>JACCDR011216238.1_pt1 | contig 10668 bp, 8 predicted proteins | sample 7446431 | NCBI WGS metagenome assembly JACCDR01 (sample SAMN15323443, study PRJNA562643) | freshwater metagenome | isolation source: river surface water | place: USA:Blue River Watershed | collected 2017-08-17 | reverse complement strand
GACTTGGAAGAAGAGAGAGCGGAACTGCAGCTGATCGCAGCGAGAAGGATCGGCTATTGTGTGCTTGTTAGTCAGGGGTGGAAAGGGAAGGAAAGAGACATTATGCACCTCGACATAGATGACAGGCGCAGGGCGGAAGAGATAGAAGAATTTGGATACGCAACAATAACACAGATTGGCGACAAGGGGTAATGATCTAACGCTCAAACTCGGTTTCGATATCGAGAAGTTTTCCGGTGATCTTCGGAAAGCGGAAGCTTCATTCTCAAAATTTGGAAAGAACCTTGAGACAGGAATCAAAGGATTTTTCGCCATTGAAACGTTAAAGATCGTTTCTGGTTTTGCCTTCGAAGTTTCCAAACTCGCCGGTGAGGCTCAAGGCGTAAAAGAAGCTTTTGACAAACTTCCACAGTCGGTCTCTTTGATGAACGACCTAAAGAAGGCAACCGGCGGAACTGTTTCTGAATTGGAACTCATGAAGCGGTCGGTAATGGCTTCCAATTTTGACATATCATTAAAAGCCCTTCCACAATTACTGGAGTTCGCTACCCTTCGCGCCAAACAGACAGGGCAATCCGTGGACTACCTTGTTGATTCTATTGTAACTGGTATCGGCCGGAAGTCAAAACTCATCCTTGACAACTTAGGCATTTCCGCTGTCCAGCTTACGGAGGCTTTGGGTGGCGCGAGTGCTGCCAGTTCAACTATCGGAGAGGTGGCTGACGCGGTTGGAAAGATCGCGGCAAAGAACCTTGAGACGATGGGTAAACTCAGCGAGAACGTTTCAACCAAGACGGAGAGACTTTCCGCATCGTGGACAAACCTCAAAGTCTCCATGGGAGATGCAGCCAACGGGACGGGGATTTTAGGAAAGGCAATGGACGCTCTCACGGAAAGGATGAATCTTCTGGCGAGTGCCAATCTTACCTTTTGGGATAAGTTCAATGTGATCCTAGGGAATTCCATTGCAATGAATACCGCCCGGATGAAAGAGGCTGACGCGGAGTTGAAGAAGTTGAACGAAGATACTGCGCTGAGTGCGTCGATCACCCGTCAGGCACAACAGGCTATAGCTACTTTCGGCAATGATCTTGATAAGATCAAGGACGCTTACAAACTCAACATCAACTTCCAAAAGATCATGAACGAGGTAAATCGTTTGCTGATCGAAGATGATAAGAAAAAAGCCGAACTGATCCGTAACGAAAAGAACTTGACCGAAGAACTTAACAACCTTCGGGAAGAGTCTAGTTTAGCAGTAGGCAAAGAACGTGCTGCGATAAACAAGCAGATCGAAGCCATCGAGAAAGAGATACAAGCCCTCCGAACCCTTGGTGTTGAGAAAAAGAAAGTAGCGCTAGGTTCGGGGCCCATGCTGCAAGAAAAAGTAGTAGGTTTTGGATCGGGTCCTAAGAAAAAAGAAGAAAGTATCTGGCTTGGTGACGGCCCCGTATTCGACGAAGAGGCATGGGACAAGATGCACCAGAAAATGGAAGCTGTTGCAACAACAGCGGCGAGGATCGGCGATGCAATAGGCCAAGGGCTCGGCGATGCGATAACGGGGGCAGGTTCTTTCGCTCAGGCAATGGGGCAAATGGCCGTGAGCGTAGTTGCTTCTTTGGAAAGGATCGTGCTTGCAAACATGGTCGCAAGTTCATCAAAATTCGGGCTTGCCGGTATCATAGCAGCGGCAGCAGGTTTCGGTGTTGTTAAATCACTCTTCGGAAGGATCGGCAACGCTGGAAGCATGAAGAGCGGATTCTTTGGAGGCGGCTCAGGTGGAAGGCAAAGACTGGAAGCGAAGGTCTCGGGTAGAGATTTGAAGTTTGTTTTAACTCAACAGGACACCTATGACACTCGCGTTAAAACTACTTAGCATCATGGCCGCATTCGTATGTGATCTGAATTTTGATTTGCCCGCAACGGATATCACGGCAGCTACAGGGCCTTCAAACCCTGACGGGGCAGTGAGCGTTGCGGTCACTACCAATTCTGGGCTAACACCAAAGTTCGCACTCAATAGTGATCCTTCTTACGCATCTCGGACCAATACTACAGGAGTTTTCACGGGGCTTTTGCCTGGCACTTATACTGTGAATTGTCGCCTCTCTGACAATTGCGTGAGAGAGCTTACGGTAACGATCATCGACACTAACGTGTGGGTGCCTCGCTACCGGCTGCAATTCGGAACGATCACGGACAGTGGGCTTTCTCACCGGTTCGACATAGAACAACTTAACTATATCGGAGGTCTTTCTTACCCGGAAGCGGGGGCCGAGCCTGTTGTGGTCGAGTGGAGGAATGAGGGTGGTGTTGATCCATTCGTACCGTTACTGGGCTCTTCCTGTTCGGTTACTTTGAACAGCAGAACAGACGGGGAGTTTGATGATCTGAATACTTACAACGAGAAGAAGTACCGGGGCAGCTATTACATTAACGGATCGTTAAGATGGCAGGGGTTCCTTACCCCGATGAACAACGAAGAGCCGTACAATCAGGAAACGAACTACGATGTGGTCCTATTCTTTACTGACGGGCTGCAGGACCTTGAGAGCAAACCTTTTTCAGACGACTCAGGCAACGAGCCCGTATTGAGAATGTCCGCGCTCGACGCCATAGTATTTTGTCTGAACAAGACAAATCTCATGCTGCCTATCGAAGAGTCTGTAGGCGTTTATCCTGTTGAGGCAACTACAACACTAAGCATCCTTGACCAAATCTTTTTTGATCCTGCTTTCTTCTTGGAAGATGGGGAAATGAGGTCTTGCAAAGATGTGATCCGGGAAATAATGTTGAGTCTGGGGGCTTCCCTGCTTCAAGCAGATGGCGCATGGCATATAACCAACCCTACCCTAAAGACCGCTTCTTCTGTTCTTGTTAAGCACCTCACCTACAAAGGGGCCTATCAATCTTACGAAGATATCGATTACAGGATATTGCTCAGGAAAAATTCTGCTTTGGGGAATAAAATAACCTTCGCGGAAGGCTCAGGGAGAAAAGCAAACATTCCCATGTATGGAGCGATAAAATTCGTTCATGACCTTGGGATAAAAGAACTGAACACAATACTTGTGTCTGGTGATTTCGAAGATGAGGATATTATCAATGGGCAGTTAAAGAACTGGCAGGTAGACGCTTCTTCTTGTACGGAGCTTAATAATTACTATAACCCATTGAACATTCCCGGTGTTGAAAGGTTCTATTCGATAGAAACCGTTGAAGAGAGCAGGGCATTCGTCGCTAAGACCTATCTTCCTGCTGTTGCGTTCAACCGGGTGGATGAGAAATTTACTATTTCGTCACTGCCTGTACCGATAGTGAGTACGGGGAATGATAACATCCTCAAAATTACATTTGATACTCTGGTGATCCCATCAACCGCTATTGCTGGGGTTCCTTGGGTATATTTCGATTACGCAGTTTCAATTGAGGGTACAGACACATTCTTTCTGGCAAATGTTAATGATGCCCAAGGTAATTTGACTTTCATAATTGACGATCCGGGAAATCCTTTGATCGATGGAAAATATCAACGTGTATACGTTGACGATTTCAACACTTTTAAAAAGATCGAGATAAACACTTCTATAGGACCTCTTAACGTCGGGGACCTGCAGATAGAGTTCCGGCCAAGCACAAATCCGGCCTACGAGTACGCGAGTTTTTCAGAATTAAATAACGTGGATGCCGTAGACCTATTAAGAAAGGGACTCATCAAAACGTCAATGTTCGATGAATTGGGCGGCGTTTACGATAGCCTTTTCTTTTATGAACTTCTCCCGATAGAAGATTCAACCAAACCACAAAGTATACCTGACTACATTATTGCTGGCCCAACCGTTGACCCTGCTATAGAGGCTTACGTATGGGTACTCCGTCAGCAATGCGTCTACTTTCCTTCCGGGGACCCATTCCCAAAACAAGCAACGTTGATGAACTCGTTTGCTTTGGACAATGTGTCAATAAAATATATCCCCAACGGAGAAGAGCCTGAGCAAGAGGTAATTTCAGAAACGGTGATAGACAATAATGTAAAAAGAACATTGGAAGTCACCTTGCCCCTTGCTGACCTTCCATACGATGAGAACCTGAGGAATATCTCAACAGCGTGGCTCTCGCTGAGTAACGGAACGCCTACCAGCATGTGGAAACTTGTAGGAAATCCTTCACTACCGGCAAGAAGCCTGATCGACCTAATGACAAGTCTTTACAGGTCGCAGTACCAGTTACCAAGGCGAAAGTTGATGGGAGAATTTGATCTCTTCCACGCGATGCCATTCCCGAGCAATACGATCTATGAAGTGAGGTCGGGGAAGATATACGTTATCGCCTCCGATACATTCATGGCCCGGCAAGCTTTAGCGGGTCTGGAACTTTTGGAAGCGCTGCAAGGCACTGCAATACCTGAGAACGTTCCAGACCCGACACCGAACCCTGACCCGGATGTAGAGCCACCACAATCTACAGCCGACTTTAGTAGTGCAGATTTTGATTCATCTGATTTTTATACGATATGAGTAAGGCCTCTTTTGAAACTTCATATAATGATCCATCAGTAGGAGTCTTTAAAGATTCCCAGCAAATGCCTATATCTTCACTGAGAGGATTCGTAACAAACTCACTAACGGAGGCTATCTGGATTGAGAACACGCCTGATTTTTTCAGGGGCGTTCTGTTCAACGATGGCAACTCAGACAATGAGTATACATTCTCTTTCCCTTACGTGATAACAGATATTGCAGACCACGAAGTGTTTGTTATCAAGCCAACGAGGACAAACACAGGGTCTGTTACAATGGCTTATTTCAATGGGGTCACAACGCCATTTGGGGCATTGCCTTTAAAGAAAAAGGACATAAGCGGGATCGTTGATCTTGTTTCCGGCGATCTGCAGAACGGCGATACCTACCTAGTAAGTTTGTCTCAAGATGAGAGTTATTACATAATACTAGGAGGCTTACCCGATCAGTCAGTCAGAGAGCAGGTAACAAATATTTCATCCTCACAAATACTCAACAGTAATACGACGCCGGTCGTTCTTGTTCCCGCGCCGGGATCGGGGAAGGTGATACAGATAATTTCCATATCATGGCGGTGGATATGGAATTCTATCCCCTATGCGACTAATATAAGTGGCTGGGTCGGCTATGAGGCCGGAATGAGTTTCAACTACATCAATACAACGCCTTTCCCTCTTTCATTGAATAGTGATTCTTACGGTTTTGTACTGGCTGATGTTGGAGGCTATAGTAATCTATCTGATTTTGAGAACAAAGGAATAATTTTCCAGACAGGCACAGGAAACCCCACAGCTGGTAACTCTTCAATGGTGTTCTATGTGACTTATAAGATCATCACACTATGAGCGTGAACATTGTCACAGACAGGAGTAAGAATATTGTTTGGAACGCCCGTCGCGGCGATGATCAGTCTATTCATATAGATTTCGTCAACAATTCAAATCCTTACGATATCACCAGTGAGAATTTCACTCTTGAGATGTACAGGTACAGCGGAGGGAACATTCTGACGTTAACGCAAGGGTCTGGGTTAACGAACGGAGGCACTTCTGGGCTTGATATAGCGCTTACAAAAGCGCAAATGGGGATCAGCGCGGATCATTACCTCGTGTTCCTCAGGTCGGTAAACACTGGCACAAATAAGCTGATGACGTGGCTTAACGTTTCTTTCATTTTGAACGGAGAGCTTTGGGACGGATCAGCAACAATAGAGGAAACGATAATCGTACAGACCGGTCCTATAACCCTTACGTTGGAAATAACTTTAGCGGGAGGTTCAGGCGGCGGCGGATCGGGTAACCCTCAATTCCTTGGCAACTGGACAGAGCTTGAAAGTGACGATTTCCCTACGCAAGGATCGGGCGACGGCAATACACTAAGGGAGGGGGATTCGTGGAGGCTTGTCTTCGCGGTTCCCGGAACGCCGAAGATCATTGATAACGTCGTTTACGAGAACGGGAACATAATTCAATACGCAGGGTCAGGGCGTTGGAATAGCTGGCCATCAAATAACGGAGCAACATCTTAAACTACCACAACTATGGAAAATCAAGAAGTAACATCGCCAAAGTATTCTATCAACTGGAAAGACTTTTTGAAGTCGCTGGGGATCGCGGTTGGCACAGACGTATTATTCGTAATACAGCAAACAATTGACTCAGGGAGCTTTAGCTTCGACTGGAAGCATATAGGCATGATCGCACTGGCTTCTGTAGTCACATACCTCACCCGTAATTTCTTCCGCTCTGCTAAGGTTGTAACACCGAAATAAATGAAGCGTCTACTCTTCTTCTTTCTTCTTCTTTCAGGCACAGTCTACGGGCAGGCTGGTTATGTCAACATGCGTGAAACATTCGGCGGCGGGTTCAAGTACATGCAACTTAGAGAACAGGACATACCCGACCTGTCCAACATCTACCAGCCGTTGAATCTGAATCTGACAGCGATTGCGGGAATAACGGAGGAAGGGATATTGGTATACACGTCAGGTGGTCTCACCTCATCGACATTACCAGCGGCGGGGTCAGACTTCTATACCATCGTGCGATTTGCGAACGAATGGGTAGAGCGGCCATTGATCCCGAACCCTGCAACAACAACGGGTGATTTGATCTACTGGGATGACGACACAGACCTTTTCAACAGAGTGGGTGTGGGCACATCCACACAATTTTTAGGAAGTGATGGGACCAGACCTACCTATAAGAATGGGTCTGCTCTGTCAGTGGTGAACAACACAAAAGTTGATCTCGCGGTATCCGGAAATGGGTCAACTGCACTGCTTAACTCGGCGACGATCACCATCAGCAAGAATGCAACACCGTGGCTGATCAGTGAAGGGGGCACAAATGCAACGTCTTTAGTTGGAAATGCGCTGTTGTTTGTCAATGGGAGTTCATTTGCCACAGCTGGAACTACATCCGTCTTGAGTGGCCTTTGGTGGGATAATACGAACAGCATTTTAGATCATCGCAGGCAAGCTTCCGTAACAAACACAGCAATGACCGTTAACCGTTTTACCGCGATCAGTACGGGAACAATGGCAAATGGATTCGCTGGGCAATTATCTTTCTATCATAGAGACGCAGACAATGCGGATAATCTGGTTGGTACGATGGGTTTTTCCCGAAGTAATGGGGCTGATAATACCGCTGACTTTGTGGTCAATCCATCAAGTGCAGGGTCTGCAACGGAACGACTTCGAGTGGCTTTCGATGGGGCCACCACCGTAAGCGGACTTTCAGGAACCGGAAACCGATTGGTACAAGCCAGTTCAACGGGGTTACTTTCAGCGTCACTCACTATCGCCTCCGCTACATACACGCCAACACTTACGGCCGTAACGAACATAGACGCCGGAACCTCTTCGGCTTTCGTCACGGGCTATACAAGGATCGGTAACAACGTAACGGTATTTGGGCAGCTTACCATTGACGCAACAGCAGCAGCAAGCACAGCCACGGAGCTTGGCGTAAGTTTGCCTGTTGCCTCGAACCTTGCCGCCGATCAGGACCTTGGAGGAACGGCTGCGAGTGATGTTCTGGCCGGTGCAGTGATCCGGATCAAAGCCGACGCCACCAACGACAGGGCGTCCTTTGTCTTCAAGTCCAGCACCACCACTGCCGACAGTTACAATTTTCAATTCTCATATCAGGTGAAGTAGGGATGAATAGATTTCTTTCGATATTACTTGTCTTCATTTCTGCCTCAGCCAGTGGGCAATTCATTGACTTTCTTACCCCCTTCTCAGCAACACCGACGAACAGATACACCTCCGAGAACGGGAGTGGGTCACTGTGTACGCTCGGGTCGCCATGTTCATTATACGTTGCCAGCGCATTAGCCTCGTCAGGTGATATCATTTACCTGCGTCGTGGGGATATTTACGAAACGGGAACGATCAACATCTCACAAGGGGTAACGGTCGCCGACTACGGAGCGGAAAGTGACGCCCCGATCATGGACGGCAGTGAGTACATCGGGTTAGGTCCATGGACAAGTGAACCAAATGGTTTTTGGTCTACGCCAATGGCTACTCAGCCGCTCTGGATCACATATAATGGGGAGATGGCACGGCAGGGAGAGAGTAATTGGATTCTGGTCACCTCTTCGCCCGCTGGAAATCAAAGGGGGGCCAGCACGGCAACCCTCAACGCTTTCAATTCCGTTCAGTCCTTGGTTGGCACGAAAGTACGCTGGAAAGAGTTCGATTTCCGCCTAAGTCTTGAGTGTACGATCTCTGCATATAATTCAGGAACGGGGGTGTTCACTTTCACCGGTCCGTTGTCAGGCGGAGCGCCCGGCTATCCGTTCAAACTTTACAATCAGCAACAGTTCTGCACTGCTCAAAATGATTGGTATTGGGATGACGCTACCGACAAACTATTTATCAAACGGACTACATCCCCTGAAAATCAGGACTTCCGTGTAGTCAGGTATAATCATGCGCTGGAGGCAACAAGCGCTCCCAACATCACCATATCGGACATAGATTTCCAACACTACTACCGTACAGCCATTAACACGGTAGATTGTAATGACCTCACTATAAACGGGATCAACGTCCGTGATATTCGGACAAATGGGCTCTGGTTGTACGGCAACGCGACTAACCTGACGATCAGTGATTCTTTCTTTGAGCGGATAGGGTTGAACGCTGTCCTTTTCGGTGCGATACAAGGCGCAGTACTGGAGAATCTCTACATCGATGAGATCGGTCTGCAGGCGAACATTGGGTGGCCACTGGATACATATTGGCGCAAGACGGGAGGGTCCGGCATCGTGGGTATGGACGATGCAAACGAAACGATAAAACTCCCGAACGACATTTCAATAATAAACTGTACGATCACTAATGTAGGCTATCAGGGTATCGCACAGTACGGAGAGGATTGGCTCTACGATGGTGTTCTGATCGATACCTTTTGTTTGAAATGGTCCGACGGCGGCGGTATCCACACTTTCTATCATCAGATATTAGGAGCAGGGACAACGACTGGGATCATTCGCAATACCATCGTTAGGAATGGTATAGGTAGCCGGGAGGGTTTTGCCGACACAACGCCGGTAGGGATAACCGGGATATATCTGGATAACGGGTCTCATGATTTCTTAGTGGAGGACTGCATATCTTACAGCAACTACAACTACGGAATTTTTGCCAACTGGAACACTGCGAGGACGACCATCGACGGGGGCACCTACTATTCCAACGGATTCTCTTCGGTCTTTTTCAGGGAGGACAGGAACCCCGTACAGAGTCCGGACTATTTGAACAATGTAGGTAACGTTATCCAGAACGCAACGATAGCGCAACCCACGACACGTCCCTTGATCATTGGTGCAAGTTACAACACCGCTACTGCAACTTGGACGAGTTCTTACAATCCTTTTTCTTCTGGCGGCTCCCTCAGTAATAACATATATTTCCGCCCGATGTCTGTGAATGTTGCTGTGATCCAGACCGGCGGCTCTTCGGCAGCATCTCCGGGTAATCCCTTGGATGGTACGTTCAACAGCTACAGTTTAGCGCAGTGGCAAACTTACACAAGTTCAGACGTTGGAAGTGTTGTCTATTCGAACTTTCCAACAACGGAAATAGGCATCGATATAAACACTGATCGTGTGAATCCTTTAGTTGTCCCGAGTCATGGATCAGGATACAAGTACATGGATGGGACGTCATACACCGGCACGACCCTTCAACCATTCACAGCAGTCATTTACTATAAATAAAAAAACACACGATGAAACGAGAACTACTTTTTCAGATCGCTTTAGTCTTCTTCGCGGCTTTTGCGGGGATGGCGAACCCTTCTGAATCTAAAGCACAAAATTGTGCTGGCCTTATCGGCTATCCTGCCTACGATCAGATGATGTTGAATACATTGACACTTTGCGGTGGTGATGTCAACAAGGTACTGAATGGAGCGGGTTCACCCGTTGCTCTTTCTTCTGTACTAGGGTACACGCCATACAATGGGGCGACAAACCCCAACGGCTTCCTAACGTCTGAAGTAGACGGAAGTGTTACCAACGAGATAGAGCTTCCTTCACAAGTCGGAAACGCCGGGCGGAGCCTTGTGACAAACGGAACGTCTGTGCTTTGGGGAAAGCGCAGAGAAACGTATTCAGGCACTACAAACGCATCAGGAAACTATGTTGTAACATTTGGGACAGCCTACGCAGCGGCACCGAACATCCAAGCTAACATTATAGGCGGCACCAACACTAACCTCATCAAGATCACGGCGGTAAGCACAACGGGCTTTACAGTCAATGTAGTGACAAGGGTGGATGTCGTTGGACTACTTCCCAGTTACAACAATGTGAACGGAGCGGCGGTCGATGTACTCATAACTGAAAAGTGATGGCAACTAAAAAGAAACCTTGCAAGAATTGTAAACAGCCCATAAAGAACGACCTTTATCGTTCTTTCATTCTCTACCAGTCATCGAACAAGATGAGTCCCGGAGAAATGCAATGCTGGGCGAACTTCATACTTGCGTTAAATAAAGAGGGGAATATTCCGTACATTACTTTCCAGACCGGGACGCCGCCTTGTATTCCAGTACCCGGAAGACCATGCCCAAAATAACGAACACACAGTTTTTCGTAGGGATCATTGTGATCCGGTGCATCTTCATAG
>JACCDR010601683.1_pt1 | contig 10668 bp, 8 predicted proteins | sample 7446431 | NCBI WGS metagenome assembly JACCDR01 (sample SAMN15323443, study PRJNA562643) | freshwater metagenome | isolation source: river surface water | place: USA:Blue River Watershed | collected 2017-08-17 | reverse complement strand
TCTATAACCGCGTCGAGTTCGTCAACATCACTGAGCTGACGGAAAAAGTCCGCGCCGACATCGCAATCGCCCGTAGTTGGAAACCGGGCACCGTCTCCGACAACAGCCCCAAGGCCGGCACCGAAAAAGGCTTCAAAAAATAACCTGCCTCCTCGCCTCGCAGCGACGTCGCGAAGGTTCACGCAACGTTGCGCAAGCGCAGAAGCGATTTCGCCCGCCACGCCCAACGCATACGACCAAGTGCGAAAGTGCTTTGAATAAAACGTTAGCCGCCCGAGAGGAGCAGCTCGGCAGCACCGCACGCGTTGCCCATCCATGTCTCGAAGGCGCGCGCACCCCAAAAAATCTCTCGGTAAAACACACCACATACTCCCGGTTCAGGGCCACCCGTGGAGAGCCGATGCAGCCAAGGAACCCATCCGATGATGACTTCTCTCTTCCGCTTCCTCACCCTGCTTTCGCTCGCACTCAGCGTGCTCTCCCCGCTTCGCTCCGCCGATCTCAATGCCCGGGATTTTGGCGCCACCGGCAACGGCATTAACGACGATACCGCCGCCCTCAACCTCGCCCTCGCTGCGGTTAAAACACAAAAACGCAGCCTCTACATTCCCGCCGGCGTTTATCGCTGCGATCAACTCGATGCCAATTTTCGCACCCTGCTGCTCGATGCCGGCGGCCTGACCGACATCCGCATCTACGGCGACGGAGACAACACCCATCTCACCACCTCCGCGGGTGCCAGCTCCCGCGCGACGCTGCTCTACATTTGGGCCTACTCACCCTGCACCAGCCTGCGCATCTCCAACCTCAAGTTCAGCAGCACGCACCCACCGGCCACGCTTTTTTATCAAAACGGCCTTTTCCTTCAAGGCACCCCGGCCGCCAACCTCCGCAACCCCACCATCAGCGAAGTCACGTTCTCGGGCTTCGGAAATTCCCTCGGCGGCCAGGGCATCGCCGGCTGGGATATTTGTCGCAACCGCTTCCTGTCTCCGCGCGGCCACGACGACGCCCAAAACTCCACGCAACCTGCCGTCCACCTCTGGCTCCATGACAACGTCAACGGCAACGTCTCCGCCGTCCGCATCGTAGACAACTACGCCAGCGGCTACACCGGCACCGCCCCCATGTCAGCGCTCATCACCCGCCGCCCGATGGATGGCTTCGTCTTCGGCCACGCCTACGGCATGGTCGTCACCGGAAACCGCACGGAAAATTTTTGCGAAGAGCACTATCTCTTCCGCGGCCCCTCCACCAACCTCACAAGCACCGCCCGCATCCTCTGCGCGCATAATCAGATCAATGCCGCCATCCCGCCCGACAGCTACGCCCACGACGGCACGCGCAAACTCCTCAACTACGCCATTCGCTGCGACGCCAGCCACGCCACCCTCGCGCAAAACACCATCGAGCACGCCACCGTCGGCATCCTCGCACGCACCATCGACCGCCCAGGTGTAGACACGCATCACCTCGCCGTGATCGACAACACCATCACCCTGTCCGGCGACCCCGCCACCGCCGCCCCGCTCTCCGCGATCTACCTCATCGGCGGAACCACCAACCCCATGCACGACCTCACGGTCCACGGCAACACGATCACCTCCAGCCAGTCCGACGCGCCCAACTACACGGCGATCATCATCCGTAACAGCCACACCGTCCTGGCTTCCCGCAACCTCGTGCAACACCTCCGCACCAACATCAGCCCGCCCCGCCCGGCCTTCGTCTACGGCAACGTGCAAGCGGTCACGCACACCGCCAACTCCGTGAGCGGCCCGCTCGTCCCGATCGTCTCCGCTCCCGGCGATCAAATCACCCTCGTACCATAACCACGTCATCGATTCACCTGAGAGGTGAAATTTGTTTAGGCAGGATTTTATCTGCGCCCATCTGCGTAATCTGCGGTTAAAATGAACTGCGGATTTTAGGTTCAATCCACGCCCGCTGAAAATCGCGAAGAACCCAAAACTTAATTACCGCGCGACGCTCGGTGTACGTTGAGATTTCCGCAACCTGTCCTCGATGCGCACGAAGGCCGCCACAGCCCCGCGTTTGGCGGGGCTATTTCAGCCTCAAATGGCGAGCGCCTGGACTTCGGCGTCCTTCATCATTTCGGAAATATAATTTTCCTTCTGCATGGCTTTGAACTCTTCCTGCTTGGGGAAATTTTTGACCGCTTGATCCAAAACTTTTTGGGCTTCGGCGGGCTGGCGCAGGAGGATGTTTACTGTGATGAGATCGACGACGATCGCGGGATCCTTCGGAGACTTTTTGGCCGCGGCCTGGAAATACTTGTGCGCTTTTTCGTAGGCGAGTTTCGCGGCGGGCTTGTTGTTTTGCGCGATGTGCACGGCTGCGAGGCGCATGTAGAGCGTGGGGTTTTCTTTGTCCCAATCGATCGCCTGGGTGATGATGTTTTCCGTCAGCCCATATTGTTTCTGCTGAAACATGAAGTCGGCGGCGACCATGAGGCTTTCCAAGACGGAGCCCTTGGCTTTTTCATCTTCTTTGATCGCGTCGGCAAAGGGGCCATAGGCTTTTTCGACTGCGGCTTTGGCGGCGGTGGGGTTGTTTTGCAGCACGCAAACCTGGGCGAGGCGCATGTAGAGCGCGGGGTTGTTTTTATCGATGCTGATCGCCTGGTTCATGAGGCTTTCCGCGCGCGCGTATTCTTTCATCTGATAAGCAAACTCGGCTTCGCTGAGCATGCGATTGACCTCGGCCACGGCCGCGCGGGGCGTGGAGGGCTTCGGCACGGAGCCGTTTTGGTTCTTGTCCTTGCAGCCGGTGAAGAGGGCGGCTGTGGCGGCAAAGAGAGCGGTGGTAACGAGGGTCGAAGCAGATAAGCGCATGGTCAAAAGACCACAGCTCACAGGTCGGGCGGCACGTTGGCAATCGCTTCTTCGATGGTTGTGAGGCCCATCTTCACCTTGAGCATGCTGTCTTGGTGCAGCGTTTTCATGCCGTGGCGCATGCAGATTTTTTTCAGCTCGGCGGTTTCCATCTCCTTGTTGATGCCTTCAACGAGTTCTTCGTTGATGGTCATCAGCTCGTGGATGCCGACGCGGCCTTTGTAGCCGGAGCCGGTGCATTTCGGGCAGCCTTTGGTGGCGGCTTTGTAGATTTTTCCGCTCCAGCCATCGAGGGCGTTTTCCAGTAGTTCGCGTTCGCGGCCGATGGGTTCGTGTTCGACGCGGCAGGACTTGCAGACGCGGCGCAGGAGGCGTTGGGCGCACACGCAGAGCAGCGACGAGGAGATCATGAAGGGCTCGATGCCCATGTCCGTGAGACGGGCGACGGTCGAGGGCGCGTCGTTGGTGTGCAGCGTACTGATGAGCAAATGGCCGGTGATCGCGGCTTCGACGGCGATGTTGGCGGTTTCTTTGTCACGGATTTCCCCTACAAGAATGATGTCGGGGTCTTGGCGGAGAAAGGCGCGCAGGGCGCTGGCAAAGGTGAGGCCGATCTGGCGGTGCATCTGCATCTGGTTGATGCCGGCGAGGGTGTACTCGATCGGGTCTTCGGCGGTGCGGATGACGATTTCGGGGGAATTGATTTCGTTGAGCGCGGAGTAGAGCGTCATCGACTTACCGGAGCCGGTCGGTCCGCAGTGCAAAATCATGCCGTAGGGCTGGCGGATCACGTCGCGGTACTTCGCGAGATTTTCCTCGGAGAAGCCGAGCATGGGCAGCGGCAGCGTGGATTTTTGTTTATCCAAGATACGCATAACGACGCCTTCGCCGTGGTTGAGCGGCGCGGTCGAAACACGAAGGTCGATGTCGATGGATTTTTTGGTGAACTGCTTAAAAACAATACGTCCGTCCTGCGGCATGCGGCGCTCGGCGATGTCGAGGTTGCACATGATCTTGAGACGGGCGACGAGCGCGGGGCCAACCTTGGCGGGCAGGCGGAGTTTTTCCTGGCAGATGCCGTCGATGCGGTAGCGGACGACGACTTCTTTTTCCTGCGGCTCGATGTGAATGTCGGAGGTGCCCATCACGTAGGCGTCCTCTATGATGCGGTTGGAAAGCTGGATGATCGGGCCCGACTCCTCGTCGACCGCATCGATTTTGCCGAGTTCGTCTTCGCCGGCGCCGAACTCGACGCCGATTTTTTCAACGACGTCGTCGAAGCCCGCGGCCTGGGCCGTGGCGACGAACTTGTCCTTGATGTCTTTTTCGCGGCAGAGCAGGCGGACAACTCTCAGGCCCGTCATCTCCTCGATCTTCGTGGGTAGGGAAACTTCGAAGGGATTCGAAAGCGCGATGAGCATGTAGCCGCCGACCAAGCCGACGGGGACGACGAGGTGCTCTTTGCAAAAATCCTGATCGAGGCGCTCAAAGGTCGCTGAGCTCACACGGTAGTGCGCCATGTTAAAGGGCGCGATGCCGAAGGCCTTGCCCTTGGCGGTGAGAAGCATGAAGGGCGTGACCTTGTGTTCCTCGAACAAAACTTTTTCCAGCGCATCGAGGGAGTACTCCTCGGGCGAGGCGGCCAGCGCGTCGCGCTGCTCCTCGGTGAGGCGCTCCATGTCGACGAGTTGGTTAACGATAAGAAGTTGGTAACGTCCGAGTGGCATGGTTCAGGGGGCTCAGGCTTTGTTTTTCTCCAGGCAGTCGGCGATGTTATCGAGAGTCGTCGCGTACCAGATCGAGGGGCCGGGGAGGAGTTTCTCCCAAAAGGTCCGCACAGCGGAGCTGTAATAGTAGGCGGTTGCAAACAGCGTGATGCCGTCTTCCTGGTCAAAGGGCACCGTCCAAGTCGCCCAGCAGTTATTGATGTCCCACTTTTTTTTCAGGTCCTGATTCAGGTCGTACTGCGAGAGGTCGATCAGGCCGATCGACTCGTCTTCGATCAGCTTGGCGAGGATGTCGTCTTCTTTCACTACTTTCAGCTCGTTGGCCAGAATCGCGAGGACGCTGATGCGGCGCAGCTCGCCCTGGCCCATGACCTCAAGGAGGCGCTCGTTCGCGTTATCAAGGTCTTCGATTTTGACCAGGTTCTGCTCGACGAGGTTCGCCCCGAGGAGGCGATTCGAGCGCATGATAATGGAGCGTTGTTCAGGGGTCATCGGCGGGCGGGAGACTTACTTGATATGGTGCGTCGAGGGCTTCATCGGCGTGGGGCGCAGCGCACGCACCGATTTGTGCAGCGCGGTTTTGAGTTCTTCCAAACCTTCGCTCTGCAAGCAGGAGATTTTGATGATCTCGACCTTATATTTGCGCTTAAACTTTGCGAGGTTGGCGGCGGCTTCCAGCAGGTCCATTTTGTTGGCCACGACAATGCGCGGTTTTTTCAGGAGGCTGCGGTCGTAGAGTTTCAACTCGCTGAGCAGGGTCGCGTAATCGTCGCGCGGGTCGCGGTTATCCACGCCAGCCATGTCGATGAGAAACATCAGCACGGCACAGCGCTCGATGTGGCGGAGGAAACGATGACCCAGGCCGCGGTTCTCGCTCGCGCCTTCGATCAAGCCGGGGACGTCGGCCAGCAGCAGGCGGTCAAATAACTTCGGATACTCGATCACGCCGATCTGCGGGTGCAGGGTGGTAAAGGGATAAGGCGCGGTCTTCGGGCGGGCCTTGGTGATCTGGTTGGTGAGCGAAGATTTTCCGGCATTGGGGAAACCCACCAGGCCGACGTCGGCGATGCTCTTGAGGATGAGGCGGTATTTGCCGACTTCGCCCTCGAGGCCGGGATTCGCGCGTTTCGGCGCGCGGTTGGTCGAGGTCTTGAAGTGGGTGTTGCCCCAGCCGCCGTTGCCGCCTTTGCAGAGGACAATTTGTTCACCATCGGCGATCACTTCGGCGACGACTTTGCCGGTGGCGTCATCGATCACGACGGTGCCGAGCGGCATTTTCAGCACGCAGTGCTTGCCGTCTTTACCGTGGCAATCCGCGCCCAGGCCGTGTTCGCCGCGCTCGGCTTTCCAGTGGGGCTGGTACTTATAGTCGATGAGGTTGTTGGTGTCGTCATCGCCCACCAAAATCACGTCGCCACCCCGGCCGCCATCGCCGCCGTTGGGGCCGCCCCACGGCTCGTATTTTTCGCGGCGGAAGGCAATGCAGCCTCGGCCACCATCACCGGCTTGAACTTTGATAACACATTCGTCGACAAACATGAGAGGGAGAGGCTTTCAGGTCGGCCCGGTCTTGCCAAGGTCTACCCTGCAACAATCCGTAATTCGTCGCGAAGACGTCATGGCTAGAGCGAAATTTTGATGCCTTTGCGCAGGTAAGTCGGCACGTCGAGGTCCTGGCCTTCGAAGAGATTGCGGTCAGTCTTGTCGAAGAATCCGCGGCTCTCGACTTCGCCAAACGCGAACTCGTTTTGCGCGACTTTCGCCGTGGTGATGCTCATCGGCAGGTCGCCTTGCGCAGAGGAGATGGGCAAACCCTGAACCTTGGCTTTCGCCTTGGCGGTCGTCGTGGCCGCATCGACCGGCGGGTTGGTCTCGGCCTTCGTCTCGGCGGCAAACGGTGCGACAGTCGCACCGGTTTTGTTTCGCGCGGCCGAAGTCGGGCGACGTGGCGCAAAACCACGGCCGAGATCGGTCGTGCCGAGCACGCAAACTTCGACTTGGTTTTGCCAGCCTTCGTCGATCACCGCGCCCATGATGACGTGGCTGTCGCGGCCAAATTGTTCAGTCACCGACGTCATGATTTCATTCACGCGCGGCAGGGTGAGATCAGTGCCGCCGATGATGTTGACGAGCAGGCGGTCAGCTTTGCGGGAAAACTCCGGCGTGTGCAGCAGCGGGCACAATTTTAAACTCTCGATCGCCTGCGCGACGGCGTTTTCGCCCGAACCGGAGCCGAGGCCGAAAAGCGTTTTGCCGCCGCGTTGGTGAAACGCCTGACGCAGCGTCGCGAAGTCGAGATTGATCAAGCCGGTGCGAAACAGCATCGACCAGATCGAGCGCACGCCGCGGCCGATCCACGCATCCGCGCGCGCAAACGAGTCGAGCGCGGTTTCGTTTTCCTCGGCTTCTTGAAGCAAAATGTCGTTGGGCAGCGGGATCACCGCATCGCACACCCGGCGCAGCGCCGCGAGGCCTTCCTCGGCCTGCTTCGCGCGGCGGCCACCTTCGAAACTGAAAGGCATCGTGACAAACGCGATGACGAGCGCGCCCGCTTCGCTCGCGACTTCCGCGACGATCGGCGCCGCGCCACTGCCGGTGCCGCCGCCCATGCCGGCGACGAGGAAAACGAGGTCGCAGCCCTTGACCTGCGCGGCGATTTTTTCGCGGTCCGATTCAGCCGCTTCGCGTCCGAGATCAGGGTCGCCGCCGGCGCCGAGTCCGCGGGTGATGGCGCTGCCGATCAGGATTTTTTCCTGCACGGGCGAGGTGCCGAGCGCCTGCGAATCGGTGTTGATGACCGCGAGTTGGAGGCGGTCGAGGCTCTCCATCTTCAAGCGGTCAACGGCGTTGGAGCCAGCGCCGCCGATGCCGATCAATTTGATGGCGACGTTGCGGTCGTTGAGGATTTCGGGGGTGAGCGGAAGTTCGTTGGGATTCATGGGGCTCAGGCTCCGGCAAAGAGTTTAGTGAAGAAGTTGCCGCTCTTTTTACGGGCCTTGGTCGCGACGTGGTCGGTCGTGGAAGTGAGGCCGTAGTGGAGCAAACCGAGCGCGGTGCTGAAGCCCGGATCGCGGAGGTTTTCGTTAAAGATCGCCGGGGCTTCGCCGAGGCGTGCGTGAAGTCCGAATACCTTGGCGGCGGTTTCGGCGATGCCGGGGAGTTGCGAGGTGCCGCCGGTGAGGACGACGCCCGCGGCGATGTTTTCCGGCGTGCAGGCCGGGCCGAGTTTTTTCTTCACTACTTCGAAGATTTCCCAAACGCGGGCGGAGGTGATCGTCTCGATCGCCTGGCGTGGAAACTGGCGGTCGCCAATGGCGAGGTCGCCGTTGAGCCAGACTTTGTCGGCCTTGTCTTTCGCGAGCACGTTGGCACGGCCAAAACGCAGTTTGAGTTTTTCCGACTGACCTTCGGTGAGGCGCAGGCCGAGGCTGAGGTCGTTGGTGAGGTGGCTGCCGCCGACGGAGATCACGCCGGTGAGGTTGGCGCAGCCGTCGCGGTAGAGCACGAAGTCCGTCGCGCCCGCTCCGATGTCGATCACGAGCACGCCGTTCTGGCGATCTTCCGCCGTGGTCACGACACTGCCCGAGGCGAGGCTGGAGAGAATGAGTTCGGCGACCGGCACGTTAAAGCCGCGGATGACATGGATGTTGTCGGCGATCTTGTTTTCCTGACCGTGCACGGTCCAGTAACCGACCTGAAGTTTTTGTCCGACGAGGTGCTCCGGGTCCGGCACGTGGCGGCCGTCGAGGCGGAAAGGGCGGCGGATGTTGTGCACGACCATGCGGCCTTCGGGGAGATTTTTGGATTTTGCGACGCGGCAGACCGTGTCGATGTCGATCGCGGCGACCATGTTGTCGGCGGAGGAAACGTTGACGCTCGCTTCGTTGTAGAAGCCTTCGAGGTGGCCGCCGGTCTGCGCGAGATAGACCTGGTCGATCTTTACGCCCGCGCTGCTTTCGGCGGAGAGGAGCGCGCTGTGGGTCGCATCGCTCGCCGCGCGAAAATCCATGACCGCGCCCTTGATGACGCCGCGCGACTGGCATTCGCCGAGTCCGATGATGTTGAGGCTGCGACCTTGGTTTATTTCACCGATGAGGACGGAGACTTTGGCTGAGCCGATTTCGACGGCGCCGATAAATTTGGACTTGGACATCGCGGTTTAGGTGGAGCGGAAATTGACGGGTTGGAAGAGAGGCTTCTGCGCCGCCGGACGAGTCGGAGGCGTGCGCAAGGCCGGTGCGCCCGGCGCATGGCGAAAGAGCGGTTGCGCGCCGGTGGCCGGTTTTTTCGGAGCGGCTTTTCCCGGCTCAACGAGTCCCTCGGGCGGCGTCATAAACGCGATCGGCACCTGCACGCCGCCGATCGAAAGATCGATCGTGCGCAAGGGCGGAAGCCCGGGCTGGCGGGCCAGTTCGTCGAGCGTGTAGTCGAGGCGGGCGAGCTGTTTGAAAAAATCTTCGCGCAGGCCGAAGATCACTTCCGGCACTTGCGGCATTTTCACAATCAACGTGCCGTCGGTCGCGAGGCGGGCGAGCGAGACGACGTTCCACTGGCGGTAGAGTTGCGGCGCGTCGCTGTACGCGGTGCCGAGCAGATCGGCGACAGATTCCATGCCTTCGATTTTGCCGAAGCCGAGCGCGGTCTTTGGCAGGCGCACGCCGTCGATGTACGGGAAGGACGAAACGAGTGTTTCCTCGTAACCGTAACCCGGGTACACCGTGCCGTCGCGGGCGACGAGGTGGAGCACGGGCTCATGTCCGGCTTCCTGCAGCATGATGCGGGCGACGGGCGAACGCTCTTCGAGAATCACGCTGAGCGTATCGGGAAATCTGCGCGCCAGCACCGCAGTGCGAACCTGCCCGTGGGAGAGGAGCTTTTTTTGCAACGCCTCCAGATCGAGCTCCATCAGGCTGGCCCCCTTGGGCAGCGCGAGCACGTCTTCGAGCCACGCGTGATCGAGCACGCCGTTCGTGCGCAGGGCGAGCGGGCGTTTGATCGGCACACCTTTCACCGACGACTGAAGTTTCTCCGGCTCATTTTGCAGCGTCTGAAAAAACTCAAAACCGCCCCAGAGCAAAAACCCGCCGAGGACGATCAGCGTGAGCGTTTTGATCGTGGAAAACGCGAAACGTTTTTTCCCTTCCGTCGACATCGCGCGCGGCTTCAGGTCCTGCGGGATATCTCGCCAGGATCGGGCAGCGGAGGCTTGGGTGGTGGATGCGTTCATGGAGCGGGTGCGACGGAGGCGGGATTGTGTGCGGATAATCGCCGTACTGCGGGGGAAACCAGCTCTCGGACCAGAGCTGAAAAATCGAGGCCCACGCAACGCGCGCTCATCGGCAACAAGCTGGTTTCTTTCATGCCGGGCAGCGTGTTGATTTCGAGTAAAAACACCTCGCCCGACGCAGAAATTATAAAATCGACGCGCGCATAATCGCGGCAGCCGCAAACCGCGAAGGCCGCCTCCGCCGCGCGCTGGATTTCCGCGGTGACTTCCGCCGCAAACGGCGCCGGCGCGAAATACTCCGTCGCGCCTTTCGTGTACTTGCTCGCGTAATCATAGACGCCGCTCTTCGGCCGCACTTCGACAACGCCCATCGCCTTGCCGTGAAGCACGCCGACCGAGCACTCGCGGCCGATGAGGCGCTGCTCGACGAGCCAGTTGCCGCGCTTCACTTCGGCGAGCGCGCTTTCGAGTTCGGCGCGCGTGGTGGTTAAACTGAGCCCGACGCTGCTGCCCTGGTCGTTGGGCTTGAGCACGACTTGTTCGCCGAGCGCGGCGACGATCTGTTCGGCGGAAAGTTTTTGCTCCGCGGAAAACGTGAGCGACTTCGCACCTTTGACTCCACGCGTGGCGGCGGCGGCCTTCGTGCGCGTTTTATCCATCGTGAGTTCGCTGCTCGCCGCATCGCAGCCGGCGTAGGTCGCGCCCGCTGCGTCGAGGAGACGCTGCATGCCGCCGTCTTCGCCAAACGTCCCGTGCAGCGTGGAAAAAACAAGTTCGCGCTTCGGGTCGAAGCCCGTGGGCAACGTCGCTGCATCGATGCGATAAAGTTTGGTCGGAAAACTCCGCGCCAATGCGTCGG
>JACCDR010347430.1_pt1 | contig 10668 bp, 21 predicted proteins | sample 7446431 | NCBI WGS metagenome assembly JACCDR01 (sample SAMN15323443, study PRJNA562643) | freshwater metagenome | isolation source: river surface water | place: USA:Blue River Watershed | collected 2017-08-17 | reverse complement strand
TACCGCAAGAAATCTGAACAAAAGTACGTTCTGTCACTTCGGCCTCGTAGGACACCAAGGCTTATGCTCACCAGAGCTGCCACAAAGGAGACAAAAACCGTTACGAGTGAATAGCAATAGCTGCGTTAGCATACATCATCGCTTCCTGTAGTCTGCGAATAGCAAGAGTCTTTTCAGGTGAATCAGGAATAACCTTGTTTAGTTTTGAAGCTAGAGAACCGACACTCTCTCGAACAAACTCATGCTTTTCTCTTGTAAGAGTATTTAACGGTGGATGATATGAAAAGATATTATTGATATACTCTTCGTCCATTTGTCTCCTCAAATAAAAATAAACCCCCGCAAACTACGGGGGTTTTCTGTGAATAGACAAGGTATCGAACCTTGCAAGGGCTTGTTTTACAGACACGCCTGAACACCTGTTCACTATTCATATGTGCCACACGTTGAGAATCGAACTCACGTCCACGGTTCTTCAGACCGTTGCTTTACCTACTAAGCTACATGGGCTTGATTTGCTTGTCTTCTATAAAAATCCTTTGGCAAAGGTACGAAGAATCGAACTCCGGTTTCCCGATTTGGAGGCGGGCGTGTTACCACTACACCATACCGATACGTTTACTTCTTTATAGAGTTCCTAGAAGACTTAGAAGCTTCTTTCTGTTCATCTCTAGCTTCCATAGAAAGAGGCTGAGGCCTTTCAGCACCCTTAAGTCTTGAAAACTTTTGAGGCTCTACAGGAGGATCTTTAGGATTTTCCATAATCTTTCCTTTACTATGCAAGAGGCTCGGATAGCTGGAATCGAACCAACAGGGGACCTGATTAACAGTCAGGCGACACTACCAATAGTGACCCTACCCGAATGATTTTGCGATCAGGAATAGATATCAGCATACGATCTGACGTTTACCTGAACCAGGGCTACCAAAAGGCCCGTTCTAACATTAAACTATCACAAAAGCTTACCCGTCAGGACTCGAACCCAAACCGCGAAAACCAGACTCTCGCGTGCTACCAAATTACACTACGGGCAAATGTTGTTACTAAGTCTAACACCTCAGAGTCGAACTGAGTTTTTCTCGTTCCCAAAACGAGCGGATTACCGTCTTCCTCGTGCTAGATGAAGACTACCTAACATCGATAGCCTTATAAACAATTGATCTTTCTTGCCTACATTTACTACAATAAGTTTTAGTTCCTAAGGCTACAAGATTTCCGTAAGCCTGAGTGGCCTTCTTGAAGTGACCACAATTCAAACTAAGAACATATTTAGGATGCGTCATGTCTGCTTTCTTTATGTTGGGGATCCTGAACGGTTACGATCCGTCTTCTCTGGTGCCACAAACCAGCGCTTTACCATTAAGCTACAGGAAACGTACGCCGCATTGGAATCGAACCAATGTCTACTGATTAAGAGTCAGTTGCTAATCCCCTCAGCTAGCAGCGCTTATTACTCTCGGGCCATATTACATGGGTCAATGATTGTACAGTCCTTTTTACACCATTGCTTTTCGCTGGCTCCGCACCTTGGACACTTCCCTTTAGCAGGCCGGACTTCATGTCCGTTGATGTAAGATTTCTTTTTACTTACACCAAGCAACCCTCTTATATTCATTTCTTCTTACCTGTATTCCCGGACCAAGGCTTTTTAGGAGGAGTTCTTTCTCGGCCTACAGGATGACAGGTTAGACAAGTCCCCATCCTGTTAAGGAAACTACCGCAGGTTGGACATTTAGCATCTTTCGCCATATTATTTCTTTCTGTTTAGAAAAGCGTAGAGAGCAATAGAACCAATAATGACAGCTAAGAAAAGAGCCTGTAAAAGGACATTCACCCAAAAACCAACAGTATCGTGACAGTGTTCAGCAAGGATTGTGTCCATGGCTTTTCTCTTCTCTACCTTAGTTTATATTTCTTTAGTTGTCTTCCGCATCAGCATTTTTAGTCTTGCCAGCTAGCCAGTTTTCTCTAGGGTTAGCCTTACGAAGATTCTTTGTAAGATTCTTTTCCTGATTATCTCTAGCATCGATGACATCCATAAAATCCTGATAATCTCTATCTTTGTCTTTTTTCCCCATGTACCCCCGGGAGGAATCGAACCCCCATCTTGCAGATTAGAAGTCTGCCGCCTTGTCCATTAGACCACGAAGGTGTGTTCTGTGGCGATGGCAGTTTGCGCAAACTACATCGCACTTTTCAATCTCAACTTTCATTCTATCAATACTCCAACCATCAATAATCATTTGAGCTGGGTTGATAGTTTTGGTTGAAGGATCTCTATGATCTAAGTCTAGAACATAGTATGGAAACTTATTGCCACAATCCATGCATCCTTGAGATTCTTTATAGTCTCGGTACCACTTTTTCTTACGTTCAAGGTTGGCCTTGACTGCAAGCATTCTTTTTTCTCTGTTTGCCTTATAGTAGGCATTCATATACTCTTTGGAATTAGTTCCCATTTGAGCCAACAGGACGACTCGAACGCCCTACCTGAGATTTACAAGATCCCTGCTCTACCTGGTGAGCTATGCTGGCAAGGTGGAAACCTGTTTCCGTAGGGAATCGAACCCCCAGATTTCCCGGAATAGCATATGATATTCCGTTGGTACCCAATAGAGGAATCGAACCTCTGCATGTAGTGTGTAAGACTACTGGTCTCCCATTAACCTAATCGGGCAGGGCTAGGTATTCACGTCTTATTCTATTTCCTAGCGGATCCCTGAATCGTTACGTAAGGATTAGCCTCCATGATAGGATTCGAACCTACATGCTTCCTGTTAACCTTTCGACTGGTTCGTAGCCAGAGGGTATACATGGAGATTGTAGCGGTTCTCCCGCCAGTCAGGAAGTGTCTGGTTTCATACGTCCCTTTTACCCTGAGCTACACTATCGCAGTAGTCGCCACACGTTCAAGTGGTAAAAATGAACCGCTATTTTTTTACAAAAACCTCTTTATACTTCTTACCTTTACAGTCACTACATATAAGAGCAATGTCTTTGCAGCCTTTGACTTGAGCATGAGGGAAATAACCTCTCCCTCCACAAGTTCTGCAAGGGCGTTTTTCTACAGGCATTTATCCACCTACAGTATAACAACTTAGAAGGAAACAGGAAATGAAAACTATAACAAACAGTAAAGCAAGGAGTCGGTAGAAGTTTTTATTACTCATGTACTCCCTAAGAGATTCGAACTCTTAACTTTCCGGGCTTAAACCGGACTCCTCTGCCAGTTGGGATAAGGGAGCAAAGATATTCATATCTTAAGTACGCCGAGAGAATTACGATATCTCGTCCCGAGGATTAAAAGTCCCCTGCTCTGCCTCTGAGCTACCGGCGCTTGTTGCGCCAAATGGCGCTTGAAAACCCTAAGGTCTTCTACATCTTTACTTGTCTTTCCTTGTGTAAATCCAGCCGTTCTCACAAACAACACAATTTACTGACTCTTTCTTGCCTGTAACAGGATGCGTGATGACAACCTTACCAGAACCTCTGCAGGTGCCACAAGCCCTGCGTTCATAATCAGCCATCAGATAGTCCCCACATTCACTTTACCGTTATTACAACGAGCAGGACAGGCAACCCATTCCCACTTTCCAGGTTTGATTTCTTTGTAAAGCTTACCATTACCCTTGCAGGTTTCGCAAGGCTTAACTTTCCCTGGCACGAATCTTCTTAACCTTCTCATCTAGGTTGTGCTGAACAAAACCCTTACCATCACCTTGAAGGTCAGGATGAATCTCAGGAAGAGAATTTTGCCTCGCCCTGCGACCCTGAGGATCTCTATGTTTCGCCTGGTACTTGTTTTTCACTTTTGCTCCGATCTGTATCCGGAACCACCACAAGCGATGCAAGGCTTGGAGCCGATCTTACCGTTATTACAAAAACTACACTTGCCAAAACGAGTCGGCTGATTCTTGTCACCCTGGCGGATAATCTTAGCTGACTTTTTAATTCTCATGCGCTTCCGAAGAGACTCGAACTCTCCCTACAGGATTGACAATCCCGCGTGCTCACCTTTAACACTACGAAAGCTTGTTGCTAGCCACGAGGCGGAAATTTCTTCTCTGCTAGCTTTCGGTTTATTTACCTATATCCGCATTAAAGTAAACCATGTTAACCGACAACGAGGAAGTGGTAGGATTCGAACCCACGGAGGTATTACCCTCTCTGGTTTTCAAGACCAGTGCAATCGCCCACTCTGCCACACTTCCAAAAGGCTTAAGCCCTAAGGTTTAAGCCGTAAAACTTATCGACCACTCTTACGGTGTTTACCCTGGTAGTCGCCCTTACGCTTAGAAGAACCCCACGTAACGTGCTTGTTCTCTTCACCCCTGATCTTGGGTGGGTTATCCTTCTTGGGATCTGGCTTACTCTTTTCTTCCTTCATTTCCTCAATCCTCTTTCGGAGAGATTCCATTTTCTTTTTGCCAAGATCTTCAGGAGTCATCGTCGTCTCGAAGAAGAAACATCGGGACCGTCACGGTCAAGAGTCACAGTATCGTCATTGTCCTTAAAAACACCCTTGGCTTCATTCTTAAGAAGCTTTTTGGTGGTAACACCTAGATGAGAAAAACCCCCGTCAGCCACCTTGACGACACGAACCTCCCTGCCGTTCTTACGGTTCTGAGCCATCTAGTTCTCCCTCCGAGTCCCGTAATGGGTTTTCTTGTAGTCATTCTTTTTCTGAATGACAATCTTAGGGATTGTAGGATTCTTTTTTAACTTATTTTTGTATTCAACATCCGACCAGGCAGCGCCGTCGCTCGGATCGAAAGAGTCGTATTTCTTTGTAGCCATACCCAAGTCTACCACGCCGGTTACGGCTTGTCAACCTTTGCACGACGGCCGGTAGGACGGCTCTCAGGGCGCTCGATAGGCTTGCTAGACTCACGAGAAACCACTCTAGCAGAAAGGTTGTCAGGCTGACCAGGATCAGTCGCTAGAAGAGGGCCGTAAGTAGGCTCGGGCTTGACATTCTTCCCATACTTAGGCTCATGATCTGGGTTATAAAAACCTTCGTCATTCACACGAATGCCTGGTTCATAAAGATTATTTTCACCATTCCGGAAAGACTCGTATTCATTTTTCTCTTCCGGAGTCCCTTTACCCTCAGGGATTGCTGTAACATTACCCATAATGCTTTCCTTTCAGATCTGCCCCTAAGGGCTTTTCCAAAGGGGTTTTGTAGGAGTGATGGGAATCGAACCCATCTCTAACAGTGTATCAGACTGTCCTCTACGACCAGTTGAGTTCACTCCATCGTTTGACTAGTTTTATAACGGTAGCCTTTTCCTGCGTGCAAGAGCAGGCGGTACTATGTTGTAATCCTTTAACCATTGGGTAAAAACTAGAAAAACCTTACGCGGAAAGCAGAAGATTCGAACTTCGCACCTTTCGGTGCATCTGATTAGCAATCAGACTCCATAACCTTATGGTTACCTTCCTTGGATGCCCCTGTGAGAATCTAACTCACCTAACCTGTTTTGCAGACAGGCACCTAGACGATCGGTCAAGGGACATTGGTGGCAGATACGGGAGTTGAACCCGTGGTTTAAGTTTATGAGACTTACGTGTTACCACTACACCAATCTGCTAAGCGTGCGGGTAGTCAGGATCGAACTGACATCGCCTGGTTGGAAGCCAGGAATAATAGGCCATTATACCATACCCACTTTTTGCTTTCTTACTTTACAGGCTTACCCTGAGGATCAAGCCCTGCCTGCTCAAGAATATAAACACGAGCAGCTTCAGTAAGCTCTGCCCTAGTCTTTGCTTTACGTGCTTCAATAAGCTTTTGAAGTTTTTTTTCATCCATCGTTTTAGTCCTTAAAGTTTGTTGTGGAGACACAGAGAATTGAACTCTGATTTGAAGCTTGCAAAGCTACCGTAATACCATTATACGATATCCCCTTAACTACCGATATTTATGAGTCCCGTCGATAGAAGCGGGAGGACAGCCTAGAACTTCTTTTCGATAATGTCAGCGATTTCCTCGAAAGTCGCTCCGTTGTCATTCAGAGAGGCAAGATTTGTTTTACCGTCCCCGGTGCTAAGGAAAACATCGCCATAGTCGTGTTTGGAGATAGAGGGGGGAATTTCGTCATGCCTAAGAATGACAGCCGGATTAGGATCATCAGTAGGAAGACCAGCCCATTCCATTACAGCTATAGGAAGTACAGCCGTTCCCCTGTCAATCGGATCCGAAAAACTAGCGTACAAGGAACCTTCGGCCGTTTTGTACTTATCGACGATATTGTCCTTAACTGCAATCTCGCACAAAACTCCGAGACAGCAATAATGGCTTTCGCTTTCCAGTCTTCCTCTAGCCTGCGAGTAGTTACCAGACCTTAGAGCAGCAACCCAGCGACTCTTGATGTTTTCGTTCATGGTTTCTCTATACTCCTAAGAAAAGTGATTTGCTTACAGGAATTCCCAGTTTTATTCATCAGAATCCTCTAGAAAAGTCAGCGATTACCTTTGGAGCATTAGCATCGAAGCCAACAACATCGAGCATGCCAGGATCGTTAGGATCCGCGATTGTAAAGTCTGTGGCAGTAACACCGGCAACAACAAGCTTGGCTGGAATACCCATCGTGTCACGATAGCGCTTTAGCGCATACGAAGGATGAACACCCGTATTTACTTCGTTGTCGGTAATGATGACAAACGTGTCCACAGCGATCTTGTTAGTCATCGCATGAGAAATCAGCAGGCTAGGATCCGTCGTCCCAAAATTCATATTTCGCGTCTTCTCCATGACTGTAGCCAGAGAATCACTATCCGAAATACCGAGATCCTTGAGCGTGTTAGCGAATCCGTATGTTGATGTGTACGGCTCAGACTTGGAAGTAATTACTGCCATTGCAGCGGCACACTCAGCAGCCGTAAGATCCACACCTAGAGCAGGAAAAGACATGGAACCAGAAACATCGATTCCTAGCATAGTCCTCTTGTTGGCGGGAGCGATTGAAGCGAAAGAGTTAACAAAACCCGCATCCAGAGCGCCAGCAATCTTAGAGTTGATAGACCAAGGACGGTTTCTTGAAGAAGACCAGTAACTCCGAGTTCTATCGATCTGACCACTCATATACACGACACTCGCAAGAAGATACTGCATGGGATGTAGCCGGGTCTTCTTAATCATTTCCTTGTCGGTAAGAGCGTTGGCATAATCCGCCGCAAAAACCATGTCATCGAAAGCGTCAATCTTTGACAGACGAGTTACGTTACGGACAAGAGCTTGGCCCTTAAGCTGCCCGTTGTAGAAAAGCTTCTTCCAAACCTCAGGAGACTTGAGGAACTGAGTAGGAATCGTTTCCCAAGGAAGGTTAGGATAAGTCTCAAGGGTGTCAAGGACACCAGGAAGAGTCTTGTTATCCTGCATATCTGCAAATCCGGTCAAAATCTCTGGGACCTGAGACTCACGAGTAGGCTTACCCAGAATAAAGTTTCCAACCATCGGATCAACCCCGACAGGGTGCGAAAGACGCATGAGATCACGCAGAGTCCAGCCGTTACGCTGACGGTACTTTACCGCCTGAAAAGCCAGCTCATCAGGAGTCTTGGACTCGAACCAGCCAGAAATCGCCCGGCGCTTAGAACGTCCCCAACCACCGAGATTCTTGATATACTCTGCAAGTTCAAAAACCATTGTAGCGGTACGAGCGATCTGGGGAGCGAGAAGAACAAAATCATTCTTCATCTCTACGGCATGATTCAGTCCCAGGGCAATGGTGAAAATAGCTGCACTGTTACGATAGGCCCGGCCAGAGACAGAAACGTTGTGAACAGTCTCGATCACAAGAGATGGATTATTCTTGATAAGATCGATCAGCCAGTCAACATTCTGTTGAGTTAGGTCACGTTCGGTGACGTAGTAAGTACCGCCATCGGTACCTAGAATGAGGAATCGCTCTAGGCGAGTCTCGTCGGAGACCTGAAAGACGTATCCGCCAGTGTTATTAACAATTTGGTTGCTGCTCATCTGGTTGTGAACATCTGTTCGGTTTTGACCGTAATTTCGAAGTGCCTTGGACATCTAGTCCCACTACCTTTCGTTGGTTGGAAAGTGAGCATGTAACAGAAACGGGATTTACGCGCTTTGCCATAAGCTAGATCCCCATGAAGCGGGGACACCAGGAATCGAACCTGAATCTCGTCCTTTTGGAGTGGATAACCGTATTCTAGTCGGCTCACAAAAATAAGCAATGCATGTTGTGGAAACGGAAAGCACCCTTGCCTTGGGCTATGCTGGAATCGAACCAACTTGTTTTTTAATCAGAAAAAAGATAACCGTATTCCGTTCGGCACTGCTAGTGGACCTTTGGGGAATTGAACCCCACTCCGGAACCCTCCGTTTGTTGGTCTAAGTTCCGTCGAAACCTTAAAGGCCCCTGCGCCACCCGCGCTTTTCTTTTTGTCTCTGTCTTTTTCGGTGGACTTTCACATACATACTGTTTTTGTGGTCATGACCTACGCAACAGTACCAGAAGTTCTTGCCTCTGTCAAGTAGGGCTTGCTTACCAAGCATTCTCATAAAACCCCTAAGATGAATCGTGTATGTTTTGCTGTTCGGCGTTTTTAACAATTTTAAATAAACAGTTTCGATAACCAAACAACTTCGACACGAAAGTAGTCCCACGGAGAATCGAACTCCGCTCTAGAGGGTGAAAACCTCTTATCCTGACCACTAGACGATGGGACCTTAAACCGAGTATGTTTTTAGCTATCGGGCTAATTTTTTCCATAAATTGATAACCGATAACTTTCGACTCGTAAAATTATGAACGCTTCCAGGATTTATTTGTTCATGGTGCTCCTAGGGAGAGTCGAACTCCCATGCCTCGCGGCGACAGCTTCTAAGACTGTTGTGTATACCATTTCCACCACAGGAGCTTGGTCGGCTTTTATGGTCGGTACCGTAACCGAGTAGAACCCCATCCTACCAGAGATAAGTCCCGATGTCAACCATCTGGGTTTCTCTACCATCCATGCCAGCATCTTGCAAGTCCGGACTGACATACCATAAACCTCGGATGGGGAAATTCTATTCTATTTTCCTCTTCATTTTGTTGCCCGTAGCTTACCACAGCTTCCATGCCCTTGTCAAGTAAGAATCAAAAATCCCTACCTGCAAAAACTCCACTTACCCTGGTAAGTTACGTCCGGCAGTCAATAATATCTGCAAGCCATCAGGTGCCGATGTCCCGATCTCTTGTGTTGTGTCACAACTATACCACACGCGTCCACACGACGTCAAGCGTTAGCACGAAGAATCCGGAGAGTATGAAGAAGAATCCGAAGAACTTGAGCTAGAGTAGCTTGAGGCACAGGAAGAGGGAATTGCCTCGTAAACGTCCGAATAGACAGGTTCGTTCTCGTAATAAACTTCGACTGTGCCGTGATAGTCTACACGAGTCTTCCTGACTCGCTTTGTACCGGTCTGCTTTTTCTTATAAGGCATTACTTCCTCTTCTCAGTCGGAGGTTTTGTGGTATCAGAAGTCTTATCTTCTTCGACCTTGTGCTTACCCTTGCCTGACTTGTCAGGGATGATTTTCTTTTGCTTTTCTCCCGGAAGCTCGTTGGAGCTTGTAAAAACCGGGACACCGAAAGGTCTGATCTTATCTTCCATTACAACCCCCGTCTGCGTCTTTCGGTCTCTAGAAGAGACTGGTAAAGTTGAGGATCAGTCTTCTTCATTTGCATTGCCTCCTCAGCGGAGACTTGGATCTTCCCGGCCTTTACTTGCCGCCGGTATTCAGAAGGATGCATTCGGTCTCGGGCCGGAAGATTACCGTAGTTCTTAGAACCACCGCCCTTGAAACCCGCAAAGAGAGCTTTAACTCCCCTCTCACCTTCTGCGGCTCGCTTGTAATCCTTTTCGATTTGCTTCTGCTGCTTGACAGTCAGTCCGGGAACTTTCCCCTTCTTGATTTCTTGCATAGCCTTTTTAGCTTCCTCAGGCTTCATAGCCATAAGAGCATTTGCTACTTCATCGGCAGGAAGAGACTGCCATTTCTTCTTATCCGAGCTAAACCAACCCACGCTTAATCCTTTTCGCTTGGACACCTTCAAAGGAACTTTTCTTACGGTGGCAAGGCTCACAAACACCTTGAAGGTTGTCATCTTCCACTTCTTCTTTGCCAGTATACCATACTGGTAGAATGTGGTCAACCTGTGTTGCTAGGTGCGTGCAACCTTCGAACTTGAGTCTACAACCACCATCGTCATTGTCTCTGAACAAAACTCTACGAACCTGTCTTTTCCACTTAGCAGTTTTAAGGAACTGTCTTTCCCTTTTATTTTCCCATGGGATTCTTTGGGGAGCGTGTTCCTTGCATTTGCCTTTGGTGTTTGAACAGTCGTATCTGCATCTTTGATTTGCTCTCGGCATAGGAAACCTCTTTGGTTTTTGTCTCATTACCTTAGTAGGCATCCTATGGATGATTAGTGGTTACCGCTTGGCGATAACCCAACCAACAACCACACCTACGACAAGAGTCATCAGAGCAGGATTGCTGGTAAGAAATCCGATGATACCGGTGATTACAGAATCCATGATATTCCCTTCGGAAGTGATGTGAAACATCGTAGCATAGCCACAGTGCCCTGTCAAGGGTTGTGGTGTCTACCACACAGCGGACCTGGTTCTGCCCGGAGGAGTTT
>JACCDR010351719.1_pt1 | contig 10670 bp, 9 predicted proteins | sample 7446431 | NCBI WGS metagenome assembly JACCDR01 (sample SAMN15323443, study PRJNA562643) | freshwater metagenome | isolation source: river surface water | place: USA:Blue River Watershed | collected 2017-08-17 | reverse complement strand
CTGGGTGAGAAGCCCCATCGAGGACAAACTGAGATCCAAAACTGTATATTCCCCAAGAATTTTTAAAGTAATAAACCCCTTTGTAAGTCTTAGTTACAAAGCTTCCATCCGTTAAGGGCTGAGTGATGGTGATCTCTTTTGTGTCGTCATAACCGACAATAACGATTGAGTGCCCCGCCGGTGATTTTAAATTGGCCGCTCGATCAAGAGAATTTCTTTCGGGGTACCCCACGATACCCTGGTCCCAATGTTCATAGTTTCGAGTCATTCCAAACTCTTGAGCTTTTCGGTGGTTCCAAGCGCCATAAAAGAAATCCACATCGAGTATGAGAGATTGGCCTTGGGACAACTTTCTTTTAATTTCATCCACGGTATTAATTCGAAACTGTGTTGACGTGAAAACAACATCTTGATCTCGAAGCTCAAAAGCTGCTTTTCGAGCCAGATAAAATGGAACATCATAAAGAATGTATTTAGAATTCGTCAAAAGAGCGTCCTCAAGGTTTAATAACCTCGGGTCTCTGTGACCAATGAGACATTTGTTTAAAAGACTTGCTGGAGCTTGATCACAGTTTATTTTTGATTCAGGAGAGTAGTCCAAGCTGTCCCAGGTCTCTCCAATGTAAGGCATGAGCTCTTCTGCAGGAATTCCGTAACGTCTCAAGAAATCAAAATTGCTCCATGAATCTGATCCCTCAATTCCCAAGATCGAAGCTTTCACATACTCCAACCACTCTTCTGAAAGATCCAAATCTTTTGGATAGGATCTGTTTTCGATGAGCTGACTCTCCATAAAGGAAGTGGCTGAAAAAATTGAGCAAGTGCCCCGAGCTTCTTGTGATTTCACAGGGGTTTGTTTAGCTATCACCAACTCAGTGGCACTTTTTGTTGGGAGATCAGAGCGAAAAAGCTGATCAATGAACAACGAACGTTTTTGAGGTGGAACAATGTTTTTGTACTGAGGATCGAGATAGGCTCCATCTATTTCAAAGCTTTGAGAAAAAGCGAGGGAGCTGAAAAGAGAGAGGACAATCAAGATTGAATTTTTCATTGCTGGAGAGTTTCAACACGGGAGCCTTTCCCAATCAAGGAGAATCAGCAAATATCAGTTGGAGAGTTCTTGATCCAGGTAATCCCTACACTCATCAAGACGACCCCTAAACAGAGTTTTTACTCCCCTTCTCTTGAGACTTCTAAGATATTGAGGGTCATAATAGTTCTGAAGGAGCCTCTGAACCCAAGCCTCACAGCTCTCAAAGCCTCGGCCACTTTTGATATCCTCGAGGCTCGCATTCATCAAATTTAAGATTTTTTGATATTCCAGTCCTCCGAGCTTTTTCTGTAAAGCTAAAAGTGCTGTTTTTAAATTTGAAAAAAGTTCATCGGGAGTCATCCCTTGGCTGAGAGGCAGAGCCACGTAATCCTGGATGATGTTTTGACAGCGCACCTCTGATAACTCGTCAACAAACACCATGGGAGATGTTCGTAAATTTTGATAAAATTTTTCAGGCAAACAACATTGACCAATCAGACGACTTTCATCCTCAACAAGACACCTTTGGCTTTTGATCTTAAATATCTCGTGGGCCAGTCGATTTTCAAAGAGACTTTGACTTGGTTGCTTTCCCAATTTTCCGAAAGCGGAACCTCGATGATGTGCCAATGATTCAAGATCAATCTTTGAATAGGGCGTAACAGTGCGACCAAAGAGTTTTGATTTGCCACTGCCCGTGAGGCCCCCGAGTGATAGAACCTGAACATCCCGATTCAAAACCTCGAGGACGGCCTGACGATAGGCCTTGTAACCACCATCAAGTCTCATAATCTCACAACCTGCCTCTGCTAGCCATGCTTGACTGATTCTCGATCTCAAACCACCACGGGCACAATAAATCAAGCTCCGTGGATTTTCTTTGCAGAACTGAACCCAATGACTGACTCTTTCCTCTTTAATCTTGCCTGAAACCAGCTCATGACCCAATTGAATTGCAGACTCTTGCCCTTTGAGCTTGTAAATTTTCCCGACGAGCTCTCGTTCATTATCTGTTAAAAGGGGAAGATTCACGGCCCCGGGAATAGCCCCAAGAGCAAACTCCACAGGAGCTCTCACATCGATGAAAGTGGTGTGACTTTTTAAAAAATCAAGCTTTGAAGGTGACACTTTGATCAACAAGCTTGGTCACTTTACCGATGATCTCAGTTCGGGGAAACTCTTTTCGTAATTGTCTCACGATCTCTGAGCTCACATCCGGCGACACCGATAGCAAAAGCCCCCCACTGGTTTGAGGGTCAAACAAAACAAGTTTTTGAAGTTCAGTTAAATTTCCGAAGCTCATTGAATTTTTTGTGTACTCAGCATTAGTCCGATGAGCCTTCGTCAAAAAACCAAGATCAAGAAACTTAAGAGCATTTTCAAAGCGAGGAATTCTTGACCATTCAATCTCACAACTCATTTGACTTGCTTTCATCATTTGAACGAGATGGCCTGCCAGTCCAAAACCGGTAATGTCAGTCGCACTGTGGATACCGACCAGAGCCATCCCGGAGAGAGAATTTGTGATGGAGTTCAGCTGAAGCATACTCTGAATGACCTCTGCGAGACTTTCCTCTGAGACTTCTTGTCGCTTGAGAGCTGCCATAGAAGTCCCTGTTCCAAGAGCTTTCGTCAGTATGAGATGATCTCCCACTTTCGAACCCGTGTTGCTCCATATTCTTTTTGGGTTTACAAAACCTGTCACTGAAAGACCAAACTTGAGAGTTTCATCATCAATGGAATGGCCCCCAACAAAGTTAGCTTTTGCCTCCTCAATTTTTTCACTGGCTCCCTGAAGGACTTCAACAATCACCTCAGACTCCATAGAGCTCACTGGGAAGGCTAAAATTCCCATCGCTGTTTTTGGCTCACCACCCATTGCATAGACATCACTGAGTGCATTGGCTGCAGCGATGGCACCAAAAAATTTTGGCGAATCAACAATAGGAGTAAAAAAATCAAGCGTCTGAACGAGAGCCAAGTCGTTTGAAACTTGATAAATAGCTGCATCATCAAAATCTCGCCCGTCGATTAAAAGCTCTGAGTGAGGCTGTGGGAATTTCACTTGGGTCAATATTTTACGAAGTTCGGTGGCTGCAACTTTTGCCGCACATCCACCTTTTTGAACTGTTTGTGTCAGTTTGATCATCCCAGAACTCTAGTACGAAGCTTCAGTTTAGACAACGACCAGTCTTCGGTCTAGTTCCTAGCCTAAGGGCTCAGCATCTGATGCATTTCCGCCGTAAGAGTAATCAGAGATGAACCATTCTTGGCTGAGTTCTTTTATTGAATTTTTAGCACCTGAGTCAAAACTCAATGTCACTCTATGGGCTGACTCTTACAAAATTCATGATCGAACACGCTTTAAAAAATTTGTTGGCATATTCACCTTGTTTTGTGCTGCTGCCTACATACTCCACTTTCATTTTGTCGATATCCCACAACATAAAGAGCCCATCGAAAAGTGGTTTTTCTATCGCTATGGAGTGGCTCTCTTCTGCGTTGGGATTTTTTTGCTCTATCGATTTCTCCCACTGACACGATATCTGAGAACACCCTACTCCTTGGCCTGTTTGGGTCTTTGTTATCTTCAAGGACAAACTTTAATTTGGCACGCAGGCACACCCTATCAATATGGATTCATCATGGCTTTTATTATGGCCTGGACCATTCAAAAAAACATCCTGACCTCAGCTATTTTCTTTCTCTCTCTGGTTCTTGTTCAGGTCGACCCCCTGTTAATGACTGCAGTGCCTACTCCACACATCATTTCTCACACCATTTTATTTTTGGTTGCTTTGATATTTACTCGCTATGGCTTAAAAGTTGAAATTGAGAAGTTTCTGTCAGACATGGAGCTTCTGTCTTCACAAAAGAAAAATATTGAAATGAGTCTTGAGTTTTCAAATCAATTGCTCGCTTTTTTACCAAAACTCATCGGAGCAAGAATGAAATCTCTCATCTCATCAAGAGCTGTTGGAGTCACTGAAGCCTCGGACTTTGTCCTCCGACCGCGCATTGTGCCCGTGGCTTGTCTTTATTCCGATGTGAGAGGATACACAAAAAAATCTAGAAATCTAGAGTTCATCTCAAACTCCCTTCTCACAGAAGTTCAAAATATTACAGAGGTCGTTGACGAGTGCTCAGGAATCCCTCGAAAAATTGGAGATTTAGTTTTTGCCTATTTTGACTCCGGAGATCTTGTTCAAAATTCCCTGAAATCAAGTATTGCGGCGATAAAGATTGCAAACATCAATGCACTTCACAACGAGTCTGTTCAGGCTGAATCTGTTGTGAGTCGAAAAATTATCATCACCAGCGGACTCAGTGTCGTTGGAAACTTAGGGACATCTTCTTCATCCATCGAAATCACTGCCATGGGCCCACCGATAAATCTAGCTGCAAGAATCGATGAACTTACAAAAACTTCAGAGTTTCAAGCGGCCTGCCCTCCCGATCACATTATTTGTCCCACTGAACTCGCTTTCATCATCAAAGGTTTAGCACCTTCAGCAAAAATCTATGAAGTTAAACTGGAAGAACTCGGGCTCAAAATCCGAGACTTTGAGCATGAACAATCTATTTGGCTCATTGCTCCTTCCCTTGATAATCTCGAACACTTGCAAACTGCTCTTCATAATTACTCACAAGATTTAAAAGAACGAAATGGTTTAGTCAGCCAGGAGGCCGCATGAGATCACACGTCAACAGCAAAGTGGAAGAATCCAGTGCATCACTTCATGTTCACTCACCTTTTTTCCCCGAAGACCTACGGGAATCAGATCTCACGAAGTGTAAAATCAAAGTGCAAAACTCTGAATACGAAACATCCGTTTTTCGCTTGAGCCCTCTCGGTGTTGAAATCATCAAATCAAAAAGTCTTGGAGCTCTCAAAGTCGGAGAGTCCGTGGATCTAGAACTTCAGATTGACAAACAAAAATCTCAACATAAGGGCGTCGTCGTAGCCTACGAGTATGAACGAAACGGAAGAAATCTGGTAGGAATTCGACTTGTTTGCAACGAGATCACAGAAGTGGTGGGAACGGACCGGCGAAAAGAAGAAAGATTTTTTACAGCTCCTGGATTTCAGCCTACAGCCTCAGCAGCAAATCCACTGAAGTATAACGACATTCTTCTTTTCAGGGTTAAGGAGATCTCCTCCACGGGTCTTTTCTTGGTCACATCACTTAGAAACAAATCTTTGTTAAAAGATTTAGAGCTAGAACTTCTTTTGTGCCTCCCTGTTTTTGGAAACATCACAGTTCAGGCAAAAATTGAAAATTTAAGAATCATCAGAGAAGAAGGGAAAGAATACCTTGGGATAGGTTTGTCTTTGCTTGGACCATCTGAAGAATTTAAAAGAATCGCTGGCTCGTATCTCTTGCAGTTTTCAGACACTGCAACACCCATGTCCCTAAAAACATCTGGCTTTCCTGTGAAAGACTTTGGAAAGACCATTGATTTTAGATATGTAAAAACTGAAGAGGACTATCATCAAGTTCTGGCTCTCAGAAAATTAGCTTACGCTGCTGAAGGTAAAGTCGATGCGGATGCCCCCGTTGAAAGTCTCGCAACACCTCAAGATGCAAAAGCGAGAATCATCATGGGGTACTTTAAAGGTCAGCTTGTATCTTCTGCAGCTGTGATATTTCATGATGACTCTTCGATGACAGAGCATGAGGAATTTGCAGATTGCGGATCTTTGATGCCACAAAAAAATCAGATGGTTGAGATCAATCGAGTTTGCACCCATCCTCATTTTCGAAGATCTGACTTGTTTTTGCAAATGTACCGATTTCTCCTCGTTCTCATTGTTCAGTCTCGTCGAAGATATGTTCTTATCTGTGCAACAAAGGAACTCTCACTCGTCTATCAAAAATTAGGCTTTGATCTTACTGGTATTCGCTACTCTCATGCTAAGCTCAATCACCAAGAGCATGCCGTTCTTAAATGTGACATTTATAAAAAAGTATCAGGCCATGGGGTAGATCCCATCACTTGGAACTTCGTTCTTGATTCAATTTTGCCGACAATTCTCAAGCATGCAACGGACAAAGGAATTCCATTGGATATGAGTCGAATCACTCTTTACTCTCTTTTCAAACCTTTGGTTCCACTTTTTGTCCGCGTTAGAAAGTTTCGACAGAAATCAACAAAGAATAAGAGCGAACCCAAAAAGTCACTGGCAACCGACGTTGCAGCCTAAAGAACTACTGAGCAGGAGCTGAGGGAGCCGCAATGCAGGTTCCATCTGTGGGATTGAACACGTCACCTGGTGCACAGGATCCATCAGAGGCAGGCATTCTAGGCATCTTCTTTGAAACCTCTTGAGCTTGCGGAGCTTCCATGGCTGCTTTATCATCACAATGAGCACCCTTTGCCTTTGAATCTCCAGCCTGAGCTGCATTGAAAGACAAAACCAAAACTAAACAAGCCAAAATTTTCATTTAAACCTCACTCTTTATTATGATAATCTTTTGTCATCAGATTTGAAATCCTCGACTGGACCAAAAATTGAAGTTTAAACACATACTCACAACCCACTCCTATGAAATTGACGATGTGCTCAAGCTCCTCAAGGCTGGAAAGCCCTTTGAGTCCTTGGCGCAAAAGTTTTCAAAGTGCTCTTCAGCAACATCCGGAGGAGATCTCGGTGATGTATTAAAAAGTAAAAACCTAGATGCTGACTTTCGTGATTGCTGTGAAAATCTCAAACTTAATGAAATTTCTCGTCCACTAAAAACTCGTTTTGGCCATCATCTCGTTCTCAGATATGAATGAAATGTCATCCTCCACATTAATCACTCCGGTCAGGGACTCGGCTTTTAAGTAGGAGCCAAAAACAGGAGCCCTCTCGTCACTCTCTTGAGTCAATGCCTTTAGCGCTTTTGATGCTGTTTTCATTCCTGTGTGTTGATCGATGGTGATCATCACACACCTCTGACATGGTTGAATCACCTTAAATTTATTTTTACCGATAACAACAAAGTCCATCAAAAGTTCTGAGCCCTCAGGGGCCTCAACGACAATATTCGCCCTGAACCGATCCATAGGAATTTGTTCGTTCAATCTGTCATTGAGCTTTTTGAGTGAGTTCGTATTTGTCAGCAGAAACTGAAACCCATCAGCAAATCGAGTTTCAAAATCTCCTCGCGGCTTGGAGCGAAGCCTCGGGCTTTTTGGATTGTATCTCACAAGATGCACTTGCAGCTGCAGCCAATCAGAAAGAATGGCGTTGACTGAAAAGGGATAAAAACAAGCTTCAACCGTGTCCTTCCAGATTCTCACACTGTCAGTTTGAGCCGCCACATCGTGAGGGGCAATTAAGACCTCACCACTGGGGTGAAGGATCTCAAGGGAGTCCTTCTTGACCGAGGGCCTCAATGCAGCAAGAACTGGAAAATCTCTCTGGGACAAAAATCGATGATTGCTATCAACTAAAACCCACTCACGATCATGCTTTGGTCCAGAGATCCCATACTCAAGGCTACTCACCTCAACGCAGCTCATAGATTTAACAGGATAATAAAATAAATTTTTAATTTTCATTTGTTGCATTGAAGCGTAGCTGTCCAGGTCTATACAAGTACACTTTTATTTGACAGCTCTTCCTATTTTCATTTAACTGACTCTTCGTTTTAGAGGAGTTTTCATGAGTAAACCATGGGTGTATTTGCCCGTTCGACCCGACAGTAAAGCTAAAGTTGATAAAGAGGATTTTGAACTTTTGTCAAAACACACTTGGAGGATCGTCACCAAAGACACTGGACGGCAAAAAGTTGTTACCAACATTATCGACAACAAAGGCCGAAATCGTCAGCTCTCTCTCGGCCAGTTTTTGATGAAACCACCAAAAGGAAAAATGGTTTACCCTCGCCGCTTCATGGATGGATTTGATTATCGAAAAGATAATCTTATTGTTTGCACTATGATGGAGCGACAGAGAATCCTACCAAAGGCTCGAAAAGGGGGGACTTCAAAATACAAGGGAGTTTCTTTTGTTAAAAGTCAAAAATCTTGGAGAGCAGCAATCAAAGTTAAAGGTAAATCTGTAAGCCTTGGACATTTTAAAAATGAAGAAGACGCTGCTCGAGACTATAACAAAGCCGCGCAAGAACACTTTGGCGAAAATGCTTACATCAACCAGATTGTTAAAAAAGCAAAGAGAACCAAAGACCCAAAATAGATCTACGAAACTCTCCACTCACCCACCGGAGTGTAGTGAGAAACCAGGGGATCTGGAAGCTTGATCCCCGTGAAACAACAATTTTGTGACAAACTCTGATAGTCTCCCTCACGCCAAGCTTTGACTGGAGGCCGAAGGTTCACCAGCAAAGCTTGGAGAGGTTGTCCGATGGCTGGCCCCGCATCACTCCAAAACTTTAGCTTTAAAAACTCTGCCGGCTTCAATGCAAAAACCTCAATGAGACGCTGAAGAGAAAGTTTTCCTTTTTGATAAAAATCAAAAAGCACTGGAAGACTTGTCTCCAAACCCAAAGTTCCGAATCGGGCATTCATGAAATCTTTCTTGAGTTCTTTTTCGTGGGGTGCATGATCAGTGGCAACCCAGTCTATCGTTCCATCTAAAAGACCCTTGAGCAAAGCTTCTCTATCTTGAGAGCTACGAATGGGTGGATTCATTTTAAAAGAAGGATTTGTTGGATTAATATCCTCACCACAAAAATACAGATGATGAGGCGTCACTTCGCAAGTCACTCGAAGACCTTGCATCTTAGCTTGACGAACAAGCTCAACACTTTCAACACAAGAGGCATGGAGTAAATGATAATGGGCACCCGGCGTTTTTTTTAGAAGCTCTAAATCTCGAGCCACCATTTCAAATTCAGCCGAAGATGGATAGCTCGGAACTCCTAGAGCTTGTTGCACGGAGGATTCATGCAACACCCCATCATGTCCTGGCATCTCTGCATGTTGCAACAAGGGTAAATCAAGCTCAGCAGCAGACTTAAAGGCTTGCAACATCAAAGTGTTGGACTCAACTCCAACACCATCATCAGTTAACGCCACCACTCCTGCTTTCTTTAAATCAGAAAAAGGAGCCAGAGCCTCACCCTTCATTTTCTGAGTGATACAACCTGTCTGAAACAATTGAACACCAAACTTTTTATAAACTTCTCTGAAGTCGTCAACCGTCTGTTTGGCCACTTCATAGGTATCAATCGTTGGACTTGTGTTTGGCATTCCCAAACATGCCGCATAACCTCCTCGAAGTGCTGCTCGAGAAACTGTTTCTAAATTTTCTTTTGTTGGCTGCCCCGGATAACGAAAATGAACCTGAGGATCCACTCCTGCTGGAATCAACAAAAGATTTGAATTTTGAGCCGAACCCTGATGAGAGCTCTGAGTGATTTTTTTAACAACTCCATTTTCAAGCTCGATCAATTGATTTTTTTTAACTCCTGAAGATGTCCATACATCAATGGGTCCTATGACTTCAGATTGAGAGTAGTGTCGAATGTTCATGATTCAATCCTCTCTGCTTTCACTTCGACAAAATCGTTACCTGAAACTGTTCCAGAAACATCTCGAGGCTTTGACCCCGAAAATCCCCCCGGTGGCCAGTTTTTAGAAAAGTGACCAAAGGATCTAAAAGTCGCTACACTGGCAAAACTTGTAAAAAAAGTGACTAACCAACCTAAGAGCATCAAAACCAAAGCCCCAAGAAAGGAAAACCCACTCGAAAAAATCTGAGTCATAATCAGAGCACTATCGCTCCAATTAGTCTCTCGACTGACAAAAGGAATCCAAGGAACAATCAAAAAAATTACAAAACTCAAAACTCCAAAACGAACAACGGCTTGAGTATTTCCTCTCAGCACAGGCTTAGAAATTTGCGACACGAGCACAGGGCCCATGAGACTCAGCAAAAAAAATCTACCGACAAACTCCCCCACTCCAGGCTCAAAAAGACCCAGTCCGTTTAAAATGTACAAGTACAAGAACCACACAACTTCGGGCTGAAAAAACAACAATCTTAAATTTTTCATCTGCAACCAGGTATAGCACTGGATTTCCAGTATTTCCAAGAGCTTGGGATGATTAACTAATAAGCGAAAAGAGAATAACCTTGACCTTTCGACACCCTCACCATTAGATTACGTCCAATTCAAGGTGACGCGGGGTGGAGCAGCCTGGTAGCTCGTCGGGCTCATAACCCGAAGGTCGTCGGTTCAAATCCGGCCCCCGCAACCAATTCCAAAAAAATTCTAACTAACTAAAATCATAAGGGAATTTCTCTGTCTTTAGTTGCCTGTTTTTTATCTCAAAGTCTCAATTTTCTCCTCCGATAGTCAACGGCGTTCCTCACACACCCTCAACACGCCTCAATCATGCAAACTTTATTTGTTGCTCTGGTGCGACCTCCTTCTCTTTCAAAATAGGTTTTAATGAAAAAACTTTTGAAACATTGGCGATACTTCCTGACAACAGATGAACGTAGTTCATCTGTTGCAACATCAGCATGGCCACAAATCTCTTTCACTGTCTTAATATCAATTCCGTTTGCAATCATCAGAGTCGTTGCTGTGTGCCTCAAATCATGAAGTCGAATCTTCTTAATCGTTTCATGCTGAATGTCTTTTGCAAACTGACGATCAGTAAAATTATCGTGGCAGAT
>JACCDR010346850.1_pt1 | contig 10670 bp, 17 predicted proteins | sample 7446431 | NCBI WGS metagenome assembly JACCDR01 (sample SAMN15323443, study PRJNA562643) | freshwater metagenome | isolation source: river surface water | place: USA:Blue River Watershed | collected 2017-08-17 | reverse complement strand
CTGAACTCCTACACCATCGGAGGCGGTTTCGATAACCACGTACAATCCTGGGGACCATCAGCCGCTACCACCTACCACATCGTGTGGACCTACGAGAACGGAGCGAAGAACTACAAGTACTACATCGACGGCGCTCAACTCGGCTCCACGTTCACCGGCGTGAACACATCGGTCAACAACACCACTCAGCCGTTCCAAATCGGCGCGACCCTCATCACCGGCACTCCTTCCCGCAAGTTCGATGGCGTGATCGACGACGTGCGCGTTTGGTCCCGCGAACTCTCATCTACCGAAGTCGCAGACCTCTACGCCGAACCGTGCTCGTTCGACAACGGCTCGAACCTAGAGGGCTGGTGGCTGTTCGATAACGACGGCACGGACCAGACCGCCAACAATAACGACCTCACGAACAACAACTCCGCGACCTTCACCACGGGGCTGTATTCCTGCCCTGCCTCGGAATCCACCGTCGTGCCATACGTCATCATGCAGGGCGATGCTATCATTATGGGTGACATCACAAAATCACCATGACGACCGAGACAACATTCGCGTCGATACTACCAAACCTATCCATCGGTGTAGTTTCGATTCTCGGTCTCATATACGTCGTAGTCATATTCCAGCGCACGCTCGACCGTCGCGATGAACGCCATCAGGAGGCGATGAAGGAGCGCGAGCAAGCGCTCCGTGAGGTGGAGAAAGACGTCCGCAACTCGCTGTATGCGCATCTTTCCGAATCTACCATGGCACTGCAGGAGAATACGAAGGTATTGAGCCGCGTTATCAATCACCTCGATAGCAATTAGCGTATGAAGCCCGGTCTACTTCCCACACCAAAGGACGACCGAGACATCCCTCTCGGTGCCATTACAAGCCTCCCCGCGCTCTCAGAAATCCCCGACAACTTTGATGTCGGCGTTCCTATCATCAAGGACCAGAAGGATACCGACTTCTGCACGGCCTTCATGTCAACCGGCATGTCCGAACTACAGGAAGGCGTGGAACTCAGTCCGGAATGGGCATTCGCGAAGTCCAAGGAGATCTCGGGAAATCCTGCAGAGTACGGCCAGGACATCCGTACCGCCCTGAAGGTGCACACAAAGCACGGAGCCATCGCGAAGAGCGATTCTCCGTATTCGCTCAAGAACAAGTCGGCGGACTTCCTGCGCTATATCGGAAACTGGCCGAACCTCGACAAGCGTGCGATACCGCATGTGAAGGCTTCATACGTGAAGGTGACCGGACCCTACGACGCCTTCGACAATATCCGGGCGACCATGTGGAAATACTACGCCGAGAAGCGCGGCGTTTCCTTCGGGCTATACTTCGGATGGCCAAGGAAGCGCGTCATGCTCGACGTCATGCCGCCCGAGCAAAACCCGCATGCCATGTACTTCTGCGGTGCTCGTAAGGTGAACGGCACGCACTATCTTCGCATTGTAAACTCGTACCCAGACGCAGGAGAGAACGGCATCCACCTCATCTCGCGAGAGGTCGTGAACCATTTCTACGAGATCTATGGCGCGTACACGTTCGTCGATATGCCGATCGAGCAACTCCGATACATGGTCCAGAACGGCATCACGGACAAGGACAACTGGGTCATTCAACTCATGAAGGCTGCGGTGACAGCGCTCCGGGAGCTCGTCGCACTAAAGAAGTCTTCCGCATGAGCACCACCTACTACCAACGAAACAGAGATAAGATGCTGGCGAGACAGAAAGCTCGCTACTACGCTAAGCGTGATGCACTTATTGAGTACCAGACGACTCGATATGCTCAAATTAGCGAAAAGTTAAGAGAGTATCAACGCCGGTACAGCACCCGAAACAGAAGCGCAATGATCCGTCGTGTTGATACTCGCCGCAAGATGCTGCGATCTAATGGCGGAAGGCACACGCGCGCGGAATGGGAATCGATGAAGGCAGCCTGCGCTCACACTTGCCTATCGTGCGGAATTGCCGAGCCGGAGATAAAACTGACCAAAGATCATATAGTACCGGTGCTGCGCGGAGGTACTGACAACATCGAAAACATTCAGCCACTCTGTCGAAGGTGCAACATTAAAAAGCGTAACCGCATATATCACTATGCAAGACCGCATCATCCAGAAAATGAACGAGGTCATTGCCCTGTTGCGCGACCTCTTAGCCTTAAAAATCAATGATGCTATGACGCTCGCACTGCCGCTATCTCCTGAGAACTTCGAGAAGGTCTCTCAGCACTATGGCAACCGAGACAGACGCTACAAGAGCGGTATCCATGCCGGTACCGACTTCGCTGTACCCGTAGGCACACCGCTGTTTGCGATATTCGATGGAACTATCACGAGCATGCAGAAGAACCACCCCGATATGGGGAACGTGTTCTATTTCACCTTCCAATTCAAGGACGTGTGGTACACGGCGCGGTATATGCACCTCAGCGCGCTCCCGCAGCGCCTACAGTACGCGAAGGGTGAGCAGATCGCGCTATCCGGTACTACTGGAAAGGTGACGGGACCTCACCTGCACCTCGACATCCAACGCGACGCTCAGAAGTTCAGGCCAGCGCGCCTACTGACCGAGACGGCGGTGCGTCAATTTATGGTTGACCCCTACCTTTTCCTGAAAGCGCATTCGGTATAATGGTCGATATTACAAGCTAGACATCAATACACATATGTTCAGCGCAGTATCAATGGCCGGAACAGGTGCGTACGCTCTCGTCATCGAGCAGGCGCTCGCATTGGTCGGCATATCGTTCCCGGAAGGGACGATCGGCAATGTGCTCGACGCTCTCGTAACCATCGTTGGCTTTGGCTTCCTGGTTATCGGAACCGTACGCCGCAAGGATCTCAAGTACGGCATCGTCCGCAAGTAGTACCTTGTACACAGAAAGCCCCTATGCGGGGCTTTTCTGATGATAGAATGTGTGTGGTAATCAAGTGGCTCTTCACAACCTCCCATATCCCAAAGAACGATGTGCTATGAACGTCAAACCCGCCCCTCTGGGCGGGTTTAGCGTTATGCTATGGCCTCGAAATCCACTTCGATCCGGGGGTTTTCCTTGTCGATGTAGAACTCATCGCGGAAGGCGCTCACGAACCTCTGACTGTCCCCTTTCAGTACCCCGACCTCGACCAACCCGTCATTGATGAACTTCTTCGCAAATGCCACGTTGTCGATGTCCTTGCGGCTGTCCCGCATATACCAACGGTACACGACGCGGACAGGATACGAGGGCACCGGCTTCTTGTGGCGAGCGTAGTAGGCGACGATCTCCGTCTGACTCCGCTTCAGACCCGCAGCGACGTACCTGTTCGTCCGCTCCGCGTTGATGTACGTGTTCAGGTCTACCAGGTCGCCGGGAATCACAATCATACGCAATGGAACTAGAAGGGTATGTCATCCGGATTGATTTCATCGTCCGGGGACTGTGCGAAGTCTTCGCGCTCTGGCAGCCTATTCTGTTGCTTAGGTTGCTCCTGGCGCGGCTGGGCGCGTAGGATGCGCCAATCTGGATGCCGTGCCTCCTTCTTGAACTTGTTCAGGAAGCACACAATCTCGACCGCGACGCCGTTGATAGTGAGTGTACCGGTCATGTAGTCGCCCTTGGGTCCTTTGCGGACCCAGAGAGCGCCCAATTCATTCTCTTTGTTTTCTATACCCATATGTGAATTTACGCATTGTAACCTTGTAACCGCTCCACACCCGACTCCCCTGTGAAGAGCATATCGCCCTTACCCAAGAGTTTCTCTGCACCCGCTTCGTCCATCACCACGATGCTGTCGATGGCCTTCGCAGTCTTGAACGCCACCTTCACCGGGAAGTTCGCCTTGATGGTGCCGGATATGACATCGGTCGACGGACGCTGTGTTGCAACGATCAGGTGAATGCCCGCCGCGCGCCCCTTCTGCGCGAGCGACAACACCATGCCGCTGATGTGCTCGTTCTGGCATATGTCCCCGTACTCGTCGATGACCACGAATATGTAGGGCATGCCCTTCATACCATCGATGGACTTCACGCGCTTCTTCACCATCGCCTTGTATCGGCGCTCCATCTCAGCATGCACGTTCTGAAGTTCCTCGAATATCGGCTCCACGTCCGCCGCGTAGACCACCACCTTCTCCTCGTTCACAAACTCGATCAGCTCCACACGCTTCGGATCCATGAGGACCAACTCGACCCCATCTATCCGTAGGAGCTGCCTGATGACATTCCCCAAGAACACCGACTTACCGGACCCGCTCGAGCCCGCTACGAGCATGTGAGGGGCCGTCCTGATGTCGAAACGACGTTCGGTACCCATGATGGTCTCACCGATCGCTATATCGAAGCCTGAGCCGTCTGGAAGGGCCGGGAAGGACCGACTGGACCGTGGAACCTCGAATCCAACGTATGGAGTGTTGGGGATAGGTGCGAGGACTCGCACGCCAGACACGCCGAGCACCTGCTCCACGTCAGCGGCATAGCCCTCTATCTTGCTCATCTTCACGCCTATCGAGGGTGCGTACTGGTATAGGTCGACCGATGCTCCCTCGACGAGCCGGTCGAACTGCAGCACGATACCGTGCTCCATCATCTTCGTCTTTATGCGCTCTTCTGGTTTCATTTCTGAATAATTTATGTTTTTAGCGGTCACGAGCTGGCCTTCGACGGCTTTCAGCAGCTTCCTCGTGTTCGTTGCGAACTGCACTTCCTTCCTGAGCAGGTCCGTGATGTTCGAGACGCGGTGCTTCTTCATGAGTTTCGCCCGCTCCTCGTCCTGGTCCAGTCGGTGTATGTACGCGATGATCGATACCTCGTTGTCGAACATCGTGTGCACGTTCGGGACGTACACCATCTCCCCGTTCAGCGCCCGTGTCATATCCTCGTAGAACCTGAAGAAGAAGTCGAACCACAGGTCATTTTCCCCGAATACCATCTCGTACTCGCGCACCTGGGGCGTCCCGTCGCTGTTCTTCGTGTACTTCGCCTCCTCGAATACCAGGCTGTATGGCTCCTCACCGTATTCTGCGTATGCGAGGAGGTAGTACGTCACTGCCTGGATCATCTTCGCGCCGTCGATGGTCTCCGGGTCGGAGAACTTCTGGCAGGTCTTGTAGTCCTTCAACTTCAGCCGTCCGTCCTCGCGGTACACCTTGTCGATACGTCCCTTGAGCGGGATAGGCAGGCGCAGGCGCTCTCCGCGCCATTCGACATCGATCTCGTGCTTCATGTCCTGCTCGACCGCCACGACGTCAGGGCTCCATGGAGACCGTGCGACGTACGAATTGAATAGGAACGCGAACCGCTCAAGCATGCTCTGTTTGTTCGGTATCGACGTAGACCAATCGATATACCCGTCATTATAGTTCTGGACGTATTCCATACCGGCCTTGAGGCCCATCTCTATGGCTTCCGCCTCACTCCCGATCACTATGTCCGTCCCACCCGAGTACACCTCCATGGCGTGATGAAACGCCTTCCCGAGCACCGCTCCCGCCCGTGATGCGCTATCGAACTCCTCGCCGTTCAGGTAATTGATCTTAAACAGTATCGGGTTCGACGAGAACTTGATCATCGAACTTGCGCTGTAGTGCGGTACCGGATACTCAGTCGATGACGCGCTCGTCTTCCTCCGCACCACCTTTGGCAGTCTGATCGACGCCTTGGTCTTGGAGCTCTTCCGTGCTCTTGGCATGGTTCATGAGGTTACCCATTGATAATGCCTCGCTCTCCTTCTTCGCAGTCTCCAAACGGTCCGATAGGTTGCTGTCCTTGTTGTCCTCAGCGATCGCTCGGTTCAACGCCTCGTTCTTCGGAGCGAGCTTCGCCGCCTGCTTCAGTACCGTCTTCCGTGGCATCCAGCCTTCCGGGTCGCTTTCCTTGTTCCAGGGAGAGAAGTCCGATGCGAACGACTTCGAGAACTTCTTCGCATGCGCATGGATGTCGTCGATGTGCATGAACTGCTCGACCGTGCCGCCTGCCTTCGTCGTGATGATGGCATACGCGCCGATGACCGCGCCACGCTTCTCCTTCGTCAAGAGCGGGTTCACCTTGTGCTGTATCTTCCCGTTCACAATCTCGAAGACGTCCTTCTCGCGCACCACCTCTGCAACGACGTCCCGTGCGCCTGCTCGGTAGAGCAGCGTGATGATGCCCTGGTACCCAAGCTGGAACTGCGCCTCCATCACACCCTTGTTCTTGTAGGGGATCACGAACGCCTCGCCCGACACACCGGATGGCATGAGCTTCAGCGACGCCATCGTCATGAAGCTATTCAATACCGTGCCCGGAACGCATTCGAGCAACTTCGGGTTTCTCTGCACCGATGCGCTCACGTTCGATAGGAACTCGAGCGCCTTCTGCTCGTTCCCGAAGAAGTTCGTGATCTGCTTCTGGTACTCCTTTACCAGTACCGCCTTCAGTCCGTTGATGTCCTTGAATCTCTGAATCTCATTCATATCACCTGTCGTCTGTGGTTGCGCCGGTCATATCCGGCTTCTCATAATGGTCGCACTCCGTCGTGTCCCAGTGTCGGTCGTAGTAGAACCCATGACCGTGACACCGAGAGCAATCAGAAGATGATGAATCCTGCTGCGTCGAGTTCCTTGGCATATTCGACTATTAGCTGATCAACTTTCCCTCGAGAGATGCGGAGCACCTTCGCCGCCTTTCGGGTGCTCAGGTTACCACGCAGCACCTCTCGTACGAGAAACCTTCTGCGTTCGGTCAGCATACCGGGCAGAGCAACGCTGCGACGTCGATGCCGATTGCGTGGCATACCACGAGCGCGATCACAACCGACCATGCGATCATACCGAGTGCGTAGGCCCATGCACCACCGGTGACGGCCTCTGCATCGAATTCGTCTCTGTACATATGTGCTGTGCTAACTGGTAATGACATAAGTATACCAGTGGCTATCCAAATGGCTAGCCACTTATCCCCACCCCCTGATTTACACCCCGGCTCCGCTTGCTAGCATGAATGAGGGGGAGGCATATCAGCACATAACCATCAACACATATGTACAAGGCAATTATCGGCATCACGATACTCGCAGCGGGCATCGGCATGGCATGGTTCACAAACCTCAACACGCCGAATACGACGACCTACCAGGCACCGGAGATCCAGACCGTAGAGAAGACAGTCGAAGTCCCGACGCTCGAGATGCGCGTCAAGACCGAGCAAGAAGCGAACCGTGTCGCTGTCGAGGCGAAAGCAAAAGAGGCTTACGACCGCACCATCAAGGCCGAGAACCTCGAGATCGAGCGCAAGGTCACCGCAAAGTACCGAGCAGAGATCGAGGCGAAAGAGGCGGAACTCGAGAAGCAGGCGTCTTTTTAGCGGCCCCGGCAGTCGTCTCTATCGTCAATGCGATCATGGAGCATGAGACGAGAGGAGACTGCACGCAGAAAGGGGCTTCCGGAGAGGACGGATGCTTCCAGTACCTACCATCGACCTGGAACCTATTCTCGAGAGATGTCTATGGCGAGGTACGGACCATGACGCCAGAACGCGAGCGCTACGTGACCACGATGAAGGTCCAGGAATGGGTCGCGAAGGGCTACAATGCCCGCCAGATCGCTCAGATATGGAACACGGGTCGCCCTGGTCCCTGCATCAAGGGAGTCAACGCGAAGGGTGTCCCTTTCGACAGCTGCAAGTACGAGACATCGATCATGGCGATACTCACTTCACGACAATAGTATGCACAACACAGCAACAACGTCGCGGGAGCACTACAAGACGTACGATGCGTCCGGGCTCCACGCGCTCATCAAGGCGAAGATGCGAGAGAACGCCCATCGAGACTGGTGCATCGCGGACATGGCGGAAGCCACGAACATCGACAAGAGCACCATCAGCGCACGCATGAACGAACTTCGAGAGTACGGCGAACTCGAGTACACTGGGAAGAAGCCGTCGGAAACGACCGGGATAGTGTCAAACCATTACAAACTCATCGCACAACCATCACTTCTATGAACAAGACAATGCCGCGCACGCGGAACCATCTCCGGATGCTTCCGAACGCATTACTAGCGAAGTTCTCGAAGGACATCACGGACACTGAGGAACGTGGGAAGGTCATCGCCGAGATGAGCCGACGACGTAAGAACGCACGACGCGTATGATTGCGAAAATCCACAGGTACACGATCGATGGCATATCCTTCATCGTCTTCGATGGCGAGGTGTACGTTCGCCAGTATCCGGTAGACGACGAGAGCGCTGCACTCCTTCCATCGGGTCCCGCGCCAGTCCCGGAACCTGAGCCGACACCGGAAGAGAAGGTCCCCACCACAAAGAAGCAGAAGGCTCCCCAGAAGAAGGAATCGACGCGCAAAGTCCGCGTGTGCTCCGTCTGTGGTAAGCCTGGACACAACGCGACGACATGCACCGACCGTCGCAAACTACCGCCCGACGTGTTCGACGAAGAGGAAGAGGACGACGGGCCGAAGCCAAACAGCACGAAGGCTCAGATGCAGCAACTCAGCGATCAGGGGTGCTCATTCGACGAGATCGTCATGTCATTCCCGAATGTATCGATGGTCGTGCTCAAGGAGATGCACAATGAACTGACCGCGTAGCGTGATATGATGTAGGTGGCCGTTTCAGGTGCCACGCCGAAAGCCCCCACGCGGGGCTTTTTGCGTTATGCACACGCTCTCCACACGCCTCGCGCTTCCATGCCCCACAATGGATACGGGAAGCACATCACAGGAGGCCCCCATGTGGAGTAAGAAGTACCCGAACCACCGTCTGTGCAACTCGTGCAACGCATCAGTGCCGGACACCAAGGCGAAACGTGACGGCGACCTGTTCTTCTGCGACAAGCAGTGCCAGGACGACTACTACGACTCGGAGCAATTACCGCTCCCTTTCGCTTCTACCGAGCGCAAGGCCATGAATGGGCACAAGGTGCTGCGGAGGCTCTCATGATCACCCGCATCATCCCGTACCTGTTCCTCCTCGCTCTCGGTCTGATCGCCATGATTGGATACGCGAACGCTGAGGTCGATGCCGATGTCATGCTCTGCAAGACCCAGGACGCCATCGAGCAGTACATCGACAAGAAGTTCGTGAAGAAGGAGCCGTACTCGTTACCCGGTTGCATCTTCGCAAGGGCGCTCTTCGCTCCGGTCGAGATGGTTCGCACTATCTCGGTCGACGGCCAGGTGTTCGAGATCTGGCGCGTCGCAGTCGTCGCCCAGGAAGTCGATGGCAAGTCCACCGGCTTCCTCGAAGCCCAGGAGCGGTATGCCATGCGTCACAGCGTGGTTCCGACCCAGGACATCTAGTATCCACAGCCCCGCTATTTGCGGGGTTTTTTCTTCGAGGTATACTGATAGTGAAATTATGGAAAACGTACGACAATTGCATATTGTCCGCAAAAACCTCCTCGTGAGGACGTTGTGCCATATTTCAATCTCAGCTTCGCGCTGAGGTTTTTGCGTTGTAAATCCACAGTAGTGTCGGTGTCTCAGCAATCACCGTCATCAAAACGCTGACAACCTCGTTGGCACATCCAAATTGTCCGCTCTGCCTCCACCCCCGCAACGGACGACCTCATGTGTCTGCGAGTACATCCCCCTGCCTAGTATCGAGGGACGGAAGCAGGAAGGGTCACACTACTGGCACACACCCCATGTACCGACACGCCCCATGGAGGGGATGAGGGATAGGGGGGTGGCGTATCAGATTAAAAAACTACCATGCAATCATTTGCTGCAGCGATTCAAAATCGACAAGCCGTTCTCGAAAAACGAGCGGCGCACAAGATTCGAAGCGAGCGAGATGAACTGATCCAGCGCTTCCTCGGGCGCGGTATCAAGATCCGCGCCAACAAGAAACTACGGGATGCGACACTCGAGGAGATCGTGTTCATTCTCAAAGACTACAAGACCAACGAACTGCATCCGCTCTGCCGGTCGTGCGAATCGGCGAACTCGTTCCCGAGACTGTTTTGGTTTTTGGTGAAGCAACACAAGAATAAGCAAAAGTCATCATGACCCTCACCCAACCCACCCTTATCACCCCACACAAGGATGTATGAACCCAGTACCAATCTTCATTCCGCTCGGTTCGCCCCAACCTACATGCCCTCACTGCGGCAAGAGTGAGGAGATCCGAGAGGTGTGCGCTCACTGCAACTACGAGTACAAGAGCACGCCGTGGTCGCTCCAATCCAAACTCATCTACTGGGTCACAGCAGTCATCACATTTCTGCTCGCTACGCAGTTACTCGCATCAGCGACCTGCATAGTAGAGTGCAACGGCATCAATGCGCTTGTCATCACACTGTTGTCGATGATTATCGGGGCATTGTGGCCTATCACGATCCCGTTAGCGCTTCTCGTGACGCTTGTCTCATTCATCATATGAACCCCCTCTACCGACTATGGAAGTATCAACAGAGCATTCGTCGAGAACTTCACGCAAAGTCATGGCGCAAGAGGATAGTGCCAGGGGACCTAGTATTCACCCGTGAGCAAGTAGACGACCAGGATTGTAGCGGTAAAGTCCCTTTCAAGGTTTCTTTGGTCGCCCATAGAAGTGGGGTTTCGATTCTCGAAACCGCGCATAAACCGGTACTTCGCAATATCAGCGATCTTTTTCCGCAGTAACACCCACACCATGAACCAATCAAACTTCCGCGACTTCACCCAGGTCTTTATGATTGAGGTCTGCG
>JACCDR010883164.1_pt1 | contig 10671 bp, 10 predicted proteins | sample 7446431 | NCBI WGS metagenome assembly JACCDR01 (sample SAMN15323443, study PRJNA562643) | freshwater metagenome | isolation source: river surface water | place: USA:Blue River Watershed | collected 2017-08-17 | reverse complement strand
TCCACCCCCTCTCTCGGTCTCTAGGCGCTCTCCTCGGTGGTTGTCTCTGGCTGGGCCTTGGCTTTGCGGATGCTGAAGCGCTCCTCGCTGGGCTTGAACTCGAAGCCGGGGAGCGGCTCACCCGTCTTGGCAACCTCGCGAACCTGTGCCGCGTAGAGGAACTCCAGCCCGCGCTTGTCGGTCTCGATCTGCTCGATCATGGCGGCGTAGTTGGCAGCTACCTGCTCGGCCTCAGCCTTGATCGCGGCGGCGAGTGTGTCCTTCTCCAGGAGCTTCTTGAGGTACCAGCGAACGCCCTCCATGTCGGTGATCTGGTAGCGCTCGGAGCCCATGCGCTGCACTGGTCGCTCGTCGGAGGTCTCGCCCTGGGCGGGTGCTTGTCCGCCCGTTCCAAAGGCGGTTTTTGTTGTCGCTGTTGTCATGGTGTTCTAGGTGTCCATTTCCCCGCGCTAGCGGTCGAAGTTGGGGGAGGTGGGTTCCTCCCCCGTGGTGGTGTTAGGCAAGCTCCATTGAGCCATCGGCGGTGAGGTGGGCGCAGGTGTCCGGCTCGTTCTGCTCGCGGGTGCACTCTCGGCAGAGTTCGTTATCCTCGGGCGTCTCAAGCCCTTGGGACTGGTGGCAGTAGTAGGGTTGGTTCTTGAACTCGGCGTTTGGGTACCACTGCTCGCAGGAGGTGCAAAAGCGGTTCTCATTGCGATGCTTGGCACACGCGGGGCAGAAACCTTCCTGCGGGTCTCCCTCTCCGCGTGTCCAGTCGATCACGCCACAGGAGGGACAGCGGACCTCTCCGAAACCGATGAAGCTGAGGCCGTAGCTGTCGCTGGTCATGTGCTCGCCGATGGTGTTCATGTCGTAGCTCTCAGCAGTGCCAGCAAGCACGGCACGGAGGGCGGCGGCGGTGTTCTCAAGGTTGCTGGCCATGCTCTCAAGGGTTGCGGTGGCTCGCTGGGTCTGGGTGAAGTGGGCGGGGAAGATCATTGGTAGGGTTCTCCTTGGGGTCTGGGGGGAGGTGGGTTCCTCCCCCGTGGTGGTCGCTAGTGCCAGCCGTCGGCGTAGTCGGTCTGGTTGTCGTAGGGCTCGGGGTCGTACCCGTTGGCGGTGTCGTCCAGAATCTCGGCGGTGAACCCTACCGCGTGCTCACGGGAACACTCCAGCATGAAGGAGCGCCCTTCCTCAGCGGCCTCATGCTCGGCCTCACGGGCTAGAATCTCGGCCTCTTCCAAAGCGATGTAAACATGCTTACAGACCTTCTCTTTCTGCCACGCGGGGCAGGTGCAGGAGCCTTCCGGGTGCTGGGGCAGAACGCCGGGGAGGGCCACGCGATAGCGGCGCTGGGGGTCTGCCTTGAGGAAGATCGTAAAGCGACCGGCCTCGTTGAAGGGCCACACGTCGGAGGAGGCATCGGCTACGACTTGGTAGCGGGTGGCCTCAACTTGGGCGCGGGTAGCGGCGGCGATGACAGCCTGAGCGGAGAGAGAGAAAGCTAGTGAAAACATGGTCATGGTTCCTTCTAAAGTGTCGCTTTCGACATATTGATTATACCATTAATATGATGTTGTCAACACATTTACGGGGTAGGTAGAGGGGGTTTTGTAAATATATTTTGCATCCAACACATTAGGCCGATACACTCTATTAATGTATGGAAGATGAAACATTACTTACGGTGAGAGAGGCGGCGGCGGAGCTGGGCGTGTCGGAGTCTGCTATCCGAAACGCTACGCTTCAGGGCCGTTTGAACTTCATTCACAAATACGGGCGCAAGCTCATTTCACAGGCCGACTTGATCGCCTACCGGGAGCGTGCCCATGGGGATGGGCCAATCGGTGCGGGGCGTCCTCGCGTTGAGAAAGATTCGGGGGCCAGCTCGTAGCGCTGGGCGCCTCGCTGGTCTTTGTGCTGCACTCGCCCACCGTGCGCGAGGGGTCGAAGACAGAGAGAGGAGCGCGGGTGGAGCTGCGCCGACGGTGCCGAGCTGTAGGCGACGAACGGAGAGGCGCGAAGCGCTGGCGCGTCCGCGTAGCGCGGTAGTCTGCACCCTGCGGACAAGCGCCACAACGGACAGCAGGAGCGCTCTGGCGCAGTGGTGGGAGTCTGCTGGGCCGGTCGCTAGGTGCGCCGCGCACCGTACGGCAAGGCCCGACCGACCCCCTCAAAAGAACCTCTCTGAGAGGGCGGCAGTCTTGACGCTGGGCGCGTTGCGAGAGCATCACCGGAGCGTGCTGGAGTCTCCCGACCGAAGGGAGGCACACCCTCTGTGTGGACGGGCGGTACACCACTACGGTGGACGGGTGGGGAGTTCTGGAGCAATCCGGAAAGGGCGGGAGTATGCAGTTGAGGCAGGAGACCTTAGATACGGCGCTGGACAAAGTACGCCTCGGTCAGCGAGCCGTGGGCGATATCGTCCTGGAGTCTGATGGGCGCATCGAGGCGCTGGCACGGGTGGCAGACGAGGCGCTGGTCTCTATTGCGGGTGGCCTCATTGAGCTGGGCGCGACGGATGCGCAGGTTCGTACCTCACAGGCGTACTCTCTGGAGCTACCCCTTGGTGCAATCGCTCCTGCTGCCCTCCTGCCGCTCGAGGAGGCGCTGGTGGTGGCGTGTGCTCATGCGGATGCTGTGGACGCAGCACGGCGGCGTGCTGATTCGGACGGGATCGGGCAGGATCTCGGAGAGATGGTGCGCCAAGTGCTGGCCCGTGTCTCTCTGGAGCGCGTAGGCCCGTCTGATCGCGTCACGGGCGGCAGGGAGTAGCTGTGGAAGCTGGCGAGGCGTGGGTGAGCATCTCCGAGGCGTCGATTCGCCTGGGAGTGCCTGAGCGCACGGCACGAAGGGCAGCGGGGAAGCTGGCCGACACTGACCGCCAAGTGGCCGACAATGGCCGACAACGTGTCCGCCTAGAAGCTCTCGCCGTGGTGCTGGGTGTCCGCCAATCCACCACTGTAGAGGGGGAGCCTGTCCGCCAAACCTCCGAGAGTGGCCGACAAAAGGCGGACAGTGTGTCCGACAATGGCCGACAAGAGGCGGACACGGGAGCGGAGCCCATGCGCGGCGCTGGTCGCTCCGAGGATTGGAGAGCGCGTGCTCTTGTCGCCGAGGCACGGGCGGAGCTGCTCGAGCGTGAGCTGGGGGACTGGAAGGAGCAGGCAAGGGAAGCTCTCCATGCTCTTCAGCAAGCCCAAGACGACGCGAGGGCGGCGCGGCTCATGCCAACAGGGAGAGGTCCGGGCTTGATCGCCTCGCAGGAGACCGCTGGAAGCCCAGAGAGCTCGCCTAGCGTGCCCGGTGGGGCATCTGCACCCCCTAAGCGGTCCCTGTGGCCGTGGAAGCGAAAGGAGGGTGCCTAAAAAACAGAACGCCCCGGAGGTGGAAGCCCGGAGCGTTCGGCGGTGTGGCACAACAGTAGCGCCTGACCATAGACCAGTCAGAATTCTACCATGTGCTTGCCGCTTTGGTTTTCAGCCCACTTAGTACCCATAAACGCGAGGGTACCCCTGTGGGTATAGGAAATTGAGTGGCGCAGAAAAGGTAGGAGCGATCCTTCTTCTCTCGCCCAACGACTTGAGGGCGTGGAAACTCTCAACTGTCGCAAGTTTGCACGTAGCTCTTAGGGCTGCTGTGCGACCGATACGACCCCGGACGACCTCCACGCCCCGTCCGGGGTCGTTTTGGTTTTAGGACTTTTGAGAGGAGTTGGGATGCACCCAGATAAAGCGAAAGCCCCGCATGACCAGTGCGAGGCTCTCAAGCGAATCGGGCGTATCCGAAGATCAGATGGCTAATTATAACACGAATCAACCTACCCGCGAGACTACCCCCGCGAAACCGTGCCCCAAGGTCACGATCATCGATGTTCAGGAGCCGGTGGCCCAGCGAGATAGCAAGGTCATTTGCACGTTTGACTTTCAGCTCGGCCCCTTGACGCTTCGGGGCTGGCGACTGATGCGGGGGCCGCGCGGCGAGTTCGTCACCTCGGCGGCGTACCGCAATGACGACGGGTGGCACAACTACGTCGATCTCCCGCGCAACTGGAACGACACGATCAAGGCGGCCGTAGATGCGTGGCTGGATGGTCCCGCCGACCCGTCTGGCGTGAGCCTCTTTGAGGGGGCGGCACGTTGAGATTCTCTTTCATCGATAACAAGTTCGACACTACCCCTAAGCCGGTCTCTAAGTCTTGGGAGGATCTCACCCGAGTCCTGACGGGTCGGCGCTCGATCCGCGACAAGAAAGACGGTCTCGCCTTCATCCCTGCGACTTTCCGTGAAGGCGGCAAGCGCGACGATAAGGATGTGGAAGCACTCACCTTCCTTGTGCTCGATGTGGACGACGGGACGCCCGTTGAGGCGCTTCGTGGGCTTTGGGAGCAGGAGGGCGAGCCACTGGCGGCGGCGGTGTGGTCCACCCACTCCAGCACGGCGGCGAAACCCAAGTGGCGAGCGGTGTTCCCTTTGCTTCAGCCCGTCCCGGCGTCTGACTGGGCGCGGGTGTGGCGTAAGCTCTGCTATCACTTGGCCGAAGGGCGCATGGATTCGTCCTGCTCGAACGAGTCCAGACTCTACTACCTGCCGAGCTGCCCCACGGGGGCTGAGGGCGAAGCGTTCGCGAGTCAGCATGAGGGGGTCCTGCTCGATCCCGCAAAGTGGAGCGATCCGCCTGCTGGGTGGGGCGTGAAGCCTGCACCAGAGCGCCGGGAGGTGCCCGAGGGTGCCGACGTTTCTGTGCCCGATGTTCCCCACCTCGTCTCTAAGGCGCTGGCACGGGCCGAGCTCGACGGGCGCAACAATACGGCGTTCTGGCTGGCCTGCCAGCTCCGCGACAATCGCTATCCCCAAGAGCAGGCCGAAGAGGCGCTGCGGCAGTTCACGGCGCGGACCTTCCAGACTCCCCGCGATCCGTTCACCGAGGAAGAGGCGCTCAAGACCGTAGAGCACGCCTACTCCTCGGATGCTCGCGAGCCATGGCGCAAGAGCCAGAAGGCGGGGCAGAAAGAGGCAGACGCCAAGCGCGCGGCGGATGGGCTGATTGCTGTGTCAGGGGATCGGGTCCAGATCGACGCAGTAGGCCGACAAGACCGCGAAATCTTGATCGACGCATGGAGCGTTCTGATCGAGGCGAACAAGGCACGTCCAACTCTCTTTGTAGACAACCGAGGGGAAGCCCGGATGGTCACTAAGGACCTCTCGGGGAATCCCTACGTGCAGGGCGTTTCGGTTGATTGCCTGTCTCACGTCCTTCGAGAAATCGCCGACTGGGTGAAGTTCACCGCAAAGGGCAAAGGCGAGAACAAGACGCTGGAGGTGTCCCCGGCTCGGTTCCCTGCGTGGATTCCTCGCGATATGTTGGCGGGTCAGACCAAGAAGCAGGCGCTCCCGTTCCTCCGTGCCGTGGTTGGCTGCCCTGTGGTGACACGAGAGGGCGAGCTGCTCACGGCAAAGGGGTACAACCTGGCGAGCGGGCTTTATGTCGATGCTCCAGAGGTCTCCTTCAGCGCGAAGGCAAGCCCTGCCGATGCTCAGGCGGCTCTTGGTCGTCTGGCCGCGCTGGTGGCGGACTTCCCCTTTGACTCGGAGGGTGACAAGGCGAATGCTCTAGCCCTGCTCCTGACCCCGTTTCTGAGGCACTACGTAGACGGGAACGTACCTCTCTTTGTCGTCGAGGCCCCCACACCCGGCACGGGCAAGACCCTTCTAGCGTCGGCCCTCCTCTCGCTTTCCACGCCGGGATTCACGTTCACCGATGGACCTAGCGAGCGGGAGCGTGGTGCCAGCGAGGAATGGAGCAAGCACTTGGGGGCGATCCTTGCCGAATCCCCCTCGGCGGTCCTGCTGGACAATCTGCGCGGGATGATCTCCAGCGGCACTCTTGAAGGGTTCCTCACCAACCCTAAGACCCTGAAGGTGCGCATCTTGGGCGAAAGCAAGATGCAAGAGATCGACGCTTCTGGCGTTACGATGGTGGCCACGGGGAACAATGCTCTCTTCCAGCATGACATGGCGCGGCGATCGTGCTTCATTCGCCTTGATGCGGGGATGGAGCACCCCGAGCAGAGGGCAGAGTTCTCGATCCCCAATCTTCTGGAGCATATCAAGCGCCACCGTACCGAGCTGCTGGCCGACGTGGCGGTGGTCTTGTCCGCGTGGATCATGGCGGGACGGCCCGAGGGCAAGGGCCGCAAGGGCTCGTTTGAGAGATGGGCGGCGGTGCTGTCTGGGGTGCTGGAAGTCTGCGGGGAGTCCGAGTTCTTAGCCACTGACAGCGAACGAGCTGCGGCAAGCGATCCTGAGTCCGACAGCTGGCGGGGGTTCTTCGCCGAGTGGTTCGAGCGATACTGCGACCCCCAGCCCTCGATCAATGGCAACCGCAGGACACGGCCCGTCACGGCCAAGGAGCTGACTGAGATCACTACCACCCGCACTGATGATCGCGGGGCTCAGTACTCTGTGTCGTCCCCTGGGCTTGCGATCCAGCATGAGGTTGTTCCTGAGCGGTCCAGCTCTAAGGGCGTTGGCAAGCGCCTTCAAGCGGTTCGGGGGCGTGTCTTTGGTGGCTTTAAGCTCTGCATGGGTGAAGAGCGAACCAATGTGAAAACCTACTGGCTTGAAGAGGTGCAGGGTTTGCAGGGTTTGCAGGGTTTATTTACCGGTTCCGCTACGTGTGAGGATAAAGAAAGCTCTGAGAAATGTAATACACGCATGTACGGGGAGTTGCAATCAAACCCTGCAAACCCTGCAAACCCTGCACCTAGGCCGGTTGCCTCGGCGATTCCCCCCAAGATCACGGGTCCCGGCCTTCCTACCGAGTCCGATCTGCTCGACGATGATCTGGCCGATCCCTTTGCACCGGTGCCCCTTGCTCTGTCGGAGATCGACACCAGCGATCTCTCGGACCCGTTCGGGGGTGAGGAAGCGTGAATTGACGGTGCGGGTAGCTCATGGCGGTACTGCGACTTCATGACACCGGCGCGACTTCATGACACCGGGCGGCGTGGGCCATGGCTGAGCATAAACTGGCGCGGCGCTCGGTGGGTAGATGTGATTGTGAAAGAGAGGTTGTTGAGATGATTCAGGCACTGCCACTGCAATATGATCGTATGGGTCGCCCAGCGCGGCGGTCTGGGGGTGCGCCCCCTCTTCGTGGTGAGATCATCCCTGAGGGGTCGCCAACGCCTCCCCCGCCTCTTCTTGGTGGTGGTGGGGCTCCTCCTCTTTTCCGCTCAGGAGAGCCACCAGCTCGCCCGGTGCTGCTTGCTCCTCCGCCTCGAGATCTGCGCGGCGAGGGCTCACGGGCGCTGAATAGCACTCTTCTGGCGGGGGCGTTTGGCCTTGGCCTTGGTGGTGGCCTTGCGCCTCGTCTTGCGGCGGGTGCTGGCCGTGGGGCGCTTCAGGGTGCTGATGATGCCGCCCAGATCGCAGGGCAAGAGACCACTGAGGCGAACCGGCTACTGCTCCAGGACTGGCAGGGACAGAACGCGGAGTGGGACCGCGAAGGCCGTGAGATGGATCGCACCCGGCAATACCTTACTGACGAGCTCCGGGCGCAGACTGAGGCCACGCGACAAACTGAGGCGGAGACCCGCGCAGCAGAGGAGCGGCGGCGGCGGGAGGAGCTTGACGCTCGTCGTGCCGAGGGCGAGCAGAGACTTACCCGGCAGGGGATTGTGCGGGAGCTGCTCCAGCTTGATCCCGAGAGCCAGCAGGCCTATCTTGATCTCTTGCACCAGTCGGGAGATCTCGAGTCGGCGGGGCTTCAGGTGCCACGCACTCCCACCGCACTGGACGAGACCGGGCAGCCCGTGGCCCAGACGTGGGATGTCACCGCCTTTCGGCGCGCTTTGCCCCCCTCGATGGGTCCAGAGGCGCAGGCCCAGAAGGCACAGACGGTGGCGCAGAAAGCCTCAGCTGAGGCACGCAAGGCCACGGAGTTCCGTGGGAAGATCGCGTTCGATGCGCTAGAGAAGCTGGTGCGCGATCCGCGGACGACTTCCAAAACGCGGCAGGAGCTGCAGAAGCGCCAAGGGCTGATTCTGGAAGGCATCGCCCAGGGGAAGGAGCCTGCCCCGTGGATGCTCGAGGTCTCACAGGATGGTATTGCGCCCATGACCCCCGCCCAGAGTGCTTCCCTTAGCCTTGCTGGCGTGCGGGTCAAGCAGGGGCAGGTTCGACTTCAGCAGGGGGCCAACCGTCTCCAGAAGGGCGTGGCGAACACTCCGGAGGGTCGCCACCAAGCGCTGCGCGACGGGTGGCGCGAGGACATGCAAGCCGCCGAGGGGATCGGGCGGCAGCTCGACGACGCCCGCAAGCTCTTGAAGTCGTTTCCTCCTGGCTCTCCTCAGGCGCTCCAGATCGGGGAGCAGGTCAAGCAGCTTGACTCCCAGTACACCGACCGGCGCTTGCGTGCGGGGTGGGCCCAGCAGGAGATTGGCAAGCTGGAGTCTCGACACCCTGAGCTCAAGAAACCTAAGCTCCGCGACTTCACCCCGAATCCCAACTACCAGCCCCCTGCCGGTGCCGCGCCTCTTCTGCTTCCTCCGCCTGGCGATGGTGGCCGCACGGTGGACCTCGGCGGTGGACGCAAAGCCACAGTCAGAAAGATTCGGTAGAGCCATGCCCGATACTTACGAGATCACGGATACGGTCACAGGCTCGACCTATCGCGTGGACATGGACCACGAGCCGACCGACGACGATGTGCGCTCCATCTTGACCGAGGCTAGAAAGACGTGGAGCGTAAGCAGCTCCCAAGCTCCGTGGGGCAGCGCTCCTGCTCTTCGTGGAAGTACTCCCCCTCGCCTTGAGTCGCGCCCTCCCACGTGGATCAGCGACTTTAGGGAGGACCCCGAGGCGCCCAGCGTGCCGATTCCGGGGGCCGGTCGCCAACTGGCGGCACTCTCCAAGCCCTCGGCATTGGCTCAGGCGTTTGGGATCGACACGGAAGCGCCCCCAGCGGCTCGCGCTATGGCGAAGGAGACGGGAACGATTCTCACCCGTCCGCTCCAGAAGGCCCTTGGTGGGGCGCGGGACGTGGCAGGGCTCGCCCTCTCGACCGTGACGCCGGGCGCGGGTGGCAGGCTGGCCCAGAACGCGGACAAGGCAACCGATCTGCTGGCGGGTTTTGTGCCACTCAAGGACGAGCTCGCCGCCACGCTTGGAGGTGGCATCGGTGCGGGACTCGACACCTACAAAAAGAACTTCGCCGAAGACCCAATCGGCCAGGTGCTCAACACTGCCGGCGCGGTGGGTCTCTTGCGCTCTCCAGCGGGGAGGGAAGTGAACTCCACGAGCCGCGCCCTTATGGCGTCGGGTGATCTGTCTGCCGCGGGTCGTCAGGGGCTTGTGCTGGCCGCTACGCGCCCCAAGCAGGCGGCGACGGCGTTTGGTGAGGGGGTCGTCGCGGCCCTCTCTCCTGCCGAGGCCATGGCCCAGCGTGCCGCCCTTGCCAAGCGTCCCAATGCCAAGCGCTGGGAAGAGACGGGGCTGGCCGTGGGCAAGGAGCCCAGCGAGTACTTCAGCAGCTCCTATGCCGAGGATCTGCCGGGCGTGGGTGCGCTCGTCGTCAAGCCCAGCCAACGGGCCTTTGACGCCACGCTGGAGCGACTCAGGGCGGACGTCTGGGACGCTACGGCCGCCGATCTAGAGAAGCGTGGCATCACCTACGAGCAGAATCCCGAGGTGTACCACGACCTGAGCCGATGGGTAAATGTGGCATCGGGCGAGGGAAGTCTTGGGAATCTTGCCCCGCTCTCACCCGTGCTAGGTGAGGCGATGTTCGCTCCCAAGTGGCAGGCCAGCCGCCTCCAGCTGCTCAACCCCATGACCTACACCCGGCTCTCTCCAGAGGTCCGCAGGCTCGCGGCTAGGGACATGGCGGGGGCGCTGTCCCTCTCGCTCTCCACGCTGGCTCTGGCCAAGGCGATGGGCGCGGAGGTGGCCACCGACCCGGAATCTGTCGACTGGGGGAAGGTGAAACTGGGCGATCAGCGGTTCGATCTGTTCGGGGCTGGGGTGCGTCCATGGATGCGCGTGGCGGCACTGGCGGTGCGGGATGGTCTTGGGAGCGAGGCCACGCAGAAAGCGGCACTGCGGCGCGGGGAGGGTCTTCTCTCGCCCATGGCGGGGCTAGTGCTCGAGGCGGCGCGAGGCACGCAGTACAACGGCCAGCCCTTTGACCCTGAGAGTGGGGTGCTGGATCGCTTCACTCCCTTGTTTCTCCAGGACTTGCGCGACGCGTGGCAGGTCGCTGGCCCTCGGGGTGCTGCTCTTGCTGTGCCGGCTGGCTTTGGGGCGGGGGTCCAGTCGTATCGCTCCGGATCGGAAGAAAGCACAAGGTGAGTATGGGATTCGTTGAGATTGTCCCGGGTCTGCATCTTGACGGGTCCTATCCCGCCATTGCTCATATGCTCGATGGGGAGCAGTACTGCCTGTGGCCCGATGGTGTTCAGACAGAGGCGGTGCTGGTCTTCGCCGAGCTGCTTAACGCCTCGATCCGGGCACTTACGGCCGATCAGCTTGCGCATCTTTTGGCCTTTCTTCGGTCGCGTCCCTGTGGCGAGCTCGCCCCCGCGATTTCGACCGAGAGTCAAGCGGCCGGGTTTGCCTCCGCGATCTGGGGATATCACCGGGTCGATCCCTCGTCCGAGTCAGGCGACTTCAAGCGCGTGTTTGAGTCGGT
>JACCDR011713575.1_pt1 | contig 10672 bp, 9 predicted proteins | sample 7446431 | NCBI WGS metagenome assembly JACCDR01 (sample SAMN15323443, study PRJNA562643) | freshwater metagenome | isolation source: river surface water | place: USA:Blue River Watershed | collected 2017-08-17 | reverse complement strand
GCGAGCACGCCGTGCTGCAGATGGTGGGCGCCGACGTCTTCATCGAAGACCTCAACAGCACCAACGGCACCTACATCAACGGCAAGGCGATCAAGAAGAACCTGCTCACGCACAACGACACGGTCGAGATCGGCAAGTACAAGATCAAGTACCTGGTCGACGAGAGCGGCGACTACGAAAAGACCATGATCATGCGGCCGCCGGCTGCCGGCGCGCCCGCGCCGATGCACGGCAACGCGGTCACCTCGGGCTTCGGCGGGCTGCCGCCGGCCGCGCAGCCCTCGGTGGCTCAGCCCGCGTCGATCAAGGTGCTCAACGGCGCGGCCGCCGGCCGCGAGGTGGTGCTGACGAAGGTCGTCACCACCGTCGGAAAGCCGGGCGTGCAGGTGGCCTCCATCACCAAGCGGCCCAACGGCTATGCGTTCGCGCATGTCGAAGGCGCCACCAAGCCGAGCATCAATGGCGTGCCCATCGTGGGCGACTCGGTGCCCCTGCGCAACGGCGACGTGATCGAGCTCGCCGGCACGCAGATGCAGTTCATCTCCCGGTGAGGCGCGGGCCGGGCATGGTTTGCCCGGTCTTGCCGTGATGGTGGTCACGAGCCGTGAGGTGAGTTTTCCCCAAACCGGCTGAACCTGTGGTGCCCTCCCTTGCGCTGCCGTGGCCGGCGGCTCAGGATGGCGCCTTCGGCCGTGCGCTGGGCGCGTGTGGCAGTCCTTCCGCCTTAGCCTCATGCAGATTCGCGTCCTCGGTTGTTCGGGATCCATCGCCGCCGGCAGCCGCACCACCGCGTTCCTGCTCGACCGCGACGTCCTCATCGACGCCGGCACCGGTGTCGGCGACCTCTCCCTGGACGAGATGGTCGCCGTCGACCACATCGTCGTCACGCACTCCCACCTCGACCACGTGCTGTCCATCGGCCTGCTGGCCGACAGCGTCACGCGCCGCCGGCGCGCGGCGGGGCGGCCGCCGATCGGCGTGCATGCGCTGCCCGAGACCATCGCCGCCTTGCGCGCGCACGTGTTCAACGGCGTCATCTGGCCCGACTTCAGCCGCCTGCCCGACACCACGAACCCGGTGCTGCGCTTCGAGGCGCTGGCGGTGGGCGACCAGCTGCAGCTGGGCCGCCACCGGCTCGAGGTGCTGCCGGCCCGCCACACCGTGCCGGCCGTCGGTTACGCCGTGCATGGCGACGACGGCGCCTGGGTCTTCACCGGCGACACCGGGCCGAACCCGGCCTTGTGGCAGCGCCTGGCCGGCATGAACGTCGCCATGCTGGTGATCGAAACCGCGTTCCGCGACGACGAACTGGAGCTCGCGGGCATCAGCCAGCACCTGTGCCCGGCGCTGCTGGCACTGGAACTGCGGCAGCTCCGCCACCCCACCGAGGTCTGCATCACGCACATCAAGCCCGGCGAGGTGGAGGCGGTGATGTCGGAGATCGCCGCCCAGGGCAGCCCGCACCGCGTGCGCGCGCTGGCCACGGGAGACGTGCTGACACTCGCCACCGCTGCCACCGCTGCCACCGCTGCCACCGCTGCCACCGCACCCGCCCGGCCGGGGTGACGTTTCGCGTCAGCCGCGGGCAGCCTGCGACAGGGGCAGGGCGCACCGGGTGACCAAACGCGTCACCTGCCGTGAGGAATTTCGCAGTTGGAGTGGCTTTCGGGGCTGGCACGGGCCCTGCATTCATGGGGAAAGCCTGTGTCCCCAACCCCACCCGGAGTCCCATCCATGAAGCGCGTCCAACAAGGTTTCACCCTGATCGAACTGATGATCGTCGTGGCGATCATCGGCATCCTCGCCGCCGTCGCCCTGCCGGCCTACCAGGACTACACCAAGAAGGCCAAGATGTCGGAAGTGGTGCTGGCCGCGTCGGCTTGCCGCACCACGATCACCGAGGTTGTCCAGACCGGTGGTGGTTCGCTGCCTTCCGCCAACGCCTGGGGCTGCGAGTCGACGTCCTCGACCTCCCGGTACGTTGCCAGCATCGCCACCAACGGCTCCGGCGCCGTTCAGGTGACCGCGACCGGCATCGGCACCGGCGCCGACGGGACGGTCCTGCTGGTTCCGACCATCTCCGGCAGCATCATCACCGAGTGGCGTTGTGGTCCCGGTACGGTCGACGCCAAGTTCCTGCCCGGCTCTTGCCGCACCACGGGCCTGACGTTCTGATGACGGCTTGACCCCGGGCTGCCAGGCAGCCCCGAAAGAAGAGGCAGCCGACTGGCTGCCTTTTTCGCTTGATTCGTCCGGGCATGGCCTCCTCGACGGGAAATCCGGGCCCTTTTCTCGACCAAGCTGACCTGCATCGGCGACAGACTGCAGAGCCATGAAGCTGATCGACCCCTATCAGGACCTGCTGCAGAGCGATGTTGCGCAAACGCCCCGCATGCAAGCGCTCGTCAAGTCAGCCTCCGGCTGCGCCAGGGCCATCGAGCTCACGATCCTCATGCCTTGCCTGAATGAGGTGCGCACGTTGGAGCCTTGCATCGGCAAGGCGCAGAGCTTCCTGCGCGAGCACGGCGTGGCCGGCGAGATCCTGATCGCCGACAACGGCTCGACAGACGGTTCGCAGGCCCTGGCGCAGCGCCTCGGAGCGCGTGTCATCGACGTGCCTGTGCGGGGATACGGCGCGGCGCTGCGCGCCGGCATCGAGGCCGCGCGCGGCGGCTTCGTCATCATGGGCGATGCCGACGACAGCTACGACTTCAGCCAGCTCGGCGCCTTCCTGGCCGCCTTGCGGCAGGGGCAGGAACTCGTGGTCGGCAATCGCTTCCGCGGCGGCATCGCGCGCGATGCGATGCCCTGGCTGCACCGTTACCTGGGCAACCCGGTGCTCAGCTACATCGGGCGCCGCTTCTTCGGCGGCCCGCTGCGCGACTTCCACTGTGGGCTGCGCGGCTTCCGCCGCGACTCCATCCGCCAGCTCCATCTGGTGACGCCAGGGATGGAGTTCGCCAGCGAAATGATCGTCAAGGCCCTCCAGGCGCGCCTGCGGGTCGCCGAGGTGCCCACCACGCTGGTCAAGGACGGGCGCGGCCGGCCGCCGCACCTCAACACCTGGCGCGACGGCTGGCGCCACTTGCGCTACCTGCTGCTTTACTCGCCGCGCTGGTTGTTCATCTACCCGGGCATCGGCCTGGCCCTGCTGGGGCTGCTGCAGCTGGGCTATAGCCACTGGCCCGGAGCCGCGGACAACGGCTGGCCTGTGGGCATCCACACTCAGCTGATCGCCTCGGCCGTGATGGTGCTGGGCTATCAGACGCTGCTGTTCGCCGCCGCCGCCGTGCTGGCGCGGCACGAGGCGCGACTGGACACGCCACACGCCGGTGAGCGGGCGCTGGCCAAGTGGGCCCAAGGGCTCTGGATGCCGCTGATCGGTGCCGTGATGGCGCTGGTGGGCCTGGCGGTCTGCTTGTCGTTCACCTGGCAGTGGAGCCGCGCGGGCTACGGGCCGCTGAACCCAGAGGTCGCCATGCGGCAAATCATCCCGGGCGTCGCGCTGCTGATCATCGGCTCGCAAACGCTGCTGGCTGCGGTGTTCTTTGCCGCCCAGCGTGCCGCCTTCGACTCCAGCCGGCGTGCCCCAGGGAGTGGCAGCGGTCAGCCGGTGTGGCGGGAAACCGGGTCTTGAGGCGTGCCCACTGGCTGGAGTTGGCCGCGCTGTCGGCCCTGGCTGCATTGCTCGCGGCTGCGTTGCAGTGGGCGGGCGGCAAGCACGGCTGGAGCTGGGATGCACTGAACCACCACGTCTACCTTGGCCTGGTGGCCGAGCAGCCACGATGGCATCTGGATGTCATTCCGGCCAGCTACCAGAGCTACCAGTACCCCTACCTGTACTGGCCCGTGTACAAGCTGGCTCACCTGGGCTTGAGCGCGCCCGTTGCCTCGACGATCTGGGCTGCGCTGCAAGCCGTGGTCCTGCTGCCGCCGCTTTGGCTGATCGCCCTGCGCCTGCTGCCCGAGGCGGGTGCCGTACTGCCGCCCTGGCTCGAGCGGAGCGTGGCGTGCCTTCTGGGCATGCTGAGCCTGGTCATCGTGGCATCGCTGCAGACCACGGCCAACGACCTGCTGGCTGCGGTGCCGCTGCTGTGGGCGATCGCCGTGTGGATGCAGCCCGGGCAAGGCCTGCCCTCGGCCGCCGGCGGCGCCGCCTTGCTGGGGGTCAGCGTGGCCTTTAAGCTCTCCAACGGGCTCTACGTGCCGCTGCTGGTTCTGTGGTGGTGGCGGCCAGGCAGCTTGGCGGAGCATACCCGCCGTGCCCTCGCCATGGCTGCGGCCTTCTGCTGCGGGCTGGCGCTGGCCTACGGGGCCTGGGGCTGGCAGCTGTGGCTGAACACCGGCAATCCCTTCTACCCCTTCTTCGGCGCCTGGTTCGTCGAGGGCAGCTGAAGCGTGCTGCGTTTCAAGCCTGACGACTGGATAGAAGGGCTGGCGAGGCCCGTGCTGATGGTCGACCCGGCCGCCGGCCTCTACGTGGAGGGGGCGGCGCCGGACTGGCGGTTTGCCGCCGCTCTTCTTTTCGGTGCCGTCGGCGTGGTGGCTGCGCGATGGAGGCTGGGCCTGTCGGCGGTTCAGACTCGGGTGCTGTTGTCGCTGCTGGTGATGCTCTACGTCTGGACCTTCGCCATCGGCAACGGCCGGTACTTCGCCGGTGGCCTGCTGCTCATCGGGCCGGTGCTGGTGATGTCCTGGCGCTGGATGCCGGGCACGCGCTCGTTCAAGGCGCTGGCACTGGCCGCGGTGGTGGCGGCGCAGCTGTTCGCCGTGCAGCTGAATCACCGCCCCAACCCATGGGGTCTCGTGCAGCTGCGAGACGGCCCGGCCCTCGACCTGGCGCCGTCGCCGCTTCGCGAGCGGCCCGCGGTGTTCCTCACGATCAGCGGCATTTCGTACTCGATCCTGGTGCCGCTCTTCCATCCGCAGTCCCGCTGGGCCAACATCGCCGGCCAGCGCCGCATCGAGCCTGGCCTGCCCGAGCAGGCGCGGCTTCAAGAGCTGCTGTCTGCATCCTTGCCGATGTACGTGATCGTGCCAATGAGCCTGGGCTCGGCGGCGTCACAGTCGCAGCCCGGCCCGGCCCTGCGTGGCCTAATTGCGCGCTCGCTGGCGATGCAAGGCTTGGAGCTGGGGCCGCCAGGCTGCGAGTTTTTGCGTTCGCACTTGGTCGTGGGGCCACCGGGCGAGTCCGCCGCCAATGCGCCGCCGCTGGGCTTCACGGCCTGCCCGGTGCAAAGGGCCGCCGCGCCGATCGCAGAGGTCCAGGCCGACGAGGCCGAGAGGCGCCGTCTGGCACCGGTGTTCGAGCGTGTGGAACGCCAGTGCCCGCGGTTCTTTCCGCCGGGCGGTGGCACCGACACCCGCGCCGAGGGGCAGCTGACGCGGCACTACGTGGCCACGGACACCCGCATCCACCTCGATGAAGACACCCGATTGCTGTACTTCCGCTACTTCCGCTCGCTGAACATGACACGACTGGGTACCGTCGACGAGGTGCTGGCCGGCCGCTTCGAGGTGCCTTGCCGCAAGCTGCCCGGGCGCTATCAGCCACCCTGGGACCGCGATTGAACGATATGGCTCCGCACCTGCCCCGCCTGACGATGATCACCGCGGCCCTGAATCCGGGCCCCGAGGTGCGCGACACGCTGTCGAGCATCCTGTCGCAGGCCTACCCGAACCTGCAGCTCATCGTCGTCGATGGCGGCTCGCGGCCGGAGTGCTTTGCCCATGTCGAGCCCTTCCTCCCGCAGGTGAACCTGCTGATCCGCGAGCCCGACCGTGGCATCTCGGACGCCTGGAACAAGGCCCTGGCACGGGCCGAGGGCGAGATCGTCGGCATCCTCAACGCCGACGATCACCTCCTGCCGGGGGCCCTGCACAAGGTGCAGGCGGGCTTTGCCGAGCACCCCGGCGTGGAGATCGTGCATGGCAACGCGCAGCGCATCGACGGCGCGCGCCACTCGGTGCGGCGGCCCTGGCCCTGGCCGCGCTGGACGGTGCGCATCGGCACGCCGGTCGTGCACCCGGCGACCTTCGTCGCGCGCTCGCTGTACCAGCGCATCGGCGGCTTCGACCTGCGCTGGCGCGTGGCCATGGACTACGACTTCATGCTGCGCGCCCTGCGTGCCGGCGCCCGCCTGCACCACATCGACGACGAACTGGTGGTGTTCCGCGGCGGCGGCCTGAGCGACCGCGAGCCCCTGCGCGGCTTCCGCGAGGTGCGCGACTGCCAGCTCGAGCAGGGCCTGGGCCGCGTCGGCATCGAGCTGCTGCACCAGGCCAAGATGTTCGTGCGCGGCGTCGTACGGCCGCGGCTGGACCGCTGGCGGCGGGGCTCGGGCGCGGCATGAGCCGCAGAGGCGCCACGGTCGTGGGCCGCGCCTGGCTGCGCATCGACGCCCGCACCCGCCATGCCGCGGCCGCCGGCGCCTTCGGCGTGCTGGGCCGCCTCGGCGGCGCGCTCGTGGTGCTGGTGTACGCGCCGATGGCGCGCGAGGTGCTGGGTCTGGAGCGCTTCGGCGTCTGGATGATGCTGACGGCCTGGACCACGCTGTTCGCCTTTGCCGACCTGGGCGTCGGTAACGCGGCGCTCAACCGCGTCACGGCCGCGCTGGCTGCCGACGGTCATGCCGACCGGCGCCGCCAGCAACTGGGCGCCACCCTCGACGCCGCGGTGGCCTGCACGGTCGGCCTCGGGCTGCTCCTGCTGGCGCTGGCGGCCGCCTGGGCCTGGCTGGCGCCCGTGCCGTCGCTGCTCGCCGGGCCCATCGCGCCGGGCCACCGCGCCGAGGTCGACTCCGCCCTGGCGCTGTTCGCGCTGATCTTTGCGCTCAGCCTGCCGGTGGCGCTGGGCCAGAAGCTGCAGCTGGGCGCGCAGGATGGCCACTGGGCGGGCTGGACGCAGCTGGTGGCCTCGGTGCTGAGCCTGGCCGCCGTGCCGCTGGTGCTGCAACGCGGCGGCGGCCTGCCCGAGCTGGTGCTGGCCACGCAGGGCGTGTCGCTGGCGGTGCAGGCCACCAGCGCGTTCTGGTGGCTGCGCCGGCGGGGCCTGCCGTTGCCACGGCCGCTGCGCGCGTGGCGCACGCCAGCGCTGTCGAAGGGCCTGCTGGTCGAAGGCGCGGCGTTCTTCGGCCTGCAGCTGGCGGCGGCCGCGGCCTTCCAGTCGGATGCCGTGATCGTCACGCAGCGCCTGGGCGCCGAGGTCTATGGCGACTATGCGGTGGTGCAGCGCATCTACCTGCTGGTCGGCGCGGGTGTCGTCACGGCGCTGGCCGGCCTGTGGCCAGCATTTGGCGATGCCTGGCTGCGCCGCGACATCGCCTGGGTCCGCCTTACGCTGTGGCGTGCCGCGCTGGCGGCAGGGCTTTCGACGTTGATGGCGGTGCTGCTGTTGCAGTGGCTGCTGCCGGCATGGGCTGTCGACCCGCTCGGCGCGCTGGCCCCGCCGGCGCCGCTGCTGCTGGCGCTTCTGGGCGCCTGGACGGTGGTCGAGTCCCTCGGCGCCGTCGGTGCCGCGCTGATGAACGGCGCAAACCTCATCCGCATCCAGCTCGCGCTGGCGGCCACGATGGCGATACTGGCCGTGGCCGGCAAGTGGTGGGCCACCCCGCTGCTGGGCCCCGCTGGTGCCGTGTTGGCTACCCTGCTGGCCTACCTGCTGATTTCCGTGCCGGGCCAGGTCCTCCTGATCCGGCGGCTGCTGGCGACTCCTGCGGAGCCCACGACATGATGCACACCATCCCGATCTACCAACCCGAGCTCAGCGGCAACGAGAAGCGCTACGTCAACGAGTGCCTGGACACCTCGTGGATCTCGTCCAAGGGCCGTTTCGTTGGCGAGTTCGAAGCCGCGTTCGCCCAGCGCATCGGCGCCCAGCACGCCAGCTCGGTGTGCAACGGCACGCTGGCGCTGCACCTCGCGCTGCTGGCGCTGGGCATCGGCCCGGGCGACGAGGTCATCGTGCCGACACTCACCTACGTGGCCTCGGCCAACGCCATCAGCTACACCGGCGCGACGCCGGTGTTCGTCGACTCGCTGCGCGACTCCTGGCAGATGGACCCGGATGACGTGCGGCGCAGTATCACGCCGCGCACGCGGGCGCTGCTGCCGGTGCACCTGTACGGCCAGGCCTGCCCGATGGACGAGCTGATGGCCATCGCCAGCGAGCACCGCCTTTTCGTGGTGGAAGACTGCGCCGAGGCCCTGGGCACGCACTACAAGGGCCGGCATGTCGGCACCTTCGGCGACATCGCGATGTTCAGCTTCTACGGCAACAAGACGATCACGGCCGGCGAAGGCGGCATGGTCGTCAGCAACGACAAGACGCTGATCGAGCGTGCGCGCCATTTCCGTGGCCAGGGGCTGGCCAGCCATCGCGAGTACTGGCACGACGTGGTCGGCTACAACTACCGCATGACCAACATCGCCGCGGCCATCGGCCTGGCGCAGCTGGAGCGCGCCGATGACTTCATCGCGCGCAAGCGGGCGCTGGCCGCGCGTTATGCCCAACTGCTGCGCGGGCTGCCGGTGAGCCTGCACGGCGAGGCGGCCGACACCGTGCACAGCTTCTGGATGTGTTCGCTGCTGGTCGAACGGCCCGAGCAGCGCGATCCGCTGCGCGCGCACCTGAAGGCCGCCGGCATCGAGACGCGGCCGCTGTTCTACCCGCTGCACACCATGCCGATGTACGCACGCAGCTATCGCAAGCATGCGGTCGCCGAAGACCTGGCCTGGCGTGGCATCAACCTGCCCAGCTGGCCCGGGCTGAGCGAGGCCCAGCTGCAGCACATCGGCTCGTCGATCGCAGGCTTCTACGGGGCGCCGGCGTGAGTCGCACGCTCTACGTCATCGGCACGTCGGGCTTTGCCAAGGAAGTCGCCCAGCTGGCCCACGACATCAACGAAGCCGGCCCGCGGCGCTGGCATGCCATCGAGTACCTTGCCGAACACGACGGCGACATCGGCCGGCCCATGCCCTTCGGCGCCGTAACGGCGACCGATGCGGTGCTGGCCAGCCTCGAGACCGAGGTCGACGTGGCCATCGGCATCGGCCGCCCGGGCACGCGCCGGGCGATCGCTGCGCGCTTGCGTGCGCTGCCGCGCGTCGGGCTGCCCAACCTGGTCCACCCGCAGGCCGCGGTCCACCCCGCGCACGTGCGCCTTGGCGTGGGAAACGTGATCACGCGCGGCGTGGTCTTCACGTGCGACATCGAGATCGGCGACTTCAACGTCTTCAATCTCAACAGCACCCTGGGGCACGACGCCGTCGTCGGTTCGTTCAACGTGGTCAACCCGGGTTGCAACCTCTCGGGCGGCATCACGCTGGGCGACGGCTGCTTGCTGGGCACCGGCTGCCAGGTGCTGGAAGGGCTGCGCATCACCTCGGACACCGTGGTCGGCGCCGGTGCGGTGGTGGCCAAGTCGATCGACACGGCGGGTGTCTACGTCGGCGTCCCGGCGCGGCTGCTCAAGTGATGCGCATCGGCATTCTCGGGCGGGGCTTCATCGACTGGGGAGGCGGGCTGGACTTCATCCGGCTCGTGTGCGCGAGCCTGCACGCCGCGGGCACCCCGGTGGAGCTCCACCTGTTGTTGCCGCTCAGTGGCCCGCAGGCCGCCGCCCGACGCGGCGTGCGGCGTGTGCGGGCGCTGCTGGCCCGCGCCTTGGGGCGTGATGCGGCCCTGGCGCACGCGCCTTCGCGGGCGCACATCCTCGAAGCGGTCACGGACACCGGCGGCGAGGTTCGCGTGCACCTCATTGCCGAGGGCCCGCGGGCCTTGCTGCAGGCCGGGCGCCGGCTCTCGCTGGACGTCGTGCTGCCGTCATTCGAGCCGCTGCCGCCGGACACCGGCCTGCCCTGGGTGGGCTACCTGTACGACTTCCAGCATCACCACCTGCCGCAGCTGTTCAGCCCTGCCGAGCGCCGCTTGCGCGATCGTGAATTCGCGCGGCTGCTCGACGCCGCCCGCGTCGTGATCGCCAATGCCCGCGCCGTCGAACACGACGCGCGCCGCTTCCGGCCACAGGCCGCGGCGCAGATCGTGCCGTTGCCGTTTGGCGCCGCGCCGTCTCCGGCCTGGTTGGGGCTGGACATCGCGGCCGCGCAGGCGCGTCACGGGCTGGACAAGCCTTACTTCATCGTCTGCAACCAGTTCTGGGTGCACAAGGACCACCGCACCGCCTTTGCCGCCTTTGCCGAGATGGCTGCCGCGCATCCGCAGGTGCAGCTGGTGTGCACCGGCGCCACGACCGACCCGCGCCAGCCCGGGCTGCTGGCCGAGTTGATGGACCTCGTCCGCGCCCGCGGCGTGGCCGAGCGGGTGCACGTGCTGGGCCTGGTGCCCAAGCGCGAGCAGATCGCGCTGCTGCGTGGCGCGCTGGCGGTGCTGCAGCCCACCTTGTGCGAGGGCGGCCCCGGTGGCGGCGCCGTCTACGACGCGGTGTCGCTGGGCGTGCCGGCGCTGGTGAGCGACATCGCCGTCAACCGCGAGATCGACGAACCCGGGGTGAGCTTCTTCCCGGTGGGCCAGGCGCCGGCGCTGGCGGCGGCAATGCACGAACGCTGCCGGCTGGGCCCGGCCGAGCCGGTGGCGGCCGCGCTGCTGCTCGAACGCGGCCGGCAACGGCGCGCCCGCTGCGGGGCAGCGTTGCTGGACGCCATCGGGCGCGTC
>JACCDR010862732.1_pt1 | contig 10673 bp, 11 predicted proteins | sample 7446431 | NCBI WGS metagenome assembly JACCDR01 (sample SAMN15323443, study PRJNA562643) | freshwater metagenome | isolation source: river surface water | place: USA:Blue River Watershed | collected 2017-08-17 | reverse complement strand
TGGCGTGTTCGAGCGAGCTGGTGAGATCGTGGCCGTAGAAGAGGTTGTCGCCGAGGACGAGGGCAGAGGGCGTTTTGTCGTCGAGGACGCCGACCTGACTGGCGATGACGAAGGCTTGGGCGAGGCCGTCGGGGCTGGGTTGTTCGGCGGAGCTAAGGGTGATGCCGAACTGCGAGCCGTCGCCGAGGAGGCGTTTGAAGAGTGGGAGGTCCTGAGGAGTCGAGATGACGAGGATCTCACGGATGCCGGAGAGCATGAGGATCGACAGCGGATAGTAGATCATCGGCTTGTCGTAGACGGGCATCAGCTGTTTGCTCACCGCGATCGTAAGCGGGTAAAGTCTGGTGCCGGATCCCCCCGCGAGGATGATTCCGCGGCGAGCAGGCGAGGGGCTAGGGGCGAGAGGCGAAAGGGAGGGCATGGAGGAATGGGCGAAAGGTGAGAGGCGGTGGGCTAGGTGCGGATCGGAAAGGTGGAAGAACGGGCTTTGATGAGAGCACCCAGCATTTTAGCTATAAGGATGCAGCGGGCGTCGAGCGGCTTGAATTGTTCGGTGGATATAAGGTCAATCCGGTGGGCAATTTCGAGTTGGGTGCGTACTTCGGCTACGGAGCCTTTGGCGATGTAGAAAAAACGCACGGCATCTTTGTCGGTGTCTCGTTCATCACCTTCAGCAATGTTCGAGGGGACACTTACTGCAGCCCGTCTCAACTGATCGCGTAGCGGGAAGTCTTTGCTCAAGGGGCCAGTCGCGCCGAGCCTGTAGATTTCGACGGCCAAGCTCATGGATTCCGCCCAGACCTTGAGCTGTTTGAAGCCTGAGCCCATCGCCTCTAGCCTTTCGCCCCGAGCCTCTCGCGCGCATAGCGCGTGGCGGTGATGTCCGCCGCCCATTGGCGGTGGGTGAGGTACCAGTCGACGGTTTTGGCGATGCCGGTGGCGAAGTTCTCGCGGGGTGCCCAGCCGAGTTCGCGTTGGAGTTTGGTGCAGTTGATCGCGTAACGGCGGTCGTGGCCGGGACGGTCGGCGACGTAGGTGATCTGCTCGGAGTATTTTTTGCCGTCGGCGCGCGGGGACTTTTGGTCGAGGAGGGCACAGATGGTCTGAACGATCTCGATGTTGGGTTTTTCGTTCAGGCCGCCGATGTTGTAGGTCTCGCCGATGCGGCCTTTTTGGAGGACGAGCCAGATGGCGGCCGCGTGGTCTTCGACGTAGAGCCAGTCGCGGATTTGTTGTCCGTCGCCGTAAACGGGGAGCGGCTTTCCTTCGAGGGCGTTGAGGATGACGAGCGGGATGAGTTTTTCCGGGAAGTGGAAGGGGCCGTAGTTGTTGGAGCAATTCGTCGTCAGCGTGGGCATCTTGTACGTGTGCTGGTAGGAGCGCACGAGGTGGTCGCTGGCGGCTTTCGAAGCGGCGTAGGGGCTGTTGGGCGCGAAGGGCGTTTCTTCCGTGAAGGCGGGATCGGTGGGCGAGAGCGTACCGTAGACTTCGTCAGTCGAGACGTGGAGGAAGCGGAAATTTTCTTTTTTCGGCGACGGGAGCTTTGTCCAATGGAGACGGGCGGCGTTGAGGAGGCGGAGGGTGCCGACAACGTTGGTCTGGATGAAGGGCTCGGGTGAATCGATGGAGCGGTCCACGTGCGACTCGGCGGCGAAATTGACGACGGCGTCGATGGCGTGTTCGGAGAGAAGACGTGAGACGAGGGCGGTGTCGCCGATGTCACCTTGAGCGAAAACGTAGCGTGGATCGGAGGCGAGATCGGCGAGGTTGGCGGGATTGCCGGCGTAGGTGAGGGCGTCGAGGTTGACGAGTTTCGCCAGGGGCGAGCCGGTTTCGGTGAGGCGCTGACGGATGAAATTCGAGCCGATGAAGCCGCAACCGCCGGTGACTAATAAGTTCATAAGAAGTGTAAGAGATGTAAGAGGTGTAAGGCGGGCTAGCGGAGCGTTTTTAGGAGGGCGTTCAGCATTTTGGAGATTTCGGTGTAGGTGGCGCTCAGGGCCGAATAATCGTCGTGTGAGAGATATCCGAGGTCGCGGGCAAGAAGCAGGAGGTAGCGGGTTTCTTCGGTGGAGCCACGCGCGATGATCAGGAAATGACGGAAGTCGGCTGCGGTCTGACGTCCTTTGCCTTCCGCGATGTTGGTCGGGATAGATATGGCGGCGCGGCAGAGTTGATCGGTGAGTCGGAAGCGTTCATCGGCAGGAAATGTTTTCGTTGTCCGATAGACTTCGAGAGCGGCCGTGTGTGCCTTCTGCCAGACCAGCAGATCCTGCCAGCTTTCAAAGGCTGATGACATTTCCGCAGGCTTACTCTTCTTACACCTCTTATTCGTCTTATTCCTCTTACTTCCTCCAATTGCTCAGGGCTTGTTCGACCGCGGTGTGGACTTCGGTCATCTGGATGCCGACGGCGGCGAGTTTGGCGGAGGTCATCACGCAGTTGGAGCGCGGAGTCTTGGCGGCGATTTTCATGAACTCCGCTTCGCTGGGGAAAAAGTCGTAGTGCTTCGGATGCACACCGCTTTTCTCGATCATCGCAACGACTTCGCGAGTGGTCACATGGCCGGGATTGGTGACGTTATACGTTCCGAAGGGGACGCGTTTTTCCCAGCAGGCGAAGGTGGCGGCGACGAATTCGTGGAGCTGCGAGATGGAGTTTTCAGCGTCGAGGAGGCGGGCGTAGCGCATCAGCTTCGTGAGGTAGTTGCGCGGGTTGTCGACATGGTCGAAGGGGATGCGGAGGCGCCAGATGTAGGCGTTGGGCGTGCCGGCGAGGACTTCTTCGCCGAGCGCTTTGGTGCCGCTGTAGAAAGAACAGTTGTTGGTGCGGAAGGAGAAGTTGGGGGTGTCCTCTTCGGTGAAGCCGGTGCCGTCGGCTCGTTTGCCGGTGTAGATGCAGCCGGAGGAAACGTGGCCCCACGGTACGCCGGCTTCAGCGCAGGCTTGGGCGACGAGGCCGGGGAAGACGGCATTGCCGAAGAGGCACTCGGTCTTGTGGAGCTCGCAGGCGTCGACGTTGGGTTTGCCGGTGTAGCCGGCGGCGTTGATGAGGAAGGCGGGCTTGTCGGCTTTGAGTGCGGCGGCCAGCACGGTGGGATTCGTGTAGTCCACGTCCGCGCGGCGAAGATTGCGGAAGGGGATGTTTTTGCGCGTGAGCAGCGCTTGGTAGGCTTGGCCAACGTATCCGGAGCCGCCGAGGAGGTAGATCATGATGGGCGCAAAACAAGGGGGGCTCATCGCGCGGCAACAAGCGTTTTCTCCCCTTATGAATGAATCAGGGCTGGCCCCGATGGACTCGAAGTTGGGTGGCGAACACGCGGCAGTTGTCGCGATTTCGCCTGCTCGGCCAACGGCTCGTGGGTGTCGCAAAAACTGTGTCTGGGGCGATCCTGTGAATAACTTTTCGCCAGAAAAGGGCGTTAAAGCCGGGAGTTATCTTGACGATAATGGGGTAAAATGGGTTGAAATGGGGCGCTTTGGGGCGCTTTTGCTCCGCTCGTCAGATGGCATCACTCGGAAAACCGTTCTACACCGGCCTTTTCAGGCACACGTTGGACGACAAGAATCGACTCACGATTCCGTCGGCGTGGCGCTCTGCGCACGTGGAGAGCGATACGTTTCTGGCCACGCCCCATCCCGATGGATACGTCGCCGTGCTGCCGCCGGCCGAAGTGGAGAAGCTGTATGAAAAAGCCTCTCAAAAGGCGCTCACGGACCGCGACGCGCAGGATGCCTTTGCCCGCTTTTTTGCCGCATCCCTGGCCTTCACCTTCGACAAGCAGGGCCGCATCGCACTGAGCGATGAGCTGCGCCGTCACGGTGCGATCGACAAGGACGCCGTCCTCGTCGGCTCGCTCAACAAATTCAGCATCTACAGCCCGTCCCGCTGGGCTGCAGTCGAGCAGCGCACCGCCGGAGATAATTTCGGCGATCTCATGCGTCGCATCGGAATTTAAAAACCATGAACAACGACACTCCCACCTCCGGCGTTCGACTCACTGGTTTCGCGGCCGCCAGCCTGTGGCACCGTCGTCTCGTCCGCGCGCACGCTCTGAACCACGTCCGTGCCAAGCCCCGGATCAGTGCCGAACTCGTCCTGCGCCCCGTCCCACGCGAAGGACTCAGGCCTGCGGTGCGCAGCGCCGCCCGTGCGGATGCCAGCCGCCATGTCGCTTGAGACCGCCATCCCTTTCATGTCCGCCGGCCACAAACCCGTCCTCCTGCGTGAGGTCCTCGACCTGCTTTCCCCGGGTACGGGCGCGCGCCTGCTCGACGGCACGTTCGGCGGTGGCGGTCATACCCGTGCGATCCTGGAGGCCGCGCCCGGCACGCAGGTGCTGGCCTTTGACCGCGATCCCGCCGCGCTCCCTCGTGCGGAGTCACTGAAGTCTGAATACGGCGAACGCTTCGCACTGATCTCGGCCGACTTTGGCCGTCTGGGCGAACTCGCCACCGGCGCCTTTGACGGCGCCCTTTTCGATCTCGGGCTTTCCTCGTTTCAACTCGATGAGGCCGCGCGCGGCTTCGCGTTTCGCCACGACGCTCCGGCCGACATGCGCATGGATACCCGCAGCGGCGTGCCGGCGAGCACGTGGCTGGAGACCGCCACCGAGGAGATGCTGGTGCGCGCCATCCGCGATTACGGCGAAGAGCACAACTGGCGCCGGATCGTCCGCGCCATCGTCTCGGCGCGTGGCACCGGGGCTCTGTCTCGCACAGGCTCCCTGGCGGCGCTCATCTCGGAGGCGATTCCGCCGCGCGAGCGCCATGCGTCGAAAATCCATCCGGCCACGCGGACCTTCCAGGGCATCCGCATCGCGGTGAACGACGAGCTGGGCGCCATCGAGCGCGCACTGCCGGCCGCCTTCGCCGCGCTGCGTCCCGGCGGCGTGCTGTGCGTGATCAGCTTTCACTCGCTCGAAGACCGCATCGTGAAACAGTATTTCCGCCGCCTGTGCGGCCAGCCGGAGAGCGAGGACGATCATCGTCCCCAGCAGCTCCGCGATAAATACGCCGATCCCCTCACGCGTCGTCCCGTGACGCCGGGCGATCAGGAACTCGTCGAAAACCCCCGCAGCCGTTCCGCGAAGCTGCGCGCCGTCCGCAAACTCCCGTCCCTTTCCCATCCATCCGCGCCCCGCGCACTTTCCTCATGAACAAAACCGGCACACATGCCTTTGTGAACCAGCTCCTCGTTTACACGCTGGTGACGATCTGCCTCAGCGGATCCGTGGGCCTCGCCTCCGTGTGGATGCAGCAGCAGATCGCCACCGCCAGCAACAGTATCAAACAACTCGAGACGCGCGCCGCCGAGCTCGAGCGCCGCCGCGGCGAGATCAACGCCGAGATCGCCGCCGAGCAGTCCCCGGTCCGCCTCGACCAGCGCAACAAGGCCTGGTCGCTCGGCCTCGTGCAGCCCACCGAACAGCAGATCGAGCGCATCTCCGAGTCGCCCGAGCGACGTCTCGCCCGCAAACGCAACGACGAGCGCTTCGCCAGCCAGTCGCTCTCACTCTTCCCCAACCGCTACGTCTCGGGAGACAACCGCTGAAAACCACCTCCAAAGGCTTCGCTTCCGATTACCGGATTGCCGTGCTCGCCGCCGGCGTGCTGCTGACTTTCGGCGGCGTGGCCACGCGGCTGGTCTATCTCCACGTGATCGACCGAGCCGAGCTCGTCAGCCATGTCGAACAGGTGCGGAGGCAGATCGAGGTCCAGAACGCGGTGCGCGGCGACATCCTGGACCGCCGGGGAAACATCCTCGCGACGAGTCGCACGATGATCGAGCTCGCCGTGGATCCGCAGATGCTGCGCAAACAGGATGAGTCCCGCTGGCCGGAGCTGGCCCGGCTCATCGGCATGCCGCTCGATCAACTGACGGAGATTTTTAACACCAAGGTGAGCGTGGCTGATCCGGCCGATCCCGATTCGCGCGACCGGCTGATCCAATGGGCCAAACTCAAGGAGGACGTTCCCGAAAGTCTCTACGACCAGATCACCGCGCTCGGCATCAAGGGCGTCTATGGCACGCGCGCCTACCGCCGCACGTATCCACAAAACCGGCTCGCCGCTCATCTCGTGGGCTACGTGAACAAAGAGGGCACGCCGGCCACGGGCATCGAGCGGTACGCCGATTTTTATCTGCGCGGGCAGAATGGCTGGCGCGAGTCGGAGAAGGACGGCCGCCAGCGCGAGATGGCTCAGTTCCGCACCCGCGAGGTGGCGGCGACCAATGGCTACCACGTCATGCTCTCGCTCGATTCCGTCGTGCAGAGCTGGGTCGAGGAAGAGCTCGATGCCATCGTGAAGCAGTTCCGCCCGGACAATGCCGTCATCATCGTGAGCGACGCCAAGACCGGCTTCCTTCTCGCGCTCGGGCACTACCCCACGTTCAACCTGAACGAGTTTAACAAGACTCCGATGGAGGCGCAGAAAAACTACGCCATCTCCACGCAGATCGACCCGGGGTCCACCTTCAAAATCGTCGCGGCCGCCGGCGCTCTCAACGAGGGTCTCGTCACGCCACAGACGCGCTTCGACTGCATGCAGACCGTGGTCGAGTACATGGGAAAACCGCGGCGGCTCATGGTCGACGATCATGTTTATGACCATCCGCTCACCGTCAGCGAGATCGTCAGCCAGTCGAGCAACCGCGGTGCCGCGCAGCTCGCGATGAAGCTCGGCGATCAACGTTTCTATGACTACGCGCGCGCCTTCGGCTTTGGCGAAAAATCCGGTTTCCCGCTCGTTGGCGAAATCAGCGGCGTGATCCATCATCCCAAGAATTGGAGCGGCAGCGACATCACGCGCATCCCCGCCGGCTACTCGGTCAGCGCCACGCCGCTGCAGATCCACTACGCGATGGGCGCGATCGCCAGCGGCGGCGTGCTGCACCGCCCGCAGATCTTGAGCGAGGTGCGCACCGGTTCCGGAGAGACGATCTATCGTTTCGGTTCCCATGTCGTCCGCCGGGTGATCACGGAAAAAACGGCGCAGGAAATGGCGCTGATGCTGCGCGGTGTGCTGACCGAAGGCACCGGCAAGAAAGCCGAGATCCCCGGGTACCAGCTCGCGGGCAAGACCGGGACGGCGCAGAAGCTCATCGACGGCCGCTACTCCGCGTCGAACCACGTCGGTTCCTTCGTGGGATTTTTTCCGGCGAGCGCGCCGCGCGTGGTGATGACCGTGATTGTCGACAACGGCCGGGTGGAAAAGGGCGACGCCTACGGCTCGGTCGTGGCTGCGCCCAGCTTCAAGCGCATCGCTGAAAAAATCATCCGCTATCTCGACATCCCACCCGTGGAGGCCGTGCCGCCGCCCGCTCTCGCCATGAAAGGCCGCCAGCCATGATCGGTTATCTCACCCAGGACTACCCCTTGATCCGCGCCTTCGGCACGCCGTCGGTTGGCCGCGCGCGGAAACGGGTTAACGTCGAGCAACGCATTCTAAAAATGGCTCCGAAATTATCCGACTACTTTGGCGACGGTGAAATCCTCGCCAGCAAAGGCGCGCTGGACCGCCCCATCTCCGGGCTGGTCATGGACAGCCGTCGGGTCGTCCCGGGCACGTTGTTTTTCGCACTGCCCGGTCTGCGCACCGATGGCTCGGGTTACATCGATGAAGCGATCGCGCGTGGCGCGGTCGCCGTCGTCACGGCGCGGATGCCGTCGGCGGTGCCGTCCAAGGTCACCTTCATCCAGGTGGCCGATCCTCGCGCGTCGCTGGCGCGTGTCTCGCAGCGTTATTACCGTTTTCCCGATCGCGACATGGCGGTCGTCGGCGTGACCGGCACCAATGGCAAGACGACCGTCTCTCATCTGATCAAGCATCTGCTCAACGGCGATCAGCGCGTGGGCCTCATCGGCACGATCAACTACGATCTCGGCGCGCGCACGGTGCCGTCGTTCAAGACCACGCCCGAGTCCGTCGACATTTTTGGCATGCTGGCGCAGATGCGCGACGCGGGCTGCCGCCAGGCGGTCATGGAGGTGAGCTCGCACGGCATCGATCAACAGCGCGTGCTCGGCCTGCAATTCAGCGCCGCCGTCTTCACCAATCTCACGCGCGACCACCTCGACTACCACAAGACGCTCGAGGCGTATTTCGACGTGAAGACCCGGCTCTTCACGGGCGGCACCGGCTCGGAGCCGAAGCTCGCGGTCATCAATCTCGACGATGCGCATGGCGAGCAGCTCGTCACACGGGTGCCGGCCACGGTGCGCACCGTCACCTATGGCGAGAATCCCCGCGCGCAGGTCCGCGCGGAAAACGTCTCGCTCAATTTCAAAAACACCACGTTCACGCTCGTCTGGCCGGGCGGCTCCATCGCCGTCGATAGTCCGCTCATCGGTCGCTACAACGTGAGTAATCTACTCGCTGCTCTGGCCACCGCGTGGGCGCTGGGCCGCGATCCGCTCGTGATGCTGGCCCGCCTCAAATCCTTCGGCGGAGTGGCGGGCCGCATGGAGCGCATCGAGGAGGGGCAGGCGTTCAACGTGCTCGTGGACTATGCGCACACGGACGACGCGCTGCGCAACGCCCTCGGCATGCTCCGCGCGATCACGCCGGGGCGGCTTCTGGTCGTCTTCGGCTGTGGCGGCAACCGCGACCGCACCAAGCGCCCGCTCATGACGCGCGCCGTGCAGGAGGTCGCCGACTTCTCGTTTGCCACGGCGGACAATCCCCGGGGCGAGGCGCTCGCCCAGATCTTCGCCGACATGAAGGAGGGCGTCACCGCACCGGAAAAGATCGCCTGGATCGATGACCGCCGCCGGGCCATCAGCCTCGCCCTCGACATCGCCAAGCCCGGCGACTGCCTCCTCATCGCGGGCAAGGGCCATGAGTCGTATCAGGAATTTGCCGACACAGTCATCCCCTTCGACGACCGGCAGATCGTGCGCGAGCTGATCGGCATCAAAACCCTCAAGGCGCCCCGGCCGCTCTAACCGTTTATCCCGATGCCCTCCTTCGCCCCCGCCTATCTCGCCGCCTGGACCGGAGGTCAGTGGACCTCGAAGCCCGCCGCGTCGCTGGAGGGTTTTACGCAGGACTCGCGTCAGCTCAGGCCCGGGCAGGTTTTCGTCGCGCTGCGCACCGACCGTCGCGATGGACATGATTACCTTTCAGCCGCGCTCGCGGCCGGGGCGAGTGCCGCCCTCGTGAACCGGCCAGACCGCTCGCTGGCGCTGCCTCAATTGGTCGTGGAGGATCCCCTGCGGGCTTTTCAGGCCATCGCGCGTGAGCATCGCAGCGCGTTTCGCGGGCCCGTGGTGGGCGTGACCGGCAGCTGCGGAAAAACCTCCACCAAAAATCTGCTTACCCGGCTGCTCGGTGGAGAACCGTCCGTGCTCTCCACCGAGGGAAACCTGAACAACCACATCGGCGTGCCGCTTACGCTCACCCGGCTGGAGCCCGAGTCCCACACCTTTGGCGTCATCGAGGCGGGCATCAGCGGCCCGGGCGAGATGGACGTGCTCGCGGGCATGATCGAGCCCGACTACGGCATCGTGACCATCGTGGCTGCCGCACACACCGAAGAGCTCGGCGGCCTCCTCGGAGTCTCGCGGGAAAAGGCCCGCCTGCTGCACCACGTCAGGCCGGGCGGACTCGGCGTGTTTCCCAAGCAGTGCTGGGACTATGCCGCCTTTCAGGATCTGCCCCAGCAGAGCATCGTGCTGGTGCCCGAAGGTCAGGAGTGCAACGCACCGCGCACCGTCTCGCTCGGCATCCGGGTCTCGCCGACCAACACGGAGATCACCCTCGGGGCGCGCCGGCGTTTTGATTTCCGCCGCGTGAGCCGGGGCATGGCGGAAAACGCCGGCCTCGCCATCCTGCTCGCTTCCGAACTCGGGGTGACGGACGACGCCATCCAGCGGGCCCTCGACGACTGGCAGCCGTCGAAGTGGCGCGGCGAGTTCCGGCACGACGGCCAGCGCCTGCTGTATTTGGATTTCTACAACGCCAACCCGGCCTCCATGTCGGACGCGCTCGATGCCTTTGCCTCCATCGTGCCCGCGGATGAGCCCCGCCTGTACGCGCTGGGCTGCATGGAAGAGCTCGGCGTCGAGGCCGTGACTCATCACCGGGAGCTCGGCCGCCGGCTGAAGCTGCGTCCCCAGGACCGCGCCTTTGTGATCGGCAGTCACGCCGTCGACGTCGTGGCCGGGGTGGCGGACGCCGGATTCAGCACCGAGAAAATCGAAATCGTGAACTCCCTCGCCCCCGTCGCGGAGCAGGTCGCGGCGTTTCGCGGAGCGGTTTTCATCAAGGGCAGCCGCCGCTACGAACTGGAGAAAGCCCTTCCCGCCGGCTGCGAACCCGCGCACGGCTCCGGCGGCCACGCGCAGGGCCCCGACTCGGGCTCCGCTGCGCCGCGCATGGCGTTCACGACGATTTCCACCGCCACGCCGCTGGCGTGGACTTCCACCGGCTCCATCTTGCCGCGCGACATCCGCCCCACCGGGGCGTTTCACCTGCGTTGATTTTTGCGATGCTCAGCTACCTCGCCGAATTCGAAAACCACTTTGGACCGCTGCGTGTGCTGCGGTACCTCACCTTGCGCACGCTGCTCGCGGCAGGCACGGCCACCTTGATCGGTTTCGTGCTCGGCCCGTGGCTCATCCACCGTCTGAAGCGGCTGAAATTTGGCCAGCACTATGACGATGACCGCAC
>JACCDR010216338.1_pt1 | contig 10673 bp, 11 predicted proteins | sample 7446431 | NCBI WGS metagenome assembly JACCDR01 (sample SAMN15323443, study PRJNA562643) | freshwater metagenome | isolation source: river surface water | place: USA:Blue River Watershed | collected 2017-08-17 | reverse complement strand
CCATATAGTAAACTGCTATCTTCTATCACGCCTTCTTTAATATTGAAACTATCTAACATTGTGCCAATATCTAAAGTATCCTTTTCAGTCTCTTTTGGTTGAATATCGTCATTATTAGCGGTTAAATCATCATCAGGTACTATTTGAGGTGAAACTTCATTCACGGGCAATATAGACGATTCTGATAGGGCTATTTCTTCAGTAATAGATGAAGAATTAGACTGAGGGGTGATATTATCCATTGTTGCTTCTTTATCTTCTAATACGGTTAAGTCCATTCGGTTACTGTTATCCGTATCAATTGCTTTAACCGTATAAGGGATACGGTTAATCTTATCCGTTAACTCAGAGATAAGACTATGTAACGGTTTTAACTTATCTTCTATTCTCTCGTCTAATACGGTTAAGTCCATTCGGTTACTGTTATCCGTATTAGGAGTATTAGGCTTTTTTGGCAAGTCCACACCATCAAGAATAGCTTTTATACCTAACTCAAGTAAAGATAGAACTGTATCCTTAATAATGGGTTTATTGGTTCGGTGATGAACTTTAGCCCCGTTCATAGTAGCGATACTTTCGATCTCTTCTAGCATGGAATCCGTTAAGTGCAATTCATAGCGGTTTAAACCTTTAGCACTTAGTCTTTCTTTTTGTGCCTTGGTAGCTTCTTTTATCTCATTATCCATATACGTTTACTTTATACGTTTACATTCCCTATTTTATCCGAATAACTTTTATACGGCTACTTTTATCCGTTTATTATTTACTATCTATACGGATAAGAATGATAAGTTATTCGTATAGATTATACGTTTACTTTTATACGGATAGTTATTTATAATAGTGGTTAACAAAACCTGATGAAATGACAACCAAAATAATGAACAAACTTACTAACGCTACAACCGACAATGAGATAATTACACTATGGTTAAGTGACAAAACATATTTAACGGTGAAGTCTTACCAAAGACAAATTAACCAATTTATTTCATTCGTAGGTAAAGAATTAAGCGAGGTGATGTATGAAGATTTTATGCAGTATAAAGGTTTTATGAAGATGAAGGGATATAAAGCATCTACCATGAGAACCAAGTTAACAGCTGTCAAAAGTTTATTTTCCTTCGGCACTAAGCTAGGCTATCTTTCGGCTAATGTAGCGGTAATAGTGGACAATGTGCCTGTTAAAGATGAAGTGAGACGCAAGGCATTACCCCAAGATACCATCGGTTTATTGTTGAATAATGCTAAGACTGAAAGAGACAAATTAATTATTAAAACCGCTTATTTGCTTGGTTTACGGGTAACGGAGCTAATTAATATTCAATGGGATGATTTCACTGTTGAGGCTGGGAAAACTATCTTAAAAGTCATTGGAAAAGGAAACAAAACCAGACATATCTTAGTTCCTAACGATTTATTCCGTAGTTTAATTGAGCAGAAAAGTCATGATGATTATGTCTTCATCAGTTACCAGAATGATAAATTATCCCGTCAATCAGTCAACAAATTATTGAAGACTTTAACCACCAAATTAGGGATAAATTCTATCAATCCTCATGCTTTCAGACATTCCCACGCAACCCATAGTTTAGCCAATGGATGCGATATTAGCTTACTCATGCAATCGTTAGGACATTCCGATTTAAGAATTACTCAACAGTATTTATCCCAAAGAGACGGTGAAGGTAGTTCTACTTATTTATCCATTTAATGGGGATAAACCAAGATCCCCTTGTAAACAAAGACTAATAACAATCTTTATTTATACTGTTTTTAGTTGTCTATATCCACAAAAAAATGATATAAATAGAGAGAAGTAAATTGCACAATTGTGCAATTCCTCCTAACCTTAAAAAGTAGAAAAAAAATAGAAAAATGAATAATCTATCACTAACTAATTATGATAATCTCTTTTCTTCAGTTTTTAGCAAAGAGTTGAATGACAATAATATATTTGAGTCTCTAAGCTGTATTGATAGTGCTATTAATTGGAGGAAATTATCCCCGACAGACTTAGAAAATTTATTTTATAATTGCAAAAAAGTAGAATCAAATACTAACTTAATCAAAGGGAAAATTTACTATAATATTCAACAAAATATTAAAAATTATCTATGGGCAGACGGAACTACTTTTGATGATTACATTAGAAAAAATGAAAAATCCTCACGTGCTGTCTATGATTGGATTGATTTTTATAAAGTCAATCAAATTATTAATAACTCAGGAATAGGTACATACAAAGATGATGGTACTTTTATTAAGGTGTTACCGTCAACTCAACATAAAACGAGAGAATTAACTAAGTTAAATGAGGAGGATATAGTTACTGTATGGCAATCGATTCTTCATGATATAACCAACTATTTAAAGTCTGAGTTAATCGAAGTAAACGAAAAAACTATATCTAAACATTTAAAGCAAAAAATAGTTACTGAAAAAATCCAAATATTCAAAAATAATAAAAGGAACGGTAAAGTTAGCGTTTTAACTGAATTATTTTCTTCTTTAGAACTACCAAAGAAAGAAAAGAATAAAGAGAATAAACAAGATGAACAAAATATTGCAGAAATATTAAATTCCCAAAAAATAGCAAAAGAAAAATATCAAATGAGTCAGTATAAAACTAAAATTGACCGCTCACTAACTGCTATAGAAGATATGAGTAATTTTATTAGAAAAGAACTAACTATTTCAAGTGTGAGAGAGTTAAAAAAATCACATGATATTTATGGAGAAGTTTCAACACTAAAAAGAATTAAGGAAATAACAGAACAGTTGATCCTAGATATTGAAAACAGTTTAAGCAAAGAGGATGTTCCTACAATCGATATTTAATTTCCCTAACACTTAACCACGCAATGAGGAGGCAACGGATAACCCTCCTCAAGCAAGTCCAAAATCAGATTAAATTTTCCATAATTATCCTTGATTGTTGAATGTAATTGACCATTAACAAAAATCTTAAAAACGTAATTTTTAATATCGATCTCCGTCCTAATATCCACAATAAAATACCTTTATAATACTTACATTAATTCTAACAAATTCGTATTATAATTACCTTTCCATCAACTTCTTACGGTCGCCGTAAGAAGTTAGATGATGAACTAAGTCAAACGCAAAAAATTGCGGAATTGGATTTGCTTTTTCAGTCAGTGTTACCATGTGGTAACAGTCTTCCTCTAGTTTCAGCTGTTGAAGTTACCGATTCTTTAAAAGAAAATAGTCGCACGAGCGACAAGCATCGTGTTGAGTTGCTTCTCATTCATTTGTCGAAAATCATTGACATTGAAAAAATCATGACTCAATGAATTTAGAATATATTAGTCATAATTTAGTATTTCAGCTATCTGGAGTAATTTATCAAAATCAGGAAAATCAGGACGCAAATCAGGACAACTGGAAACTATACTCGGACTGGTTTCTAGGCTTCCGTCAGGACAAATCAGGACAGAATCAGGACAATCCAAAACCATACCCTGACTGGTTTTGAGTGGCAAATCAGGACAATTAACCTCATTGTTACTATTAAAAAGCGGGGTTTGATTGTTATTATCCATATTACTATCTGAGACTGAAGAGGAATTATCAGCTATTGTAGTTCTTGACTCAGTACTGTATATAGTTTTGAGGGTTTCCTGATTTGTCCTGATTCTGTCCTGACTTTAATTTTTTTAGCTTCAGTTCAAGCTGATTCTTCACAGATACCGACCCAATCTTGACTGTGTTGATTGACCGCAAAAATCTGTCCAGTCAATAATTCCACAGCGAACACCGTGCCGTCTTCCTTGAGGTGTTTTATCTCTAGGCTTGTTATAGTGCCGTCTATTTTCCGATAATCCCATTTTTGCCCTATTCCTGATGGTTCAGAAGTTACATTATTCTCAACAAAAGAAGGGTTTTCGCAATAAGAAAAATCATTATTTTTTGAGGAAACATTTTGTCGACACCCCCCCCCTCCCCCTGTGTCGACTAAAGTGTCGACTAAACCCAAAACGACCTCACTGTCTTCATTTGAAGTGTCTACTTTATCCATTAGTACATTAGTTTGTCGACTAACTTGTCCACTAACTTGTCCACTAACCTCAAATTCTTTATTATCAATACTTTCAGTCTTTAAGTCGACAAAACTGGGTGAGACCGTAAGAGGGGGGGGGGTTGGACAATTTGCGTTGCTTGTAGTTTTATTGTTTTTATTTTCTTCTTGACATAAATTATTAATAAACCAGACCCAACGGCGTGGGTTGCACTTGCTTCTAGCTCGATTAATAAGTTGGCGATCGCATAATCGATCTAATACTTTATAAAGATCTTTACCGATGTTTAGCTTTTCATTTATTTGCGAGTATTCAAGGCGCTCACCCGTGTCATTGAGTAGCTTAACAACTAGCTCCCCTTGACTTCTCTTCTGGTTGTTAGGATCATCGCAGTCACCTTTGAACGTAAATATGCCTTTTTCGCACCAAGTAGCTTTCGGATTGATTTCTAAAATGTATTTAATCTTTTCTCCTTCCCGTGGCTTTAAATCAAGCCACCGTATATTTTGACCTTTGACTAACTCATTATCGTCACCATCACCAATCGAATCAGTCCCGCTTAATTGAGCAATCCCCCAAACGGCGGCGGGTATTCTGGCAGATCCTGACACCTTAGAAATTCCCTTTGCATCGTTTGACTTATTTTCGTGGTGAATCAAAATACTAGCAGTATTATATTTTTTAAGTAAATCTTTAACTCGATAAATGTACTTTGCAAATTCTGCATCATTTTCTGAGATGTTCAGATTTATAGTGGTACTGGTCAAAGAGTCAATTATAAGCAAGTCAGGTTTGAAACGGTTTAGATGAGCTTCTAGTGATGTTAGATTGCTTAAATCTAAATGTGTCTCGATTTCTAAGTTTTCTATTGCTTCTGGCAACAGATCAAAACCTCTTGATTGAAGCCGTCTAATCAAACTGGCTTTTGTTTCATCACTACCGACATAAAGTACTTTTCCTTTAGTTGCCTTTTCTCCTAATACTTCAGTACCCGATAGCACAGCATAAGCAACATCATTGGCTAATAATGTTTTCCCGACTTTTGGTAATGCCGTAAGTAAAAGCATCTCACCCATAGGAAGAAAACTAGGGATCAACCAATTTTCTGCGGTGGTTTCAAATTGCATTAGTTCTGTGAAGGTAAAATGAGTTTTTTCGGGCGTATTCTGCAAAGCTTCGACATGATCAACTAATTGCTGAAAACTCAAATTATTTAATGAGTATGTTGAGCAAATTTTTTGTTTGAGCTGAACTTGTCTAAAGATGTCAGTTTCTTGACTATAGTAGGCAATTTCTAGTTTTAGCTTGGTTTCTTTTACTTCACTACGCAAAACTCGAATGATACTTTTTTCCCAGAATGACTCGCTAAAACCAGCTTTTAGCCGTATTTCATCCAATAAGATAGACGTTGTTATCTCATCATGATCTGACGTTAATATTTTTCTAGCTTCCTCTATTGCCTCAAATCTAGTTATTTTTGCCTCTATTTTTTTTCTTGCTAGTCTTTGCTCATTCCCAATTTTTCCCGTGCTTATATACTGCTTTTTGATGTCCGAATTCTTCCAGTACCACGCCTTAATACAATTGTTAATCTTTTCTTCATCCATGCACGGTTTAGGGGTAGATTTCTCTGCTGATTTGAATATGCGATCGCACTCTTTCTTAGGCACTTGCGGTGAACAATTACTACAGAAGTCAGAAAGTAACTCATAAGGATCGCCGTCAAAAGATTGTCCAATACTGGATAAATAATTAGCCGTACCAATTAAATCCCGTGCTAAACTTGCACCCGTGTCATTTCTACTCCCTTGATTAACTCCATCTAAAAGATTTCTGCTAATCGGTGCGATACATTTAATTAATGGTACTTTTTCATCAAGAGGTAAAGTTAATTCAGATAAATATTTTTCGTAGCAATTATTGGTATTCATACTTTTTTGAGGTGCAATTATGGGTAATAAAAAATCAATAATGAATTGAGGTAACTGAGCAATTTGGGTATCTTGAGGAGAATTTATCCATTGATATTGACCCGTTTCGGGGTGAGAAGATGGAGGTAGAACCGATTGAGAGCGGTTAAACCTAAACTCTATTTGTTCTTTCTCTGCACACTTAAAGTCTTTGTATTCCCGTAGTTTATGACTGGTCAAATCCTCAAACTGAGTGCGATATTGATCAGGGACACTGTAAAGAATTTGGTAACGTAACTCTATTCCCGAAGTCCAACTTACTGAATCTTTCGGAGGTTCTAAACCGAAAATAATCCGATATAATTCCTGTGCTGACTCACCATCAAAATCAATGGCTAAAACACCACCGCTAATATTTCCTGTTCTTAATCCGTAGCCCGTAGCTTTTCCCGTATCCATTTCATTACAAATAAATTCATAACTAACTGGATTCTCATGTTGCCAACGGTCACGGTATGGTATCTTATTCTTTACTGGCGTAATCGCCCAATTACTCGGTATATCTGCTATTTTTGCCGTTTTCATGGTACAATTAATTAAAGGAATCCCCATTCCCTTTATATTTCTGTTATCTTACTGACAATTTTAACACATAATAGGCAATATAATGTTTAATCGATCGGAAGTAGTAAAAATATCAGGATTAACAGAAAGACAGGTAAGAAGACTTGATGAAATTAATGTCTTAACACCTTTACTACAGGGAGTGGGAACAGACGCACAATATAGCTACAATGAATTGATTTTTTTGTGTGTGTATAGAATTATTAGAGATTCTTTGAAAGAATTAGAGTTCGGACTATTTGAATTAAACGAAAAATTTAAAGGTGGACTTCCCAACGAAATAGACTTTATAAATAGTGATATATTTTTCTTTAACCGTGCCTGTTTTTTTATGATCCCCTCGACAGTTAAAAATGTTATCGATGTATATAAAGAATGGATAGGAGACAGTTATAAAATACTTCCAAATCTTACCAGTGAAGATTTACAGATGTTTGGTTTAGACGTAATAAATGGACTTTTTTTTAATACTTTAGTTATTAATTTATTTGATATTAGAACTCAAATAAGAGATAAATGTAAGAAGTTAGGAATAGAACATAAATTACCAGAATTATCAAAAGAAGTTAAAGTTATTAAAAGACAAAAAGTTACAAAATAATTGATTTTTTCATCAGCAACAACACCGCTCTATTTTATAGGGTTTTTTTTGTGGTTATCTGTAAGAGCCGTGTGAGGTGATATTCTCTCAAAAAGTCAATTCAAGTATTTAACCTCAATGGTTTTAGCGGTGTTAATAGCATCAAAAGCAATACTGATCCTTTTTTCAATGGGTATAGAATCATCATCAAGGAAAGCGGTTAATTTAGCGATCGCCTTTTTCTTAAGGTTATCCAAATCTTCAATGTAGCTAGTTAAATATTTTTGCTTTTCAGTTTCGACAGCTTCATTAAAACTAGCTATTTGTCTCCATTGCCAGAGGGTATGCCGTGATATGTTCAGCAATTTACAGCATTGACGGTAATTAGTACCAACGCCTAACAACTGAATAGCCTTTTTTTGCTTGACTGAAAAAGACATTTTCTATTATTTATTTTTTTTATTTTGGGCAACAAAATCATCAGCTTCTTTAAGAATTTTCTCTTTAAACTTGTCGTATTCCTCTAAGCTCTCGAAACCCGTTTGAATTAACAAGTACCCTAGCAATGAATATTTGTCTGATGTATATTTATCCATGTGTTACAGCTTTTGGTTAAAATTACAAATTTTTTGAGGGGACAACCCACCGAAATAAGGGGGGTGGGTTTCCCTCAAATTTTTTATCAATGGTTATACCTATCATAGCCATTGATAAATGAATGGATGTACTAACCAAAGATGTTTGAATATCGGTAGTCTTGAAAGAAGTTATCGAGAATACCTTTAACTTCATCTTTGGGTATTTCTCTGTTCAGTTTGTTGGTCAAATATTGTTGATATTCCGATACAAGAATATTGGTCAAGGTTGGTGCTAAATCATCCATAATTTGGCAGAAGTTATTAAATTCCTGTTCGGAGTTGGTTAATGCTTTAAGTTGCTCAATGGTAGTCATAATTTCTTCATCTATTTATATATCCCCAAATATATCCTAAAAATCAAAGAATGTCAACACATTAATTGACAGTAAAACTACATGAATTTATCTGTCTGGATATATTTGTTAGATGCGTGTCCAGATCCATTTACCTTTCCCATCTTTTTGGATAGCTGTGAGATGTTCCCAAATTTGAGGAGGCACGTCAAATAATTTATGGGTTTCGTTGCGATGATGATAATAGTTAGGAATTTTGCTTAAATTGTTATTTTTTACTTTCCCGTTTTCGTCATAGCTAACGACTGTTACCTTTCTATTCAACTTTTTAAATACATCCGTGAAGAAGCCATATAGTAAACTGCTATCTTCTATCACGCCTTCTTTAATATTGAAACTATCTAACATTGTGCCAATATCTAAAGTATCCTTTTCAGTCTCTTTTGAGACAATATCGCTTGTATTAGCTTCTTTTTCATCCATTACTGAAGAGGCTATTTCTTCAGTAATGGATGAAAAATTAGACTGAAGGGGGATATTATCCATTAAGTTATCGGTTAAGGTATCGGTTAAGGTATCGGTATCATCCATTGTTACTAAGTCATCGGTATAGTTATCGGTTAACCTATACCGATAGACAAGCCCTGAGAGTTCATCTAATTTGGACTGAATGGGTGAAAGTTCCTTAGCAATTAATTCCTTTACCCACTCATTAGTTATCGGTATATTATCGGTATAGTTATCGGTGTTAGGCTTTTTTTCATTGCCATTGCTAAAAGATTCTATCCCCAATTCCAAAAGGTATAAAAGAGTAGGGGATAACTCAGGTTTGTTGCTGATATGGTGAACCTTGGCATTGAAGGAATTAACCGCTATCTCTGATATTTGCTCATACACTGCTATAGGCAACTTAACGTCTAACCTATGGAACTCATCATTAACTCTCTTAGTCTTCATAACCTTATCGGTATCATTATCGGTTTACCATTCCTATTATATCGGTATATAGCTTTTATCGGTATAGTTATCGGTTTAGGATTTCTTATCTATCGGTATAAGAACTATTAATTATCGGTATCGTTTATCGGTTTACTTTATCGGTATAAACTCTTTATAATGTTTATAAAGGTTTTAACAATTCTAACTGTATTGTCAAAACCCAAATAAGTGTACCAATATATAAATATAAACAACATGATACTAACAAAAGCGACTACAGATAATGAAATAATTGCAACATGGTTAAACTCCAAACATAGTAAATTAACTCAGAGTCAATACGATATAAACATAAGACAATTCATTAATTTTATTGGTTGCGAATTAGCAGAATTGACATTGGAAGATATGCAAGGTTATGTCACCATGCTAACAATGAAGGGATATAAAGAAAGTACCGTTAGAACTAAGCTAACGAGTGTTAAAAGTCTATTTTCCTTCTGCTATATAACAGGATATTTAACCGCTAATGTAGGTGCTCTTGTCAGTTTTAAAGCTAATAACTGTAAGTTATCCGATAAACTTATTAACCATGAAGATATTAAGCTAATGTGCAACAATACCTATTATTTTAGGGATAAATTAATTATCAAAGTATTGTATAGCTTAGGCTTAAGAGTCTCTGAGTGCCTCCGTTTAAAATGGTCTGACTTCTTTACTGAAGGTAATTTTATCAATGTTAGTATTGAAGGAAAAGGCAAAAAACAGCGTACTTTATTAATTAGTACTTCTTTATATAATGAACTCCTCAAACTGAAGAAAGAAGGTATTGAATACGTTTTCACGGCATATGATCGCCCGAAGCAACTAACGAGACAAGCTGTTAATATTTTCCTAACTAAGTTACAGAGTAAATTAGGACTTGAAAGAAAAATTACCCCTCATAAAATGAGGCATAGCCACGCCACTACTTCAATAAAAAATGGTTGCGACTTATCCCTGCTTCAGCAAAGTTTAGGACACGCAAGTATTAGAACTACTGAAAAATATCTCAACTATAGAAAGAATGAAGGAAGTTGTCAGTTTATCGACATTTGACGATTGTTGCACTAAATTAGTCAATTGTCTTCCTTTTTTTTGGATCGTACTTCTTTGTTCAGATGTTAAATTTCTCCGATTAAGGTTACGACTAATCACATATTGCAGAGCTTCTTCTTTTGTGCCTTCAAAAGTACTGAATAATGGTATTGTCCCTGTTTCATTACAAGCCTTTTGACACTCCCATTGCCTTCAGGCATCAAGTCCTTAATGCCTGAAACAGAATGGACTCAACAAGTAGCGTAGGGGTACGGTTATCCGCACATTCTTCCGCCATGGCGGAAGAACTTTATCAAATATAAACAGGGAGTTATCAATATCGGAAAAATGAAGGTAGCACTCAATTCATTGATATTTAACACTTAACCACGCAATGAGGAGGCAACGGATAACCCTCTTCTATTAAGTCTAAGATCAGATTAAATTTTCCATAATTATCTTTAATTACTGAATGTAATCTACCATCAACAAAAATCTTAAAAACGTAATTTTTAATATCGATCTCCGTCCTAATATCCACAATAAAATACCTTTATAATACTTACATT
>JACCDR010661808.1_pt1 | contig 10677 bp, 18 predicted proteins | sample 7446431 | NCBI WGS metagenome assembly JACCDR01 (sample SAMN15323443, study PRJNA562643) | freshwater metagenome | isolation source: river surface water | place: USA:Blue River Watershed | collected 2017-08-17 | reverse complement strand
GTGCCGCCCTCTGGCCAGCATCGGCGCCAGCCGCGCCCTGTGCCGCCCTCTGGCCAGCATCGGCGCCAGCCGCGCCCTGTGCCGCCCTCTGGCCAGCACCGGCGCCAGCCGCGAAAAACGCAATGGATTCAACGCCCCGAACGCGAGTGAACGCTCACCCCGCACCGAAAGTGAGCGCTCACCCCAGACAGATTCCACCCCCTGGCCCAGGACCCCTATAGTGGCGACCGACCGGAACCCCTATAGTGGCAACCGACTCCGCAGCGCGGCAGCCGCCACAACCGGCCCGCACCGTCCCACACGCGGCGCCCGATCCGACTCCAGGTGCTGGCAGATTTCCAGCGCTTCGGCCTCACCGTCGCACACCCAGTAGCCGGACAAATCTTCACCGGCCACAATCTGCGCAGCGGTGAGCGGTTCGGTCCCAGACTCCACTTCGTGGTCAAACGCCTCCCATTGCCCAGAGCACCAGCGCGCTTGACACCGTCGCACATAATCCGCCGAGTCATCCGCCACCCAGGCGCGCGGCTCCCCAGTGTGCGGCACTTCGAGAACATAGATAGGCATCGACTCAACCCTCACCTTCCAGCACTTGCACAAAGCAAATCGGCTGGCAGTCCCGCTCAACCGCTTCGATCATCTCCGGGTCTTGCCCGTCCGTGACGATGGTGACAGCGTCAGAGCCGTTAACGTCCGCCCGGTAAGCATAATACCCCGTCGCGCCGGAGCGCCCCACATGCCACGACTCGGCCTCATAGGTGCGCCCGGTCTCCCCCAGGCTGGAGTCGAGCGCCTCAGCAAATGCCAAGGCGTGCGCCTCTTCGTCCCACATCGGCAGCACGTCGGTCTGAAAGATGCGCCCGCCAAGGTCCGCACTATCGCCCCAGATGTAACCGCTGTGTGCGTCGATCAAAATGATACGCATTTAACACGCTCCCACGATTTCCCGGACATGTGCCGGGATGTTGGTTTCGCCCGACTCGTAGCGCTGCCATGAGCGCGACACCCGAGTCGGGCCTCGATTGGTGCGGGGTTGCACCTGTACCGCCACCCCGCACACCGCCGCCGCCTCGCACTGGGTCAACCCGTGCCGGATGCGCCAGGCTCTCAGTTCGGCGCCGGTCAAGTCAGAGCACCGTCGCAAGGGTGTACCCCGCCGCCTCAAACGCCCGGCGGATCGACTCAAATTGGTCATGATCCGCGCCAATGAGACGCCACACCGCCAGCGCATTGAGCGCGACCGGGTCTTGAGTCTGCCCTTGACCCTGCAGCCGCTTGAGCGCCTGCGACAGAGCCGCCCCGCGCTTGTCATACCCGTACCCGCTGGCATAGCCGACAGCCATGGGGGCGCCCCAGACCTGTGCGTATGCGGTGAGGCGCGCCGCACCGTCACGCCCTGGCCGGATGACAACCCGGCCCACGGGCGCACCGTCACGCAAAACGGCAAAGGCGGTCATGTGTCCGGTCGCCCGGTCGAACTTTGCATAATCCATGAGTTAGACTCCTCTCAGTCAGTGACACGGTGCTTAGCAGGTTGCGCGCACCGTGTCAAGCAGGTCTTGCACAAGATCGGGCGCCGCTTGCTGGCATTCCGCCTGCTGTTCGGGCGTCAGTGCTTCCCACAGTGTCAAGCGTTCCGCCTTGATCGCAGCCGTGTGCGCTTCCCAGTCGATGTATTGATCGAGTCGGCAGTTGCCATGCGCGTCTTCTGCCAAATCCTCGTAAATGTCCCGTTCGATAGCTTCGACAGCCTCGGAACCGCCGAGCGCCGCAATCAGCATTGTGCACAGCTGATTATGGTCAAGCTCGGAAAGGTTCCAAGTGCTCACGTCCGGGTCATAGAAGCTGGAAAAGCCGGAGCGTGACTCGTGCCGTTCGCGGGCGACGGTTTCCAGACAGCCGGATGCTTGCGCAGCTGCGACAAGGCGCGAGACGTCCGAGTCGGAAATGTCGCAGAAAATCCGGTCGGTGTCATAATTATAAAAACGCGGCGAATCAAGCGACTCGAACGACAGGGCGAAACCAGGCAAGTCGCATTCTTCCGCGACTCGCTTTGCCAGAGCGTCAGCATAGGAGCGCGAAAGCGCGGTTTCCCAGGCTTTATAATCCACACGCTCCCACAAGTCCCCGGCGGCATTCGGCGTGCGCAGCGGTTCGGGGATTTCGCCGTCGCGCCCTTCTGCCTCGAACTCGGACTCGTGTTCCACATACCAGTCAGCGATGCCGGACCACCGCGACTCGTAAAATCCAGCGAACGGAAGAACAATTTTTGACACGGTGCAAGCTCCAGGTCTGACACGGCAGACAAACCCGCCGCGCTGTTATACAGTGCGCCAGTTCTATCAGGTTGCGGCCACCGTGTCAAGCGGCAAACCGTGTCAAAAATCAGCAGCCAGGCTGCAATTTACCGCTTGACAAGCACCCGTCACCTGTGCTAAGCTGGAGGGTTTGCCCGGCGCCAGGCGACTCACTGCCGCGCTCAGAAACACCCCCGCACCCAAGCACTTCAACCCCTATAGTGGCGTCTGACCCCTATAGTGGCGACCTGCTGGGGTGGCATAGCGGCAACTGACCGCTTGACAGATGAGCGCCACTGTTATATAAGCTCTTAACAGAGGAGACCCAGACATGACCATCATCGACGACCTGACCCTGGCCGATCCCTACCCGGTGTGGAAAGCCCGTATAGCGGCAGCCGAGCGCCCCGTAGTGGTGGACCTCGGCACCATCAGCCCCGACGACCCACACCCCGGCGTGCAGATGCTGAAGATGTGGGAAGGCGTGGAAGTCCGCACCGCCCCCGTGAAGAAGCGTAAGACCACCCAGGAGAGCACCGCCGATGACGCTGAAGACGCATCGTGATGCCATCTTCTTCATCCTGCCCCCTTGCTACTGCTGCTACGAGGTGTGGGATCAGGAGACACTGATCTACGTCGGTGTGGATACGGTGCCGGACGCCACGGCACTGGACGTCCGCCACAGGAACAGGGAGATTGCCACGAGGTTTCGGGTCTCGCCCCACCTCGTGGTGAAAATCCTCGCCAGTGGCGCTGTGGAGCACGAGTGCGAGCAGTACCGGCGTAACAGACTGGCACAGCTGCGTGAGACGGGATGGGTGCCCCCTGGCAACCTGTCCCGGACGCATGTGGCGCCCGGTCTGTACGTGCTGGAGCCCTATGACGGCACCGTCTACCGCAGCCAGGCCGACATCGCGCGCAGGCTCGGTGTGTCGCAGGCGCGGGTGTCGCAGGCAGTGCGCAACCCCGGTGCGACCATCAAGGGGTATCGGATCATCCACACCGACCCCCGCAATCTGGAACAGGAGATGCAAGGTGATACCACGATCTGACGTGATGCTGGACATCGAGACACTGGGCACCCGCCCCGGCTGTGTCGTGCGCAGCATCGGTGCCGTGCGGTTCGACCGCGACAGCATTCTCGACACCTTCAAGGTCAACATCACGGTCGAGAGCTGCACCGAAGTGGGGTTGACAATTGATCCAAAGACACAGGCGTGGTGGGATGAGAAGAGTGACGCAGCCAAGGCAGGTCTGCTCACACCAGAGCCTATTGCACTGACCCGTGCGCTCTACATGCTGAGCGACTGGTGCATGCTGGTCGGTGCTGCGCGGTATTGGTGCCACGGCGCCACCTTCGACATTCCGATCCTGACTGCGGCATATGACGCGGTCGGCGCCGGGACCCCGTGGAACTATGCGGAAGCCCGCGACACTCGCACCATCTACGAGCTGGCAGACTGCTACCCGGAGCGTACCGCAGCGGTCCACCACGACGCCCTCGTAGACGCCACTCAACAAGCTCTGGCAGTGATGCAGGCTTGGAAGGTGTTGGGCAGAGTCAGCGGAGCCGGATCATGAAACAGTATTATCTGCACAAGACGTTTCGCGATGCTTCGCTCGCAATGATCAAAATCTGTGATCAGATCGTCACCGACTATAACGATCAGGGCTACCGCCTCACAATTCGCCAGTTGTACTATCAGCTGGTTGCGCGTGATCACATTGAGAACAGCGTCAAAAGCTACGACAATATCGTGTCGCTGATGACGAACGCGCGACTCGCTGGTTTGATCGACTGGGATGTGATCGAAGACCGCACCCGAGAAATCGTGAAGGAGCCCTCGTGGTCTAGCCCCTCTGACATTCTTCGCGCTTGTGCTCAACAGTACCGCGAAGACCCGTGGCTTGAGCAAGACCACAAGGTCGTCGTCGTGGTGGAGAAGGAAGCGCTGGCGGGCGTGCTTGAGAGAACGTGCCGCAGGTACCAGGTGCCGCTGCTTGCCGCTCGTGGGTACCCCAGCGCAACTACGCTGCGCGAGATGGCGATCAACTATCTTATCCCGAACGAGAACGTGCAGATTCTGCATCTTGGTGACCACGACCCGTCGGGCATCGACATGACGCGGGACTTGGAAGACCGCCTGCACCTGTTCTGCGACGGGGAAGGCGACTTCTGCCTCACGCGCATCGCGCTGAACATGGATCAGATCATCGAGATGAAGCCGCCTCCCAACCCGGCCAAGAGCACCGACAGTCGGTTTGCAGAATACCGGGCGAACTATGGCAGTTCGAGCTGGGAGCTGGACGCCCTGCCGCCCGAGTATCTGGATCAGCTGGTCGCATCCGAGATCGAAACTTTCATCGACTGGCCCAAGTGGGAAGCTCACAAAGATCGTGTGAACGAAGTCAAGCGCAAGCTGCGTGACACTGCGGAGACCTTCTGATGAGCCGCCTCAAGACTCGCAACCGTCGCCGTCTTCGCCAGCTGCGCAAAGAGGCGGCGACAATCGTCGCGCTGCGGCAGCAGACGGCTCAGCTGCGGACTGACCTGCAGATGGCGCGGCAGCAGACGGCTCGGCTTCAATCTGACTTGAGTGCGGCACGGCGTTACGTCGAGTTCCGGGCACAAGAGATGGCTGAGCGTTTCTTGAACAGCGCCAGCGTCACTCGGGAGCTGCTGAAGCAGGCAGCCTATGCCGTGGCGGCTGCGGATGCTGCGGCAGTTCAGGAATGGATGAACAAGAATGTGGAGCTGTGCCAGCGGAAAGGTCTGTACACCGTGGCAGACACGATGAAGTTTCTGGAAGCCCACAGCCGTTACGATGGGCCACCTCGTGTACCTCGTGTCTTGATGCACACCGATCAAGAGATGATGGTACACACAGTCTGCGTCACTCTGCCTGAGCAACACTGCCGATTCTATGTGGAGGCGTCATGACCCATCCGCTGGAAACCGCCTTCGGCATGATCGCAATGGCCGCCTTTGTGTTTTACCTGTTCTGGAAGCTCGGCGGCAGGGGAGACAGGTGATGGCAAAAACTGCATTGGCCGAAGGCGGTCCCCTTAACGGTCGCGTTATCACGGAGTGCGAGTATCAACCCCGTCGCATGTGGTCAAACGAGATCAACGGTCCCGGCAAGCTTACCTGCATCTACCGTGACGCCGACATAACCGGCCAGTATTGCTGGGATTACCAACGAGGTCGTTGGGTTTGGTCGTGCGAATGTCTGGAGGGGCCGGGCCATTACCGTTAACCCCACCCTCCTAACCGCCGCCACCAATGGTCGCGTGTCAGCGCTGACCGCTCCGGCGCGGTCTATCCGCAAGCTGGTGCGATCTGGCCACCTCAAGCCCACCGCCCTGGCGGGCATCTATGAACCAACTGAACTAGGGCTCTGCGCCGCTGGCCGGTGTCCGTTTTAGGGAGAGAAGAACATGATCACGCAGGAAGATATCGAAAACGCCAAGGACATTGAGTACCTTGGTCCGGCGTATGTGGCTTCGCATCGCATTGTCGAGGCTGCGCTTGAAAAGCTGGAGCCGGAAGCCTTTAAGGATATCGCAAAGCCGTTTGTCGATGCGGTTTACGAGAAGATCCAAAACGCCGTCGAAAGCAGCATTCTGTTTGACGCTCAATACAACATCTCCGGGCAGGTCAAGGACGCAATCGACGGCGCAATCAATGCCCTCCTGTCTGGCGAAGAATGGGCGCTGCGGCAGTACGTGACAGAAGAGCGCCACAACAACATGGCGCCCAAGATGCGCGAGACCATCGCGCGCCTGCTGCCTGATCACATTATGGCGGCGCGTGTCGCCGATCTTGAAAAGCAAGTCGAGCGGCTCAAGAGCCAGCTTGATTTTGCGCAGGGGAGGTACTGACGATGACCCGCACCCCCTCCAATATCCTTGACAGCATCCGGCCCGGCATGGCAGACAGGCTGCGCGAGGCTGGCGCATGCGCCGCCAAGCCGAACCGCGCTGACGTCCCCTCCGGCGTTGGTACACCCGCCACCCGGTCGGTTGGTCTGGCGCGGAACCGGGTTCTATCCCTCCTGAAAGACGGGCGCCCGCGCACCGTGGCGGATGTAGCTATCGCGCTGAACCTTGACCGCGATGAGGCACGCGCGAGCCTGATGGTCCTTGCATCCGGTCGCCACGTCCGGGTTACGCATGTGGAGCGGGTGGCTGTGTTCGAGGTGCGGAAATGACCACCCTCAATTCTGGTCGGAAGAAGACAGCGCCAAGGCCCTGGAGCTTTGGCAGGCCGGTCAATCCAGTCGCGAGATTGCCGCCGTCATGGGCAAGACCCGCAATGCCGTGATCGGGCGCATCCACCGCATCACGACCAAGCAAGGCATACGCATGGAGGCCAGCAGGCCAAAGCGCGTTGCGGTGCCAAGAGCGCCCAAGGCCCCCAAGCCGCGAAAGGAGCCCAAGCCAATGCCCCCAGCCCCTCCACCAGCACCAGAGCCGCTAGGGCTAGACATCGAGCAGCTGACATGGCGCTCTTGTCGGTGGGTGTACGAAGACGGCACATACTGCGGCGCTGAGACACAACCTGGTCGCTCGTTTTGCGACCATCACCATGAGATATGCTATGAGCGATCCCGCTTTTCGTGACGCCTTTAACCTGCTTTGCGGCACCCTCATCGGCCAAGGCACATACCGCAAAGTGTTCGAGTGCGCCATTGACCCGACGCTGGTGGTCAAGGTCGAGCTAGAACAGGAGTGGCGCACCTTTCCCAACCACGATGAGTTTCGCTTCTGGCAAGAGCAGTGCGACTACCGAAAGGTCAGCGACTGGCTCGCACCCTGCGTGCGGATCAGCCCCGACGCACGCTTGCTGCTGCAGAAGCGCTGCGAGCCATTGCGCGCTACCGACACGCTGCCGGAAACACTACCCGAGTTCCTGACTGACAGGAAGCGCGACAATTTCGGCTGGTACGAGGGGCGGCTGGTCTGTCTCGACTACCAATTCACAATCTACAACAGCCCGCTGCGGCTGAAGAAGGTGACGTGGTGACCCCCACACTCTACGAAGGCGACAACCGCATCATCCTGGCCGATCTGATCGCGTGCGGCATCCAGGTTCATAGTGTCGTGACTGACCCACCGTATGGGCTGGTCAGCATCACCAAGCGCTTCGGTAGCTCCAGCGCCGCACCCGCCAAGCACGGCAAGGACGGAGCGTTTGCGCGCCTCTCTCGTAACTTCATCGGTGTCGGGTGGGACAACACCCAGATCGAACGCGACCCTGAGTTCTGGCGCCTCGTGTACGACATCCTGCTGCCTGGCGGGTACTGCATCGCCTTCAGCAGCACTAGGACCGGTCACTGGCAGGCGGTCGCAATGGAGCAGGCAGGATTTGTCATGCACCCGATGATCGGCTGGGTGACCAGACAGGGTCAGCCTAAGCCTCACAGCGCCCGTGAGGCTGGTGAGGAATGGAGAGGGTGGGCGTATGGCGGACAGGCCTTGAAACCCGCCATGGAGCCGATCTACGTCGGCCAGAGACCGTTCAGCGAGAAGAACGGGCCTCTGAACGTCGCCAAACACCGAACCGGTGCTGTGAACATAGATGAGTGTCGCACCGCTTCGGGTCGGTATCCGGCAAACTTGATCCTTGATCAGCACGACGAGTTCTTCAACAGCTTTCCCGCCATCATCCATTGCCCCAAAGCCACAAAAGCGGACCGGGCAGGGTCAAACCATGCCACCGTCAAACCCATCGCGCTGATGCAGCACCTGTGCCGTCTGGTGACACCGCCAAGGGGCACGGTGCTCGACCCGTTTGCAGGCAGCGGCACAACTGGCGAAGCGGCGCGGCTGGAGGGGTTCGACAGCATCCTGATCGAGCGCGAGCCGGAGTACATCGCCGACATAAAGCGCAGGTTCGGCATTGCATAGCGTTGCATAGCATTGCACACTTTGGCACATTTTTGCTTGACTTGGCACATTTGTTCGGCTAGTAGAGTCGGGCGCCGCCACGATACGCAACGTGACGCTACGCATCGTTTCGCCAAGCAAGGAATATCATCATGCGAGTTTGTGAAGTTCACATCGTTGGTCTGGCCCCCTACAGCTCCAGCCGCGCTCACGAAGAGCCGAAGCTGAAGGGTGAGAACGCCAACGACTACGAAGAGCGCACTTGGAAGTCCAAGGCACACGTCAAGGACGGCCAGGTTTTCATCCCGCCCATGGCGTTCAAGATCGGTCTCGACCGGGCCGCCAAGGTCTCGGGCAAGCAAATCCCCGGCAAGGGCAAGGCGACCTACACCAAGTTCTTCGAGAGCGGTGTGGTGGTAACCGATCCGGTGTTCATCGCTTCCGCCGCAGACATCGAGTGCGAGCGCGTCCACGCGAACGCTGACGGTGTGCGCGGCAGCGGCAAGCGTGTCTGGCGCAAGTTCCCCCGGATCGACAACTGGTCCGGCGTCGTGCGCTTCACCATCATCGCCCCCGAGATCACGCAGGACGTGTTCGAGGAAACCATGCGGTCTGCCGGTGTCGGCGTCGGTGTGGGGCGGTTCCGCCCCGAGCGCGGCGGCTTCTTCGGTCGGTTCGAGGTCAAGAAGTTCGTCTGGGGCAATGCGGTTTAATCGCCGCTCCGTGACGCCTCGCTACGCCACGCCACGCCTCGCCACGCACCGCAACGACCCTTATCAGGAGACACACATGTTTCAGAGTAATTCCAAGCGAGCCGCACTGATCGCCAAGCTGCGTCAGGCTCTGTCAGAGTTGCCCGTGGGCGACATTCTGACATACCTTGACGCGCATCGGCTGACTGGTGTGGCGGATCGCAGGAACCTGACCGAGCTGCTGGCTGTTGCTCGCCGCCTCGAAGAGCGCGAGACCAGCGCCAGGTTCAGTGCGATCTGGAACACGGGCATCAAGCGCCTGACCGCCGAAGAGATCGCCGGGATCGGTACTGAGACCCGCAACAAGATCGCGAAGCGCGCCCGCGTCGGTGTGCGCCGCCTTTCCGATCTACGGGTCAACTTCACCCCGGAAGAGCAGGCGCGTGTTGACGCAGAGCGGTCGCTGCTCGGCGCCATCGCCGCCCTGTCCAGTGTGAAAGAACGCCCGGTTGACAAACCAACTCCAACCCCGGCAGATGTGGCAGCCTTCTGGCTGAAGAAGTAACCCGCGCATCGCTTCGCTTCGCACCGCGCCGCATCGCATCGCAACGCATCGCAACGACCCTTTAAATAACCGTCGCATCGCGCCGCCTCGTGTCGCACCACTCCGCATCGCTGCGCATCGTATCGCAACGCAACGAGCCACCCGTCACAAGCGGGTGGCTTCTTCGTATATGGCGGCGACCAGTGCGGCACGCTTTGGGCAGGTCTTGCAGACCCGAGCGGCATGCAGCACCGTGGTGTGGTCCATGTGTCCCATAAAGTCACCGATCTGCACTGACGACATTTGCGTGTGGTATCGCAGAGCCGCCATGAGGGCTTGGCGGTAGTAGACCAGCGGGCGCACCTTGGTCTTGCCGATCATCTGCTTGAAACCCACACGCGACACGATCTCGGCAGCCCGTACCAGCTTGTCCCTCGGTATCCGCACCTGTGTCATCACGCCCAGCCTTGTGCCACGGCGAACAGCGCCGGGTCCTGCCTCGCACCGTAGTGATAGAGCCGTGTGCGCAGCTCGCCGATGCGTGCTTCGGCAATGTAGACCTGCGGGGCGAAGCCGCAATCCACATAGCCCAGATCATCCAGCACCTTCTCCAGCGTGCGGTCGATCACGCCACGACCGGTCACGATCCCATGCGTCCGGGCCGACTGGCGGAACGCTGCCAGGCTCACCCAGCCGCCTCGGAAGCCGACCGCGTTCTGCTCCACACAGTCCATCAGATGCCGCTCCAGCGGGGACGCTGCCAGCTTTTGCGCTTCGGCGCTCGATGCAGTCTTGGGAGCGCGCGGCGGCAGCCCATGCTTGGCAATCGAGCGGTTCATGAGCCAGTCCGCCACGATCTTGGCGCCGTCGGCACGCAGCCAATCCCACAACCGGGACCAGTAGGCGTCATCCATCCCAGCCCGCGCCAGACACTGCTCATCGTGCAGCGGGCTGAACATGGGCATGTAGCGGCGCTCATTCCGTTCGACCGGTAGCGCGTCCTTGTAGTTCGAGAAGAACATCCAGTTGGCCACGTTGTCGATCATGATCTGGTCTCGACCCTTTGCCTGCAGCTCGATGCGCGGCTGAGTGATCCAGGTCTTGAGGATTTCCATCAGCTCCATGCGGTCGTCATAGACCTTGATCTCATCGACGTGGATGAACAGCTTGCGCTCCATCCAGCCGTTGAACTTGGCACCAGAGCTGGACAGCTCGCTCGCCTTCACGCTGTGCAGCGACGGTCCGAGCGCCTCTT
>JACCDR012060529.1_pt1 | contig 10678 bp, 12 predicted proteins | sample 7446431 | NCBI WGS metagenome assembly JACCDR01 (sample SAMN15323443, study PRJNA562643) | freshwater metagenome | isolation source: river surface water | place: USA:Blue River Watershed | collected 2017-08-17 | reverse complement strand
GAAAAGTTTCGGTCGCTAAAATCTGCGCAAGTTTTTCCTGATTTTCAGTTTTTTGCGTTAGCTTGTCGATTTCTTCGCGGATTTCGGCAGCCGCTTCAATGGCGGTCTCTGACATATCTGCGTCTAGATTTTCGCATAAATAATCCCAAAATCGTTCAAACTTTTCTTTCAGCATTAAATCAGACCTTTCTCTTCGTTTAACTTTCGCTTTAAAGCGTCCATATTTAAGACGCTTTGGTGGCAAACACCGTGCGGATCGGGATGTGGATTATCCAGCGGCTTAGTTAACTGTTGCTTGAGAAGATCCTTTAACGTAGGATTATCCTTCCGAAAAACAGAATTTAACTTTTCTCGGATCATAGCAAGCTGATTAGGATTCAAACTGGTGGGAGAACTTAACTCAAAGAAGCCAAGCAGGTAGTAACAAAAATCATTCGTAGTCATATTAATTTTTCCTATAGTGGTTTTTAAATAAACGATCTACCATAAGTAGAAACGCAGGGTTGTTAAACTTTTTCTTTATTTCTTTGTGATCGGTGTTGAAAACTTTAGCTAAAAATTGTAAAGCATTCGGCGCTCCGATGTGAGCAACAGGCGAATGTCCCCATGGAACATCGTAACCATTGATCTGTTCTAAATAGCCGTCACCTTCTAAACCTACTGTGCGGTATCCATTTATTTGCGGTGCGATACTATTCATAAATTCACAAAGCAAGGTCAGCCGACTCCAATATTTACCTGGCGGGTAAAGGTCTTTTGGATACATACCTTCGTCAGCGTAAGGTAAATATCGGTCAAATACAGGCGCTAATTCTTCAATTAATTTAGGCACTGGCTTATAATCGCTCACACTATGCCAGCATTCACCGTCAGTTAAGCATTCATTTGAAATAAACACCCGATCCGAATCGCAATACTTGAAAATTTCAGGTGCGCTTGTATGGTACAGAAGTTCGATACAGGGCTTGAGAAAGTGGCATTGGACTGGATACCCTAAGATGCTCCCGTAATCCCGCCAGGGATGATGCAGCGCCCCCACACGGCCTATCGGCAGGTTCTTTAGGTGGGTATTTCCGATTATTGGTTCGTAATAACCGCTTTCCATTCGGTCGCGGAAAGCTTTAAGCCAATCACCCTTTAAGGCGATACAATCATCATGAATAAAGAAGTAATATTTATAATTCGGACTGATTTCACTAGAGAATTTAAAGGATGCTTCGACCCGGTTATTAGGTTGCGACAAAATGTCAGATTGATTTGACAAATTGTCGAGAAGCTTCTTTTGTTCGGTTAATTGGCTCTGGTGGTCAATTATACGAAAATCGCAGGGAATTCCAGGGTCGTTTTGCGTGAGAGAATTGAAACAATGCTTTAAAAGCACTGGATTATCGCGCGTAACAATTGTGACGAGGGTTTTATCTAGCAAGCTCATTGGTGGTTTCTTTTCTTATTATATTAACACAGCGCCTGAGAAAGTTAACGTCTTTATAGCTGGCTCTGACGCTTTCCTCGGTAGTGTTGAATGTTAAAGCTAAGCGTTTAAATACATTGTGTGAACCGAAGTGAGCAATATATTCATTGCCCCAAAAAGAATTCCAACCCAGCTTTTCCTGACAGTAGCCATTTCCAATGACATTATGCGTGCGGAAATAATACATCATAGGATTTATGTCGTTAATAAATTCAGAGAGGGTTTGAAATCCTTCCCAATCTGCCCCTGAATACCTTCCTTTTGGCTCAATAAAGCCGCGACCCGGCAAGTTTTTTGAGAAATAATCATTTACTAAGCTAAACGCAGGGTCTTTCTTTATCTTATAGTAGAATTCAATATTTTGAATTTTTGGATAAGGTAGCTCTGTCAGTAAAGCATTCGTATACAGAATTCTATCATCATTTATATGCTGAAAATGCTCTGGGCAGGTAAAGATTTTTCCGTTTAAAGGCTCCATAAAACGGAAAATGGCGGGGTAACCAGAATCTAAATATCGGTGTAGAGTGCCCCATTCATAGGATTGATAACCAATTTTTCCAACGGGATAATCCTTGTAAGGCAATAGATCTGGATGCTCTACGGAGACGTCATGCATCCGATCCACTGCGATACGGAGCCAATTATCACGCACGAAAAAAGAGTCATCATGCATAAAAAGATAATATCGATAATCCGACTGACTGTTGAATGCTTCTGCATATCCGCCTTGCGCTCTACCTAAGTTGGGGCGGGTACGTATATCGTACGTTTTTGCTAATTTGTCAAGCTGTCGCAAATGGATAGGATCTGTACTGGAATTATCATAAATCAGTAAATCAAAGGGGAAGCCAGCGTCCGTTTCATTGAGAGTTTCAATTAAGACTTTTACAAATGACGGTGCATTGTACGTCGAAAACGAAACGAGCGCTTTTTCTTTCATTTCTTTTTCTTTCCTTCTAGTTGCTTGACTTTTTTCTGGATGTTGCGAAGTTCAGTTTCAGTCTGATTTTTTTGTTCGATGGCGTCCCAAAGTCTACCAGCTTGAGCGTCAGCTATTTTGCATAGCTTTTTACGAGAAGTTTCAAGCTTCCTTATTTCCGCCATAATATCGATAAAAGATTCTCTTAACCAGTCAGGCTGTTTTGTCGCTGCTTTTTGCAGGCGCGCAGCTAACGCCAGAACTTTTTTCTCTAACCCGTACGTCGTCATTTCGTTTAGAACGACCATCGTTTGTCCTGATTAAGAGAAAATTGGTGGGCCTACCTGGGGTCGAACCAGGAACCGTTCGGTTATGAGCCGAATGCTCTAACCAGTTGAGCTATAGGCCCTTTCAGAAATTCTGAATAGCCTAAAGCAGATCGGCAGTCAAGGGGCAAATTTCGTGTACGTGTCGGTATCGTCGGGGTCGAAGAGACGATTTGTTAAAACCAACATTTTCGCACCTTTTTCGCTCATAAAAGTATGTTTGTAATAAGGCGTCATTTCAATGAGCATTCCGCTTGAAAGAAGGTGATGATGGAATATTCTTCCTCCTGCGTCTTCGATGCGAACAGTAACAAGGCCATCTAAAACTATAAATTTTTCGATTTGCTTTTTATGGTAATGCCCACCACGTTCTTTTCCAGGTTCGATACTGAACCAGCTTATTTGCTTCACATCAAAATCTTTAAAATCTCCCAGGTCTTCGCGAAGTAGTTCTTGAAAAAAACCGCGCTCATCAACATGTTTTTTCATGTGCTTTATACCATTCGATAGTTTCGTTAAGATTTTTGATATGATGCGAGGAAATAGGACGCTCGATAATTTCGCCTTCTAGAATGTCGATAACGTCGCCAAGGGTGGCTGTCAATACACACTCACCGAAAATATTATACCGAGGCATCTGGAAAGCGTACGGCTCTTTTTCTGCTAGATTATAGCGATTTTCAGTGCAAAGATTTAGCAGAATTTTATTTAAATCTGAGATATGAATTAGACTGATTTCTGAATTACGGTCTTTGACCAAGTGTTCATAGTGCCTTTTATTAGCCATATGCCAACATAAAGTAGCTATGAATGAATTATAGAAAGGCTTGCAGCCAGGCCCATAAACATTCGGAATCGCCGCGTAAACAACAGGTACTCCTAAATGATGGAATTCCTCAGCCATTTTTTCTATAATACGTTTGCTGGCTCCGTACGCTCCATGCGTATAGTCGCTACCTGTAATAATAATCTTTTTCTTTTGATGAAAACATTCCATCAAAAGGTTGAATGTGCTCTCAATATTATTAGAAAGAAGACCGTAATCAGAATCTTTATTTTTGCCTGCTGTATGCAGAATGACGTCGCATTCTTTAACAAATCGTAAAATATGAACGGCAGGATGTTCGCAACATAAATCCTGCGTTAAACGATGCTTATACGGAATCGTTTCGTTGACCACACCAAGTTCAAGATACCTACTTTGAATATAATCTATGAAACTACTGCCGATGTAGCCATTTGGTCCTGTGACGCCGATTCGCATGTTGGGGGGCATGGAATAACCTTTTTATCAATTAAGAATTTTCGAAGTTCAACACGACTTAGCAGGTTTTGAGAGCAACCGGAAGAAAAATTTTCCTCAACATGTATGCGATTGATGTTCATTCCTTGTTCAGGACATATAATGAAATATTTTTCCTCAATAGACGGAAAAGTATGTAAACATTCTTCTTCAGATATTAAAATTTCATGAATTTTTTCGCCTGGACGCGTCCCCGCAAGGTGCCATTTTTTCGCTAAAGGGTTGTAAGCGTCATACAAAACTTCTGCTAAATCCGTGATTCGCGAACTGCGAACAGAAGGTACGTAAATAGAGCCACCAGTTTTATCGCCAAGGGCTTTAAAGATTAGATCAACCGCTTCGTCTAAACTCAGAAGAAAACGCGTCATAGCAGGATGCGTAACCGGCAAACTTTCGCCGCGTTTAATTTTTTGTTTAAAGAACGGTATTACCGAGCCGGTAGATTCGAGCACATTTCCATAACGTACGCAGTTGGCGACTAATTTTGGAGAGTTAAAATTAAGATGAATTTTCTCCTGCAGCATCTTAGTCGCGCCGTATGCATTGATCGGCTTCACTGCTTTGTCTGTGCTGATCGACAAGACACGCAATTTTTCTTCCAGCATGTTAATACCGTCAGCAAATTCAGAAGCTGCAAGTCCAATATTTTCAGAACCTAATATATTTGTCTGCACAGCCTCAAACGGTTGGTTTTCACAAGCTGGAACTTGTTTCATTGCTGCAGCACAAATTATAATATCAGGGTGAAAATTTTTAATTGTACGGAGAACGCTTGTATAGTTTCTAATATCTCCAATAAAGTAATGAATATCACTATTAGGGAAGTTATTTCTATGATTAAAATGCTTTGCTTCGTCGCGTGAATAAATGCCGATGGTATAACCATGAAGTAAAAAACGGCGGGTGAGCGTAGTTCCTAAAGAACCTGTACCACCAAAAATTAAAACACGTTTTTTTCTCACTGTATCACCTTTCGAATATTAATCATTGTACGAAATTCGTCTGCAGACATGCCCCATTTCTTTTGAAAAATATCCTGGCCATGCTTGTTACGAATCTCAGGAGGAAGTTGCTGGAAAGTTTTAGAACTAAAATGGTAAACTTTGGATTTTCCTAGCATGACAAAATCACGGCAATGAGCCGTAAAAAAAGCGCCGGCAGCTAGGTCATGATCGCTAGCCCAACCAGGAAAATACTGAGGATCCATGTAGCCTATCATATGCAGCATGGTGCGCGGAAGCAATATAGGATGCGAGTATTGAATCGTATCCGGCGCATTAAGATAACGAGCGCGATTCCTATAAAAATCATCTAACAGTTTATTTTCTTGAAAACTGGTTATGTCTGCACCAAAATCGCGGATAATATATTCAGGGTTATTACCGGTAGGCTCAATTAGGCTGCAAGAAATAGTGAATTTGTTAATTTTTCCTACATTCACAAAGCTGACAACCTGTTTGTAAATGAAAAGATCCCAATCTGGGAGCACGTACATGTCGCAATTGAAAATCATGACGTACGGAGCCGTCGCTTTTTTCAGAACGTTATTTACGGCACAGAAACCTTCATTAGTCGCAGAGCGCGTATACACAATATCATTATTGTCTTTAAGCCATTCTTCTGTTCCGTCCGTTGAACCATTATCATGGACGTAAATACGGTGATAGAAAGCGCTGTTTTTCCGAATGCTTTCTACGCATTTTTTAAGATATTCTAGACTATTATACGCCGGTATACAAATATCGAAACTACCACGTTCATTTATGTTTTGCATTCGCATTTTTTCTCATATAAACCGCAATCATGACACATTTGCGGCCATAATTGATTAAATATTTTAACGCGGGTTTCGGCTGCAATCCGCGCCACTCGTTCTTTTAATATTGCTGTTGCCGCTATAGAAATTGCATCAAAATTAAGCGGCATACCTTGCTGGATAAGTTCTGAGACAATTTCTTCAGTGTCTTCAGACCATTCTTTTACAGAATTGGCCGTAATGTCATTGGCTGCTTTTAATGACCGTAATTTATCTAAAATTAGGCGGTCATTTTTTTCTTTTTTAAATTCAGACATAACCTACCCTGGACTGAAAAGTTAATTAATTTTCACGTTCCAAGGTATCAGGCTCTGCAGGAGAGAATCAATAGGCTGCTTGGTGTTGTAGCCTTTTTTTGCCCATTTTTCTTCAAAATATTCGTAGGGCTTACGGCTGTCTTTGTCTACGGTCTGTTGGGCGTTGCTTTTTCCTTGCATATGGTATACAAGGCTTTGATTTACCATCCAAAAGCGACGTACGCCTACGTCGTAAGCTGTCATAAAAAGATCATCATCGGTAGCATACGAAAAATAGCTTTCGTCTACGCCGCCCATCTTTTCCCATAACTTTCGATGCATGAAAAACGGCATACGATAACCGGTAACAATAGACGGATCGAAGGGGTTCATGTAATCCACAAACAACCGTCCAGCATCAAAATTTTCAATAGTATCACCGTAATCACTAATAATGTGAAAAGGTGTATGACCTTGATGTGGCTCTATTGAACGAGAACAAAAAAGAAATTTATCGCCAGGATATTTCTTTGCTAAATACAAAAAAGGTTTATCCCAATTATTCAGTAAAGCCATATCAGTATGGCAAAGATAAAAATAATCGAATTTTGCTGCTTTAGCACACTGATTTAAAGCAGCGTTTAGGCCGATATTCTTACCGTTGCCGAGAATTTTTACTGAAATAGAATCCCATTTTTCAGATTCTTCTGCGATAAACTTTAAGGTGTCGCCGTTTCCGCCATTATCATAAAATACAATTTCAGTTTCAGCTTCTTTGGTAAAGCAACTTTGACAGAATACCTCGCTTAAAAGGAGTTCTGATTTATAGGCAGGCAGAAGAATAGAAATCATGTTTTTACCAATCTATAATTGATTGATACGACTTCTCTGGTTTCTGTGTCAACATCGATTATGTAATCTTGCATAAGTTGATGACCAATTTCGGTTGCTAATTTATCATCCTCTATTTCATACTCATCGGCCAATTGCTCCATGAGATCTATCCATTCTGGACACCATCTTAAAGTTACAATCATTTCAAACTGCTTTCTTTAATTGTTCCGTATGCTCTGCAATCCAATCTTTCATAATGGCAGGGTGAGAGCGAGTCAATTCAAAGGTATATTTAATTTGATCGCAATCTTCACCGCCTTGTTTACGCAGCTTTTCGGCAACCTGATGAATTTTTTCTGGTGTATCTATACCAGGGAATCGCTCGGTCGTTTCTTTTTGATAAAGAACAGACCATTGCTTATCCCAATTGATTCGGAATTGCTCAATTTTCTTTTCAATATCGAACCAGCTATAGTGGTAAACACCAGGAATTTGGTCAAAAACGCGGTTCATTATCTCGCCATATTGCTTCGGATCTTGTTGGCGAATAGCCTCAAGCTGGCCGTTATAAAATCCGACATGCGGTAACGGTTCGTAGGAAACAATATCAACATACTCGCAACCATCTGACATGCCTTCTTTTGCATAAACCTGTCCCGTTTTTTCGTCCACAAGTCGAGCATGAACGTTTACGCTATGCGTAATATTAGGATTGTTACGTGACATGCGCCATTTCCAGCTATGCCTACGTCCGGTTGCGTGCTTTTCGTCGCCCCAACACTCAACCACCGGCAGGTGAAGAATATCGGCTTGCGTCGGAAAACGTTTCGTGATCATTTTGATTTTTTCATAATCTTGTTCATGGACAACTTCGTCTAGATCCTGTTGCCAGCAAAATTCATATTGACAGAGAGCGCGTGCATATGCTTTAGCGTCGCCGTCCTGCGTCGGATTGTCTGGCTCCCATTCACGCTGAAATAATTGAATTCGAGGCTCATCTGCAGCCATTTTTTCAAGAATTTCATACGTGCCGTCCGTAGAATGATCAATAACGATTACTTCGTCACAGAAACCGAGCATACTGGCGATGGATTCCATAAAGGGGTAGCCCATCGTAATTGCATTATAGCTGGTCGTATAACCCGAAATCTTACCATAGGTACGCTGATATTCATGCTTTTCGTATTGACTAAACTTATCTTTAAGCAATAAAACGGCAGCGCGAGTAATTTCAACGGCGTCAACTTCGTTAACGCACGGCATAATAGCATTAATTTTGCATTGATACTTGTAGCACGCCTTTTTGCAACCCATTTTTTGTTCAGCTTCAAGCAAAATAAACTTTGCCTTTTTGCGGTCGCGATACCATGGGCCAGTGCTGTTTGCATGAGAAGAACCAAAAATAGCGACTAAAGGCACGTTGTGAGCCGCTGCCAGGTGCATAGTAAACGTATCAATGGATAAATGCATCTGGGAACGAGAAATTAATTGAGCTAATTCATGAACGGACGTTTTGCCGCGTAAATCAACGTCGGCGTTCTCATAACGCGGTTCGTCAGCGCCACCAACCTGAATAATATAAAGCGAAGGAAAGAACTTCTTAATATTGAAAAGAACTTCGTCCCAATCTTTATAATTTCGCGCTTCCCATTGTCCCTTACCAGAACCAGGATGGAAAGTAATATAATCCATATGCAATCCATCTACATTGCCGCCGCTCTCATTGACAACGGTAGTATAGACAGATAAATCTTTTTTAATATAAAAGTCGCCAATTTCAGAGATCTGACAATGGTTGGCGAATTCTTCGACTAAAAGGCGGCCATGCCCCTTGCGAACCCAATTCGAAAAAATAAATTGAGTAGCAATATTCGGCGTCAAAACTAAGTCAAAAATTTGCTCATACTTATCAATATCCATCATTGATTCATTCCAATCAATGACCTTGTGAATATTGGTATTTCCCTCTAAAACCTCAGCGTATTTAGGCTGAGTGGCGAAGTAAATGTGAATCTTACCCTTGTGCTCTTTTTGAATATCTTTTACAAGTCCATCAATAACGCCAGTAGACAGGAATACATCGCCCGTAGACATAGGCATGGTATAAAGAACATTGTAGGCTTCGGGATCGTCAATCAATTCCTCAGGTGCTTGTCCTGAAGGATTACCCTGTAAGCGAAGTCCCATTTCCTTATCGAAACGCTCCGCAAGGGATTTCTTGCTAAAACCATGCTCAATAGCTAATCGAAGAATTTCAGCGCGCTTAGCAGGTACGCTATACGCCGAAACAATCTTTTTCATAGCCTTAATTGCTTCTTCTTCGCGAACCACCGCCCATCGAGAATGCTTTATAAGGATCGGTTCCCAAACAACAGCATCGGGAATCTCCTGCATATCAAAATCGAGAGGAATAAACAGCTTTTCGTGTGTATTTTCAGGCTTTAAAAAGTCCAAATGGCCGGACCAATTCGTTGCTAAAATAGGAAGCTGGCATGCAGCGGCTTCCAATAAGGGCAAGCCAAACCCTTCACCGTGAGTTAAAGACAAAAATGCCTTAATTTGCGGATGATTGTATAAACCAGCCATTTCTTCTTCGCTGAAATTAGCGTGAAGAATATGGATTGGCGGGGTCGTGCCTTCCGGAAAATTGGATTTGATTTGCTTCACACGGTCGCAAACCATTTGATAGTCAATTTCCGAATTACGCGCCATACTAATCTTTAAAACAAGTCCAACGTCCTTTCGGTTTTGGAAAGCTTTAAGGAAGTACATAATCGTATTGGCGATATTCTTTCGATCTTCACCAAAGCCGCCTTTACCCCACTGACCAACCACTAAAAAGTTGAAAGGAGCGGTGAATTTTAACGCTTTAATCGATTCAGGAATGCTGTCTGTTTTCTTAAACAGGTCTGTATCAGTATACTCAGGAATTAAACTGATAGGCTTGACGATACGAGCCTCGCCCTTTTCACCGGTTTGCTTATTTTCGACGGCGTAGGCAGAGCTACTGAACGTATGCAGCGTATGCTTGCTGGGAACAACAATCCAGTCCATTTCGTTGCATTTTTGAATCCATTCAAATGAAATTCGGTCTGTCTCTGCGCCGGCAGTCACGCCGACATTAAAGTGTCCGCGTCGCTCAAACTCATTGGGAATCGTAACAGAAACGAAAATATCCCAATCCTTATCCCCACCTTGCTGCTTGGTGATAATATATTTCTGACTCAATTGCTTGAGGTTACGGATTTCTTCTGTATCGTCAATAAGGAAAGCGCAAACGCCCCACGGAACAGATTCCAGATATAAGTCGTAATTAGGATTCCTTATTAAAGAATCAATAATCTGGCGGGAATGTACCCCATACCCACAGTTAACGAGCGCAGGGGCTCGAACTAAAACACGTAATTTTTGCATTTTTTCCTCAGAGAGAAGCGAATTTAATTTTTGTAGTAGAGCCGAAATTGCGATACATTTCGACGTATTTTTGAATAGCAGCGTCCCAAGAGCCGACCATCCTGTCCATGGAAAAGGCGCGTAAAGTCCATTCGCGAGCCTTCATACCTAATCTGCGGCGAGATTCAGGGGGCGCATCATATAAATCTAACATTGCTTGCACAACGTCTTTATCTGCAACGCGACAATCATAAATGTAAGGAATTTGCTGAGAACCCTGGATAGATTTTGTAGCAGGTTTAATCCCCACACCGAAGGTTACACCATTTACGTCTTTAATTTGGTCCTTTAAGCCACCGGTCATATTGACAATAGCAAGG
>JACCDR012112584.1_pt1 | contig 10680 bp, 10 predicted proteins | sample 7446431 | NCBI WGS metagenome assembly JACCDR01 (sample SAMN15323443, study PRJNA562643) | freshwater metagenome | isolation source: river surface water | place: USA:Blue River Watershed | collected 2017-08-17 | reverse complement strand
CTTGCAGCGATGATCAATTACATTAACAGAACATCGGCCGTTCACGTTTTGACTCTAGAAGATCCCGTAGAGTATGTTCACCAACCTATCAAGGCACGTATCACTCAACGTGAAATTGGCCAGGATACAGACGACTTCGGTGCTGCTCTAAGATCGGCTCTTCGTCAGGATCCGGATATCATTCTGATCGGGGAGATGCGAGACGCAGAGACAATTTCAATTGCAATTAAGGCCGCTGAAACAGGTCACCTTGTTTTCGGTACTGTCCATACTACGGATGCACTTTCAACAATCGGTCGTCTTATTTCGATGTTCCCTCCGGAAGAGCAGAACGTCGTTCGGACTCGTCTTGCTGATAACCTTCACGCTACGATTTCTCAGCGCCTATTAAAGACCACTGATGGAAAGGGACGAGTTGCTGCTCAGGAAATCATGATCAATAATCCAGGTGTAAGAGAAGCGATTCTTGATCCCCTGAAAACCAAAGAGATCTACACTTACATTGAGAAGGGTGCAGGTAAAACGGGCTCAGGCGCTCAAAGCTTTGACCAGCACATCACGAAGCTTTATAAGTCCGGCCTGATCACAATGGAAGAAGCGAAGGGTAACGCAACTAAACCAGAGGATTTCGAACGTAACTTGATGTTCGGAGACTCGGCAGACGAAGATTAATTTGTTATGCTTTTCTCACTTGAGGAAATCATATGAATTTATCGTTCAGGCATTATTACTGGCGCTGGCTTAAAAATCAGTCATTCCTGTTTCTCATCTTTGTCGCTTTGATGACGATTGCTCGTTTGTCATTTGCCTTTTATTTTGGTGATGCCACTATCCTGAAAGTTCATTCTGAGGAACTGAGAAAAGCATTATTCCTTGGCTTTCGTTACGATCTCATGCCACTAGCGTTTGTGAACGCACTTCCCTTCATTATCATCAACATTGCTTTTTTTATCCCTGGCAAGTTCACCATCAAAACTGTTCGTTTTCTTGTCGTATCTTTGCTTTTCACCGGCTACCTTTTGATTGGCTGGCTTTATGTTTTTGATTACGGATTCTATTCTTATTTTCAGGATCATTTAAACATCCTGGTTTTTGGTTTCTTTGAAGACGATACACAGGCATTAATCATTACCATCTGGAAAAACTACAATGTTCCGCTTTGGGGAATTGTCCTGTTCTTGCTTCATTTTGCTTTATTTAAGTTAGTTAAGTTTTTATTCTCTCCCTTTGATTTTGATCTCAAAGCTCGTCCATTTAATTTCAGAATACCACTGGGATTTCTTTCAGGCTTGGCCCTCATCGCTTTCATGGCGAGGGGGAATTTCACAAGACTTCCGCTTTCAATTGAGGACTCTCATATCAGCAGCAATGAATTCATTAACGAGATTGCTCTTAATGGCGCTCTTAGCCTCAACCGAGCAGTTAAAATCAGAAAGACATTTGGTAAGGATCAGTTCGACTATCTGAAAAAATACGGTTTTAACGACTGGAAAGAGGCCTATCATCAGTTCACTGGGTTTCCAGCTTCAACAGATGACGTGATTGCGGCTTTGACTGTTAAAACTAAGAGCAATCCTTTCCTGAAAGAAAATCCACCTCACGTCGTTTTAGTAGTCATGGAAAGTTTCGGAAGTTACTGGAACAATTCTGATGCAGAAAACTTCCAGATCATGGGTGAATTAAAAAACCATTTACCGGATGGGCTACTGTTTAAAAATTTCCTTCCTGCTGAAAACGGAACAATCGGAAGTATCGTTTCAATTGCTACTTCTGAAGTTATCCGTCCTGGTGCCCGCTTCCTTTCAGAGTCTGAATACATGTCGACAAAAGTTGGGTCAGCAGGCCAGATTCCGTTTCAGCAAAGTGGATATGATACTCATTTCGTTTACGGCGGAAAACTTGGCTGGCGTGATCTCGGAAAATATCTCTCGACTCAAGGGTATGACCATCTCTGGGGAGCTGACGAAATTAAAGAGGCGATGCCTGAGTTAAACAACTTTTCTGCCAGAGATTTAGGTAACGAATGGGGAATCTTTGATGAATACCTTTATTCGTTCATCGACGAACAGCTTAGAACAGCTACGAGGCCACAATTCTTTCTTGTACTCACAACCTCAAATCATCCTCCTTTTGAATACCCATCTTCGTATATGCCGAAGAAAATGGATTTCACGAATGATCTTCTGGAGAAGCTGACTGTTGATGAAGACCTCGCGAAAAAACGATTTCTTGGGGTCCAGTACGCTAACCAGAAAATGGGTGAGTTTCTGACAAAAGTAAAAACTTCGAAACTTAATGACAACACGGTCGTGGCTTTTACTGGAGACCATAGTTATTGGATTGCAAAGAATGTAGGTCATGATCAGGAGTTCAAAAGGTACGCGGTACCTTTTTTCATCCGGCTTCCTGAAAAATATAAACCTTCGAATGTTGATCTTACCAAATTCGGATCGCACGAAGATATTTTTCCGACTCTATATAATCTAACTTTATCTGATCAAACCTATATCAAGCTTGGTGAGGATATTATTTCAGAGGACTCGGATGCTATCAACAGCTCTGGAATCATCGCAAATAAGCACGGGGCTTTTCATCATGATAAATATTGGAAATGGGCGAGTCTTGAAGAACAGATTCTGATTGAATCTCCGGAGACGCCTGAATTACTCGTACTAAAAAATAAGGCCCGTGGTCTGATTGGCCTAACTGACTCTTATCTTAAGAATGAAAAGAATCGTAAGCAGACTGGCGCAGGAAGTGATCGGCCATAACAATCTTTGCCATTGCTTCCACGACTGGAACTACTCGCGGAAGAATGCATGGGTCATGTCGACCAGCTTTGGCCTTCTCACCAATTGTAGAAGTGGCTTTAAAGGCCATCTTTAAAACGATTTCTTCGCCGTTTGAAATCCCGCCTTCCATACCACCAAAGTTTTTTGAATCCGCTGACATCTTAGAGCCTGGAAGTTTTGCGAGCTCAAATCCTGAAGCCACGGAGAATCCAATACACGCTGGGAGTGAAAGCATCGCCTTCGCAAAATCAGCTTTCAGTTTATCAAAAACAGGTTCACCGAGCCCGCCGGGCGAATTCAGGATAGAGAGCGAAATGATTCCACCTGCGGATTCACCATTCGCCTTGCATTCCTTAAGGAAAGCCACCACTTCATCAGTCATCTTTTTATCTGGAATATTAATTTCACCACGATCGGTTGAATGATCTGGCTTATTTGAAATCTTAAAATGCGCCACTTCTTCAATGTAAGCGTAGAACGAAATTTCAGGAATGATGAGACCCGCGAAGTATCCACCGATCACGCGAGCAAGAGTTTCACGTCCAGAAGCTCTTCCGCCGCCTCTATGGTCACGGAATCCGTATTTCATCATCGTCGTTTTATCAGCGTGCCCGGGACGATAATTATCTTTTAGGGCGTCGTAGTCGCCACTTCGCTGATTAGTGTTTCTCACGATGACCGTGATGGGTGTTCCTAATGTTTTACCTTCAAAAACACCTGAGAGAATTTCGGGAACATCATCTTCTTTACGGGATGTATGAACTGAATGCTGACCCGGAGCTCGCCTTAAGAGTTCTTTTTTTAAAACTTCAAGATCAACATCAAGCCCTGCAGGCATGCCATCAACAATGACTCCAAGGGCTTCACCATGAGATTCTCCGAACGTTGTTACTTTGAACAACTGGCCGAAACTATTTCCACTCATGTTGGATCCTTTGAAGAAACTGTTCTTGAAATCTCGTGAGAGGATTTTCAGGAAGTTTTGTAAGTGATTCGACTGAAGTATAAGTCTCAGCATTCAAACCGCAAGGATTCAAAGTGCGAAGAGCTTCCTTCATATTTTTATTTTCGCGGATGTTAAGTGCCATCCCGTGGAAGGTTGCAAGCTTTTCAATCGCAATACCCATAGAGGCCACTTTCTGGTTTCCGTGCCAAAGACCTAGAAGTTTATTTTCGTGATTGAGATCTTTCACATTCCATTCGTTGAGTACCTCGATTGAGAAATCAAATATCTGATCAATCATCGTCGAGAGTGAAAGTGTCTTAGGATTTAATTTTACGATTGGATAAAAAATAAACTGCCCGGGATGATGGAAAGTTAGTCCACCGCCTCTCTCAACCTGAAAAAGAGGAAAGGGGAGAGACTTATGATCAGCCGGATTGAATTCTTTTAGTTCCAGAGTTTCGCCCTTACGAGGCTTCTGAAGCCCACGACCATTAGTAAGAACTTCTGGATGGCTTGTGCAGATAAGAATGCGCAGGTTATTTGTATTTTGAACGAGCTCAAGAGATGCACGCTGAAATTTGTGAGCGACTCCATAGTCCCAGTCCCACTTTGTTACAACAACAGTTCGTTCATCAAGATTCTGAAGATCAACGTCCTTCAATCCATATTCATCAATGTTGATTGAATGGAGAACGTGATCTTTCATGATTAAACTTTTGCTTCTACGTAATCCAGGAAGTCTGATGCCTTGTAAGAACTTCTGACCAGAGGCCCTGAAGCAACAAATTTGAAACCCATTTTAAGGGCCATGCGTTTCAGTTCTTCAAACTCATCCGGCGTATAAAACTTCTTCACATCAAGATGTCTCTTCGAAGGTTGAAGATACTGACCGAATGTGACGATATCCACACCTGCTGCACGGATGTCTTCTAGGGCTTCCTGGATTTCTTTCCATTCTTCACCAAGGCCAACCATGAGAGATGTTTTCGTCTGAATATGCGGATAGTTTTCTTTGTAGAATTTAAGGCAATTGAGTGTCTTCTCATATCCAGCGCGTGGATCACGTACCGGGTGAGTAAGACGTTTCACAGTCTCAAGATTTTGCGCGATCACAAATGGATTTGATTTTGCGAGCTTGTGCATGAATTCAGGAATGCCTGCAAAGTCAGGAATCAAGACTTCAACTTTCGTTTCAGGATGATCTTTGTTCACACGTTCAACAACAGCTGCAAAGTGACCAGAACCGTGGTCTGCAACGTCATCTCGGTCAACTGAAGTGATCACAACATAACGAAGAGACATTGTGCCAACCATCTTCGAAGTATTCTCAATCTCTTCATGATTGATGAAGCCTTTCGGATTTCCGGTTTTCACGTGACAGAATTTACAAGCGCGTGTGCATGTATCACCAAGGATCATCACGGTTGCTGTACGAGCGCTCCAACATTCAGAAATGTTCGGGCATTTAGCTTCTTCACAAACAGTCGAGAGACCTTTCTCACGAAGGTTATCTCTGATGTCTTTGAAGTCATCACCCTGAGGGAGTTTAACTTTAAGCCACTCAGGCTTACGCTGGTATTTGTCTTTATCAAAATATGTTACGGCCATGGGGGATATGTACCACAATGGACTTCTTAAGACTATAGGTGTGGAGGTTTTGCAGAGGCTGTAAGTACCCTAAATTACGGAGTAATTGTATGGATAACCTTGCCACCCGAGGTGAATTGGATGTTCTGGATGCCCGATAGAATCGTTGTGACTCCAAGGAAATTCTTTGAAGCATTTATCTTAAAGGAATCAAACTGAACGCGTTTGTTATTAACAATGAGAAAGTTTGAAATCTTTCCGGCGTTGTTCACAACATCGATCACTACATTCATGGGCTTTTCAGATGGAGCTTTCACTTTTATTGATAGTCTTCCACCAGTCTTAGGAGAAAATTTTCCAACTGCTTTAACATTCACTTCAGCACCTGCAGCTTTAATAAGAGTCAGGCCAGCTGCTGAGTTAATATCTTTTACAGGATACGAATGATGAGAAAAGGAATCTGGCTTAGCTTGCTCTTTGTGATAGTTATCTTCAGCGACTAAATCATCCCGATACATCACGTGAGTATCAACCCCGTCCTTCACGTAGATTCTTCCCCAGTAGATATCCTTACCTATGAGAGGAGCCTCAAAATTTGTTTCGATAGAAAGGGCAAGTCTAAGAGGTGGCCCGGCACGTCTTCTCTTGAAGTCGCGCTTCATCGCCGAGCTTACACCCATCACCATCTTTTCAGTGTCGCCAAGAATTGATTCACCAGTGACTTTGAAATCACAAAGCTCGTCAGAAGCGATCAGAGTAGAAGGTAGTAAAAGCATGAGAAGGATCAGCGTTTTCATTGTCTAGATTATCTCAAAAAAATTTACAGAGAGATATGGAGGCACTCTTTTACCACGGGAGAAAGAGATACCTGAGCGTCCGGCTTGAGTAAATGTGAAGTGGGGCCCTGAAACCAATAGATTAACTTACTATCACCCTCTAATTGCGTTTCAAAACCCTGCTTGGTAGCGATCACGTTTTTCACAACAAACTTCATTCCCTCGGGATCTCGAATCCAAGCGTGATCAGGGACAACAAGAATGCCATCTTCTTTTTCAAGGGAGGTGAGTTTTGATTCTCCCCACATCGAATTTTTTGTTGGGAAAAAATTCCGGTAGCCCATAAATTTTGCCACAAAAAGATTCTTCGGCGCTCTCATGAATAAATCCGGGGATGAGAGCTGCTCAAATTTCCCGAAATTCATGAGCGCGATTTTATCTGAAAATTTCAATGCTTCTTCAAGATCGTGAGTCACCCACATTACAGTCATGGACTGGTCTTTAATGTATTTAAAAAGACCATTTAAAATATCTTTTCTGGTGAAAGGATCGAGGTGAGTGAACGGTTCATCCATCAAAAGAAGTGAGGGGCGATTGATGAGTTCTTTTGAAAGAAGGATTTTCTGCAACTGACCAGAAGAAAGTTCATCAAGGTTTTGTCTTAACTGGAAGGTGAATTCAAACGTATCGGCCAGATCTCGCGCAAGTTGGATTTTCTTTTCTTCTTCAATTTCAAGTTTCACTGATTGGACGAGAAATTTCTGCACATTCATTGAAGGCAATTGTTCGTTCGTTGGAAAAAGAACAACATTTCCATCGACAGAAAATGTTCCACTATCAGACTTAATTTGATTTGCGAGAATTTTAAGGAGAGTCGATTTTCCACTCCCGTTTGGTCCCATAATCCCTAGAATTTCACCAGCGTTCAGAGAAAAAGAAAGATGATGAATACCAGCAATGCCGCGCTTATCAAATTGTCTGTAGAGATTTTCAGCACGAATCATGCGTTTTTTCTTATCACTAAAAAGAGACCTGCGAAAAGAAGAATCACTCCAAAGATGCGGGTCATTGTCACAGGATTCGGTGATAAGCCTAGAAGTCCATAGTGATCAATAATAAGTGAGCCTATTAACTGGCCCGTGACAAATGCCGCAATCATGGCCGTAGCACCCATCTTCGGGATAAAAAATAATGAAGAACCAACGAATATAGCTCCAAGGATTCCACCCAGATATAGATGTGGGGGAACTTGCCCAAGTCGTTTTATGTCACCAAACCCACCGTTTATGAGGACAAAGACTGACACGAGAGCAGCTCCAACAGAGAGTGAAATGAATGCCCCAAGATAGGGATGCTTAAGGAATCTTGTTAACTCGGCATTTAGCCCTGCTTGTAAGGGCATGAGTGTTCCGATGAAGATAGCGAGTGCGACAAAACCGAAGATCATAATCGACCTCTAGAGTGAGTTATGCTTAAATCATAGCATGACGCTTACACAATTAAACTACATTATCGCTGTTGATAGATGCCGTAACTTTGCTCAAGCTGCCAAAGAGTGCTTTGTGACTCAACCAACTCTTTCAATGCAAATTCAAAAACTCGAAGACTATCTTCAGATTATTATTTTTGATCGTAGTAAGTCCCCGGTAGAGCCAACTCCAATGGGTAAAAAAGTACTTGAATATGCCCGCAAGGTCATGACGAATGCCCAGCAGCTTGAAGAACTTTCGAAATCTCTGCGTGGCGAAGTTAAGGGAGAGTTCATTCTTTCTGTTATCCCAACCCTTGCTCCATACGTCCTCCCGTTGTTCGTTCAAAAATTTGTTGAACAGTATCCGGAAGTTGAACTCAAAATTTACGAAAATCAGACTGATGAAATTATCCGTCTCCTGAAAGACGGCAGGATTGACGGCGGTCTTCTTGCTGCTCCACTAGAGGCGAAAGAGCTAAAAGAAGAGCACTTGTTTTTTGAGCCTTTTAAAATTTTCTTTTCACCAGAACATGAGTTACTGAAGAAAAAAACAGTTGATGAAAAAGATCTCAATTTGAAAGAAGCCTGGCTTTTAAAAGAAGGCCACTGCCTGCGCGCGCAAGCTCTTCAGTTATGCCAGTTCAAAAAGGTTGCTGACAACAAGCACCTTCTTTTTGAAGCCGGAAGTCTTGAAACCTTAATTAATATGGTGAAATCATCTCGAGGTTTCACTGTCCTTCCATATCTCACGACGATGAACTTAAGTGATAGAGACCAGAAGCTCATCAGAGAATTTAAAAATGCTCTTCCGGTCAGAGACATCTGTTTTGTGACAGGCCCACATTCAATGAAAAAATCCATCGAGAAAGCTTTAATTAAGACAATTACTCAAAGTGTTCCGAAAGAATTGAAAAAAACTTCAGGCGCCGAGGTTCTTAGCATTCACTGATTTCTTTTTCAGATATAAGAATGACTCAGCGGTATACCATGCAAGGGCAATCCAGATTAGCACGAAAGTCTGAAGTTTTGCCTGAGAAAGTGGCTCATGCAAAACCAGCCATCCACACATAAATTTTAAACTCGGTGAAAGATACTGAATCATTCCCAGTGTCTGTAATTTCAGGCGTCGTGTGCTGTAAGCAAAAAGAATCAGCGGAATGCACGTCACAAGACCTGAAAGTGATAGAACAAACATTCTCCAGCCTTCAATTTGTGTGAAGAGTGTTAACGGAGTTGTGGGAAGGGTGAACCAATAAATTAATACTGCTGGAGTAACGACCATCGTTTCAAAAGCAAGACCTTCCATTGATCCTACATGAGTAACCTTTCTTATTAATCCATACAAAGCAAATGTCAGAGACAAAACGATCGCAATCCAGGGGAAATGAGCAATGTCTGTCTGGAATCCTAACAAGACGATTGAAACTATCGCGAGGATGATGGCTGGCCATTGAGTAGGGCGAAGTTGCTCTTTAAGAATGAGCCATCCCATGAAAACGTTTAGAAGAGGATTCAGGAAATAACCCATACTCGCTTCAAGGACTTTCCCGATGTTCACAGCATAGATGTAAAGAAGCCAATTAGAAGAGATAAGGAATGCTGAAAGAACAAGCATCCAGCGAATCTTTTTATTGTTCCAGATCTCTCTAATGGATGAAGTTTTTTTCTTATAAATCAGAATAAGAACGAGAGTAACAAGAGACCATAAGAGTCGATGTCCGAACAAATCCCATGCACCCACATCAGAGAATATTTTCCAGTAAAGAGGAAACAAACCCCAAAGTGAGAAAGCCGCCATGGCGGCTACATGTGCGGATGTAATGTTCATCGTAAGTTGAATTTATTTTTAATTTTAAAGGCAATGTAGATCGCAATGATTGAAGTCGCGACAGCAACAAAACCTACAAGATTATAATTCGTAAGGGCCCCAGCGGCAGTTGACCCGATAATCAGGCCAGCGAGCTGTGAGGAAGCTCCGGAAGAAATCTGGCGGGAAGCATTTTCAAGACTCATGAATGTCCCACGGTCTTGAGGCTTTACAACTGCGGAAATGATCGTCATGGCCGGAATGAATCTTCCTGAACCAGTCATCGTAAAAATCGTAGTCGAAAGAAGAGCGAGCCAAAGCGGTATTCCGGCCGGAAGATTAGTAAGTAGAAGAATCGGAAAAATGGAAACGATGGCCACAACTCGGAACACTTTAAAGCTTCCGACTTTGTCACACATTTTACCAATAAAGCGCGCCGAGATGATCGTACATGCGCCACCGATCAGGTAAATCAAAGGAAGTTGTTCTTCAGTCAAACCAACATTTCTCACCATGTAAGGAGAGATGAATGGAATTACCATAAAAATTCCGAAACCCAGGACTGATGTCAGGCTGAAGCTCTGGAGATAATCCTTCTGGATGAGAATGGCCTTGAAGTTTTTTAAGTTCTCTTTGAATGATTTTGGCTCAGTTCTGATTTTCACGCTTGGAAGCATGAAAAACGAGAGAATCCAGAAAACCACTCCAATGATGCAGATAAGGAAAAACGTCCAGTGCCAGTCAAAGGCATTGGCGATGTAAAGGCCTGTTGGCACTCCCAGTACACTGGAAATAGAAAACGCCGACATCACCACACCCATCGCGGCCCCTCTTCTCTGGAAAGGAATAAGATCCGATACAAGAGAGAGAACATTGGCATTCAAAATTCCACCAAAGGCACCGGCGATGATCCTTGCGGCAAGGAGAGTTCCAAAGCTTGTCGAAATCCCACACATGAAAGTTCCGACGATGAACCCAGTGAAGTTAAAGAGAAGGAACTTTTTACGATCAAAATGATCTGCATACAGTGCGCCCAAGAATCCTACGATTCCGGCGCTGAATGTGTATGCAGAAACAAGAGTTGAAAATTCGATCGGTGTAATATTGAAAACACGCATGAACCTAGGTCCAAGCGGCATCATGATTACAAAATCCAGAATGTGAACAATCTGGATGGCGGCGAGGATGATGACATACCATCGCTCTTTTCGAAGCACTTCTGCTTCATCTAACTGAGTATCCATTTTCTACTAATCTTCTAATCCCACAACATCAGAGATTTTTGAGCTTGTATCATCAGT
>JACCDR011480168.1_pt1 | contig 10680 bp, 21 predicted proteins | sample 7446431 | NCBI WGS metagenome assembly JACCDR01 (sample SAMN15323443, study PRJNA562643) | freshwater metagenome | isolation source: river surface water | place: USA:Blue River Watershed | collected 2017-08-17 | reverse complement strand
TCGCTGACCGCGAACCTGACCCACGGCCGGGTGTCCGACGTGCCCGCGCTGGCCCCCGTGCCGGCCGACGCGCCGGTGCCCGCGGGTGGTGGCCTGGCGGTGCGCCCGCCGGCCGCGCGGGCCAAGCGCCCCGGTGCCCTGTGCCAGTGCGAGCAGCCGCGCGAGGTGCACATCGCCCGCGCCGCGCTGGCCGAGGCGCCGATCATCTGCGGGCTGTGCCTGGCACCGTTCGCGTACGCCGACTGACCAACACCAGCCGCACACGAGGGCCCCCGGATCACCGGGGGCCCTCGGCATGTACGGGTGGTCAGGCGGACGTGTCGCGCCAGCCGTCCGGCACCGGGTGCGGGGCCGCGACGTGCCGGCCCTGCTCGTCCGGCTGGTCCGGTTCGGACTGCACGAGTACCGCGTAGGTCAGCGAGCGCTGCACGGTCAGGAGGGACGCCACGACGTCGAACCACGCATCGACGAACGGGAGCACGCGGGAAGTAACCGGGGTCAGGGGCATGGCGCGACAACCTAGCGGTTGACCGGCCCCGGTCAAAGAATCTTCGTCACACCTGTACCACCCGTGGTATGCTTACGGCATGACACAGAGCAGCCCCCGCCGCCCCTCGCTCAACCGCGTCCGCCTGGCCAGTGACAAGGCCGCGTCATTCTGGGCCAGCCTGCGGACCGACCTGACCGATCTGCTCGTCGAGGCCGCCAGCCTCGGTGTCGAGCACCCCGCCTACGTCCCGCCGGTGCGCGCCGAGCTGCCCGCCGACGAGTGCTCGGCCGAGATCGACGCCATGCTCGACGACATCCGCGAGCTGCGCGGCCTGGTCCGCGACGCGCAGCGCACTGCCCGCCGGCAGGCCACCGCCGCCGACGCCGCCGAGCTGGAAGCCGACCGGCTGTACGAGCGCGAGGGCGAGGTCTACCGCACGGTCATGTCGGGCGCCGGCAGCCTCTACGCCAAGATCTGGACCACCGACGGATGGGAGTACGCGCGCGGCGCGATCCGCGACCTGCGGCCCGAGCACCGGATGACCGTCGAGCGGGCCAAGGAACTGTCCGTCCGGTTCGGCCGGTGCATCCGCTGCGGGGCGCTGCTCACCGCGGACGAGTCCGTCGAGCGCGGCATCGGCCCGGTCTGCATCACCAAGATCTGAATCGTCCGCCACGGGGGCCCCGGGAGACCGGGGCCCCTTGACATGCCGGCGTCAAAGAATCTTCCCCGCATCCGTACCACCCGTGGTACAGTAGAGGCATGACAGAGACCCGCCCCGCCCCCCGCGCCCGCCTGGTGATCGCCACCGACCACGGCACGGGCGAGGTGCTCGTGCACCTGCTCGCCGCGAAGACCAGCACCCGCCGGTTCGCCACCGAGGACGCCGCGCGTGACTTCGTGCTCGCCGCCTCGGCCGCCGGCACCGCCCGCGGCATCACGATGATCATCGACGACGTGAGGAACTGATCATGATGACCGACCCGGACGCCATGCTGGCCGAGATCCGCACCTTCGTGGCGAGGTGGGAGGGCAGTGCCCGCGAGCAGCGCCCGATCGAGGAGTACGACCGGGCCATCGAGATGATGATCGACCTCGACAAGTGGATCACCCGCGGTGGCCGGCCGCCGGCCGCCTGGGCCGTCCAACAGGTTCGGCCGCTCCGCCCGCTCTCCTGACGCGTGACCGTTGACACGGTGGCGTCAAGTGCACCACCCGTGGTACAGTAGAGCTACACCAACCGAGAGGCGCCCACCATGGCTCGCACCGCCCGCACCCGCACTCACTTCGTCCCGGCCGGCACCACCGTCACCGGTGGCACCACGCACGTCGACTACGTGATCGAGATCCGGCAGGGCCAGGTCCGCTGGACCGCCGGGCGGATCATGGGCTCGGTGCGCAACGGGCGCGGCACGTGGGCCGCGCTGCCCGTGGGTGCCGACGCGTGGACCGCGTGGCACCCCACCCGGGCCGCCGCTGCCTCGGCAGCGGCGCGGCGCGAGGACTTCCGGGCTGCCTAGCCCGGTACCGGGCCCCGGGGCGCTCCCCGGGGCCCGAGGCACTCAGAACCCTCAGAACTACCGAACACCTGGGAGATCACCGATCATGGAAATGCCCCCCATCGTCCACCCGACCACGACCAACCTCGCGGATGGCGACGTCGCGATCCGCTACCTGCGCGAGCAGGAGGCCATCCGCCGGGCGCGCAGCAAGCGCCGGTGGATCACCTTTGGCGCCATCCTGGCCGCGATGTTCGTGCTCATGGTCGGCTGCGGGATCGCGGTCGGGGCCGCCGCCTCGGGCGGCAGCTCGTCGAGCACCAGCACCGCGCCCACGGCAGCCGCCAGCGCGCCGGCAGCGCCCACCCCGACGCTCGACACCGGCACGCCCACCGAGCCGGCACAGAGCTACTCAGCGCCCGCAGCGAGCACCGAGCTGCCGCGCACGTGGATCATGAACGGGGACTGGCACGTGGGTGACGAGGTGGAGGCCGGCACGTATCGCAGCGATGGCCCGCAGACCGGCTCACCGGTGGTGCTGGCCAGCGTGACCGTGCGCAACGCCGATGGCCACGTCGCGGACGTCCGCACGTCCACCGATGGCCCGATCCGGATCACCGTGTCCGACGGGCAGACGGTGAGCGTCGTCGGGGCCCTGCCGTTCACCAAGGTGGGTTGATCATGGTCTGCCTGATCACGTGGGCCCTCGCGGTCATCGCCCTGATCGTCTCGGTGCGCACCTACCACCGGATCACCGGGCGCTGGTGGTGACCGACCTCGACCGCGCCGCGTGGCTGCTCGGCTGCGCCGCGCTGGCGCTCGGCGTGTGCGAGGTACTCGACTGGCTCACCGACGACGAGCAGATCACCTGGCGGAACGTCGTGTTCCTGATCGGCATGATCGCTACCGCAATCCTCGCGGTGGCCAGCATGGCTGCCCTACCGTGACCGGCGTCGGGGCCCTCCCGCCCATCCGTGGCTGGCGATGAGCGCGCATCGCCCGGGGGCCCCGACGCCTGACGTCCCACCCGCCTACCACTTGGCACCCCAGCACAGCACCCTTGCCACCCTGGCAGGGGTGCTGTCGCATGTGCACCACCCGTGGTACAATATGCGCATGCCCGCCGCCGCAAAGATCCTCGCTGTGCTGCTCTTGCTCCCGTGCCTCGGCTACGCGCTGGCCGTGGCTCGTGATCCCGCGCTGGCCGGTACCGCGTGGAGCCTGTTGTCGTTCTCGCCCGCCCTGGCGATCGTCTGCGCCATCGGGGCTAGCCGATGAGCGCCGTGCGCAAGCTGCGCGACTACCAAGAGGCCGACACCGAGCGCGTGCGGGCCGCCTGGGGTCGCGGGATCGCCCGTCCGGCCATCGTGTGGGCCACCGGTCTGGGCAAGTCCGACCCGGTGGCCGTGCTGGCCGTCGAGGAAGCGCGGGCCGGTGGGCACGTCCTGCTGCTCGCGCACCGGGGCGAGCTGCTCTCGCAACTGCGCGACCGCTGCCGCATCTACGACCGGCGGATCCGGGTCGGGCGGGTGCAGGCCGGCAGCCGCGAGTACGACGCGCCGATCATCGTGGCCACCGTGCAGACCGCCAGCCGGGCCGACCGGCGCGCCCGCATGCGCCGGCCGACGCTGGTCATCATCGACGAGGCGCACCACGCCGCCGCCCGCACCTACCAGACGATCATGCGCTGGGCCGGGTGCTACGACGAGGTGAACCCCACCCGCGCGCTCGGCGTGACCGCCACGATGGACCGCGAGGACATGCCCGTGTCCGGCAGCCGCCGGGTCGGACTCGGTGACGTCTGGCAAGAGATCGTGGCCGAGCGCGGCATCGCCTGGGGGATCGAGCACGGGCCCGACCCGGCCGACCCGTGGCACACGCTGCCCGTGTGGACCGGGGACGGGGACGTGCCCGAGGGGTACGCGCCCGATGGCTGGCTGGTCCCGCTGCGCGGTCGCACCGTCGTGGCCGAGCACGTCGACCTGAGCAAGGCCAAGATCAGCCGGACCACCCGCGACTACGCGGACGGGGACCTCGGCGAGATGGTGTCCCAGGATGCCCCCGAGATCGTCAAGACCTGGTGGACCGAGGCCGCGCTACCCGACGGCAGCCACCGGCAGACCGGGGTATTCGTGCCCACCGTCGCCGCCGCGCAGTCGATGTCCGCCGCGTTTCGCGAGGCCGGCATCACCGCCGAGCTGGTCACCGGGGAGACCCATCCCGACATCCGGGGCGACGTGCACAAGCGCACCGGGATCTACGGGCGGATAGCCGACGGACAGACGCAGGTACTCGTGTCCGTCGGGGTGCTCACCGAGGGCTGGGACTGCCCGCCGGTCTCGTGCATCACCGTCGCCCGGCCCACCAAACTCGATCACCTCTATCAGCAGATGGTCGGCCGCGGGACCCGCCCGATGGACCCGGCCGCGTGGCTGCGCCACGACGGGACGCCGTTCTACCCGAAGACCGACCTACTCGTGCTCGACGTCGTGGGCATGACCGAGCAGGTCTCGCTGCGCACGCTGCGGAACCTGCTGCCGGGCGCGCCCTACATCGGGCGCCCGTGCGCGCGGTGCAAGCAACCCAAGCCGTGCGCCTGTCCGCCGGAGGAGCCCACCGGAGAGGGCCGCGAGGACCGCCGGGTCAAGCTGACCGGGCCGGCCGAATACCGCGATATTGACTTGCTCGCGTCAGCCCGAGAGTCCGGGCTGAATTGGCTGCTCACCATTCCCCAGGATGGATACGAGGGGATCCCGTTCCTGCGCGCCGGTGACTATTACGGGCTGCTCTGGCACAACGAAGATGCCTCGTGGTCGGGTGGGTGGGTGACCGCGGTCGGCCCCCACCGGGGGGACTGGATCATCGAGGAAGTCACCCGCGAGCAGGCACAGGCCGCCGTCGAGGCGCTGTGGCTGACCGGCTGCCCGTCCTCGCTCGGTGCCATGGCCGAGCGGATCGACCAACCCTGGCGCCGCGCCCGCAAGTCCCCGAGCCCGCAGCAACTCCGGTACGCGGTCAACCTCGGTGTGAAAGATCCACACCGGCTCACCGCGGGTGCCTGCGGGGACGAGATCGAGCGGGTGCTGGCGACCCGCCGGCTGGTCCGCGACTTCTGACCCACCGACAGTCCGCACCGTGCCACGCATGGTACGGTGCGGGCACTTCCCCACGAAAGGATCACCCATGCCGCACCACCACACCGACCCCGAGCACGGTCCCGATTGCCCGTTCCCGGGCATGGTCGATGACCTCGTGCGCCTGTACTGCGACCGGATGGGCGTACCCCCGGACGAGCTGGTCACCATCCACGCCGAGGACGGCCCCGACGTGTTCACCCTGCAGATCGGCATCGGCCGCGACGGGGCGGCCTGGCTCGCCCTGGCCCAGCAGATGCGCACCACCGGGGGCATGTGATGTACCACCACGCCGAGGCCGAACGGCTGCTCGAACTCACCGACATCGGGGTCCCGATGTCGCCCGAGCTGCGCGCCATCGGGCACGCCCTGCTCGCGGTGGCCGACGCCATCCGGGACACCGGCCGCATCGTCGATTCTGACGATGATCCGATCCCGTTCCGCATCGAGGGCCGCCGGCTGCCGACCCCGAACGGGAGGCCGTGATGCACCCGAGCAAGGTCAAGGGCCGCCGCCACGAGCTGGCCACCGTGGCCACGCTGACCGAGCTACTGGCCGGCACCGGACTACTCGTCGAGCGGACCCGGGACGGATACGAGCGCGACGGCGGGGACCTGCACATCCTGACGCCGGACCGGACGGTCCTGTTCGTGGTGCAGTGCAAGGACGTGATCGTCAAGGACTGGCGGCTGCCCGAGTGGCTGCGCGACCTGGCCGAGCAGTCCGCGACCGCGCACGCGGCCCGCGGTTTCCTGTCGGTCAAGCGCCCGCGGGTGCTCGACGCGGCGCAGGCATACGCGGTGTGCGACCTGGCCGCCATGGCCGCGCTCGTGGCCGAGCTGTACGGGCTGCGCCAGCTCGCGCACGACATGATCAGCGGAGTGCCACCCGCACCCGTTGACACAGACGAGTCAACCTCGAGGATTTCGATCATGAACGGGGACGGGCCGGACCCGGATGTCCTGGCCGATCCGCCCGGCACCGTGCGCGGCCGGCAGGTCTACCCGTGGCGCCGGCCCCGGGAGGAGGTGAGTCCGTAATGTCGCTCACGGGTGGTACGGTTCCGATCATGCGCACCCTGGATCCGGCCCTCGTCGGCGAGATGGCCCGCGAGCTGGCCAGGCTCGCGGCCATCTACCGGCGCACCGAGTCCAAGATCGACCGGACCAAGCGGGACGCGGCCATCGCGAAGTGGCGCCGCCGGCTCGGTGACGGCTCGCTGTCCGAGATTGCCCGCAAGGCCGGGATCTCGCGCGTGCAGGCCGGCCGCATCTGGGCCGCCGCGAAGGAAGCCGAGGCCACCGGCCGCCCGCCCCGTCCCACCCGGCACTTTTACAACACCGAGCACCGCAGCGACTCGGCCGCCGCCGAGATCCGCACCTGACCGCTACCCGTCCACCTGGGAGGACACCATGGGAGCACGAGACACCGCCACCACGCCCGAGCAGCCCGAGATCCTGCGTAGCCCGCAGCTCGCGGCCATCCTGACCCCGCTGCTCTGGGAGATGACCGGGCAGGCCGCCGCGCGCTACGGCGAGGCCGGGCTATCGCGGGTGATGGCCGCGCCGCTGGCCGCCATCCTGGCCATGATCAACGACATCCGCCGGGCGCACGGCCTGCCCGTGATCGACCCGCGCACCGACGAGCCGCTCGACCTCGGCCCGAGCGCCAACGGCGCGGCAGCCGCCGCCTGGATCGGTGGCGACGAGGACCACGCCGCCGCGGAGGCCAAGTCGTGATCATCCTGCTGCTCGTGGCGCTGCTCGTCCGTCGTCACCGCGCCCGCCGGGAAGTGACCCCGTGAGCATCATCGACCCCGAGGGAAACCGGCTCTACGACCGCTCGGCCTGGATCGAGCGGATGGCCTGGCGCACCGTGTGTATGACCCTGTTCGTGCTCGGACTGATCATGTTCGTCTACTCGGGCGGGACGTATCTCTACCTCGCGCTCGTGGTCGGTGGCCTGATTCCCGGCCTGTTTCTCATGGCCCGCGAGCAGTCCGAGCGGCACATCGAGGCACAGCGCCACGCCATGGCGCCCGAGGGCCGGCACGACGAGCTGCCGCCGCCGCCCGGGGGTCTATCCGGCCCGTACCGACCCGAGCTGCACGCCCCGGTGGCCCGCGGCTACCGCGACGACTACCCGACCGCGCGCGAGCCGGTGCCCTACGGCGGACTGCCCTACGACGACGAGGACGAGGACGACGTGTCGCCCCCGACCCGTGGGGTGGTGCGCCGGCCGACCGAGCTGGACCCGGACAACGACGACGGCCGCGGTGGCCACCCGGTCACCCCGCACTGATCCCCGCCCGACTCCGCCCCTCGTGTGTATCCCGTGCCCGGGCGCGCGAGGGGCGGACCCGTACCCGATCCTGCCGCGCCGGCCCGGGGAGGTGACCCGTGGGCGCCGATATGCAAATCGACGACCCGGACGACCGGGCCGACCTCGCGGCGCGGGCATACGAGCTGCTGCACCAGTACGGCAGCCTGAGCAAGGTCCGCGAGCACCTGGCCGTCGACCCGATCACGGCCCGAGTGTGCGGCGGCCCGCGCCGGTTCGCCCTCGACACCCTGCGCACCTGGATCAGCGAGGCGCGCACCGCGGAGAGCTACGTCGAGCTGCTCAACCTGGCCGAGCAGCGCCAGGACAGCAACACCCGGCTATCGCTACTCGCCGCGACGATGTGGGAGCACCTGCGGCTGCGCACCGCCGGCACCGGGGACACCTCGCTGTCGACCTCCGAGCTGATCGCGGCGCTGGACTTCATGCGCAAGGTGGAGCGCGACCGGGCCGACCTGCTCGGACTCAAGGCACCGATCAAGGTTCAGCAGGTGGACGGGGACCCCGCGGCCAAGATCCCGGACGACATGGTGGCCGCCGTCGCGGCCGTGCGCCGCCGCGCCGAGCTGCGTCAGCGGGCCCTCGTCGATGATCAATATCCGGGGGCCCAGGTGGTGCCGGCCCGCCGTCCGCAACGATCACCCCGACGCGGCACCCGTCGCGTCGACCCACCCGAGGACCAGGAGAGATCGTCATGACCGAGTCCCGACCGTCCCTATCCACCCCCGGGCCCGTGCGCACCGAGGACATCGCCACCGTGGGCGAGCTGCGCGCCGTGCTCGCGCTCATCCCCGACGACGCCGGCACCGGCCCCTACTTCGCCGAGTGGAGTCCCTCGGACAACCGTTTCGACCTGCACCCGACCACGGATTGACACCGGGAGGTCAACCAATGGCTACCTACACCACGCAATCCCGGATCACCCCCGAGCAGCTCGCGCAGTCCGACGACCCGGACGGGCTGATCAAGGCCACCGAGCAGATCGTGCGCCGCACGCTGGAAGGGGCCCCGCACGTCGAGGGGGAGACCGAGCACCTCGGCGACACCGCGATCGGCTGGCTGGCGCACATCCCGGGCACCGGCCCCGGCCTGCCACCGGGCACCCAGCACCCGGCCGAGTGGCGCCCCTGGGACCCCGCCCACGACGACGTCCCCGACGACGCCGACCTGCTGTCCTGCCGAGGTAGGCGAGTCGTGTGAGGCCGGCCGCGTCGATGCCCGAGGATGAGACCGCGCCACCCCCACGGTTCCCACCGGGTATCGACGCGGCCGATTACCTGCTCGATTGCTTCCACTCCGGATGGCTGGCGCCCAACCGACCCGGCTGCACGCCGACCGATCCGTGCCATTCCTGCGGTGGGTGCTACCGCCGGTGGGCCACCTACGCCAACCCCATCGCGTTCGGCGTGACCTATCTGCCGCACCTGTTCGCCCGCTACCGCAACGAACAGGGCGAGCCGGTCTGGTCATTCTCGGACCTGCACCTGGATATGGCGCACCTGGCGCTGCGTTGGTCGGTGCCGGGCGAGCACCGCGACATCGTCATCGGCCCGCGCGACGGGGCCAAGTCGCTGTCCTGGATCCGCGACGCGCTCTGGGCCCTGGCGCACGGGCATCGGTCATTCCTGCTCGTGTTCAGCTACACCCGCGATCAGGCGCTCATCCAGCTCGGCGAGGTGCGCGCCGCGATGGACTCGCCCCTGCTGCTCGCCGACTTCCCCGGCCTGGCCCCGCGGCGCGGGCACGGGGCCCGCAACACGCTGAGCTATGTCACCGTGTCCGGCGCCTCGATCATGGCCCGCGGCCAGCGGGAAACCGTGCTCGGCGCCCGCGGCCTCGGTGCCATCCGGCCGGACCTGACCGTCTGGGACGACGGGGAGGCGGAGGAGGGCAAGCACAACGCCAAGATCAAGGCCGCCCTGCTGACCAAGCTGACCAGCACCATCCTGCCGATGAACGCCGATATGGCCGTGCTCATGGTCGGCACCCCGACCATGGCCGGCTCGCTCATTCACGACGGCGTCCGGATTGCCCAGCACCGCCCGGGGGTGCTCCCCGACCGCGGGCAATGGGTCACCCGACTGCGTTTCCGCCCGCACTACTGGCCCGCCATCCTCCACGAAGGGACACCCGCCATGCGCTCACTCTGGCCCGAGAAATGGTCACTGCGCCGGTTGCTGCGCGACCAGGCCGCCGACCCGGACGGTTTCGCCATGAACATGATGTGCGACCCGTCCCTGCAGGGCACGCAGCGACTCTGGACACCCGAGAGCTACCGCTACGCGCACGGGCTGCGCATCGAGAATCGGGTGCTGTCCATCGACGGGGCGGTGACCCGCAAGTCCACCTCGGACATGACCGCGCTCGTGGTCGGGGGCCAGCCGGCCGACGTGCGCCGGTGCGTCGTCGAGCACGCCGAGGCCGGCCGGTGGACCGGGCACGAGCTGCGCGAGCGCGTCTGGCACTACGCCGAGCTGTACCCGAAGACACTGCGCACGGTGGTGATCGAGACCAACAACGGAGGTGATCTGTGCGTCGAGGTACTCGAACCGTTCCCGCCAGGAGTCGAGGTGATCGGCTACCGCAACGGTGGCGACAAGCGGCTGCGCATCGAGGCGGAGGCCAAGCACTACCGGCGCGGGGCCGTGCTGCACGCGACCCGCATCCCCGAGCTGGAAGATCAGCAGTGCGCCTGGTCTCCGGCCCTGCTGCGCGCGCCCGGTTCGGACGACCTGATCGACGCCGCGAGCGGTCTCATCCGGTGGTGCCTGTTCGGGTGGCCGGGCGACGTCGAGCCCCGGCTGCGACCGGTCCGCGGGTGAGGGGCCGTGCCGGGGCCGTGCCCGCGCCTCCCGTACCACCCGTGGTGCAGGGGGTAAGGACACCGGACTTGGAAACGATCTCGTTCTCGTGGCTCTCAGGGGCCACTACGGCGATCGGCCACAACGCCTACCTTGATCGACTGGCGCTGTATCCGCCCGGGATGTCCGATATGAGCCTAGTTGTCGGCTTCCAAGGGATCATGGAAGCCTTCCGGGACCTCGGCCGATCAATTCAGATCATGGCCCAGGATCTGGCCATGTTCCGGCACGTCCGCGCAGGTCAGCCGCCGTCCACAGAGGAATGATCACCAGTCGATCACGGTGATCATTCCGTGATCGACTGACCCCGGGTGGGCGCGAGTGACCCCCCGCCCGGGGCCGGTGATCGCTGCCGG
>JACCDR012333404.1_pt1 | contig 10681 bp, 13 predicted proteins | sample 7446431 | NCBI WGS metagenome assembly JACCDR01 (sample SAMN15323443, study PRJNA562643) | freshwater metagenome | isolation source: river surface water | place: USA:Blue River Watershed | collected 2017-08-17 | reverse complement strand
TACGGAAAGAGATCGACCCGTGGAGCATCGGTGCTGAGGGCATCCTCGGCGCGATCCCGATGGGCAAGAGCGCGACGCTCGGCCGGGCGGCGCTCAAGGGCGCTGCGATGGGCGCTGGCGGCACGACGCTCCATTCGGTGATGGAGAAGGGCGAGCTGCCCGACGTCGGCTCTCTGGCGGGCGCTGGCGGCCTTGGCGCGCTATTCGGTGCTGGCGCTGAGAAGGTCGGCCGGATGTTCTCGAAGTCCGCGCCCGAAGTCGCCGCGAAGGCGGAGCCGGAATTCACGGGCGACCCCACCGAGTTCGTTTCCGACAAGCTGCTGCGGAAGGCGGACGCGTCTTCGCGCCCGTCCGGTCTCGCGCAGTTCCTGGCGCGTCAGTCGGAGCTGGACACGCAGTTCGCCGCGGAGCGCAAGCTGACCGACCAGACGCCCCCGTGGGGCGATGAGCTGGATCTGACGCAGCGCGCCAGCGAATTCCCCGCGCCGCGCCCGGACGTCAACATGGGCGAGCAGCCGATCTCGTCGGCGTTCGATGTCGACTGGCAGGACTACGCCCGGCAGGTCGACGCGCGGAACGCGCTCGATGACGAAGCGGCGGCGCTCGCCCGTATCGACGCGGCCGGCGAGTCGGGCCGTGCTGCCCTGGCCGCGCGTGCTGAACGCGAGCCGGAGCGTAGCGCGCTCGCTCAGGTGCTCGGCATCGCGGAGCGTTCGCACGCGGACGACACGGCGGCGGCTGCGGCTCGCAAGGCGGCCGGCGACGCTGAACACTCCCGCATGCTCCGCGAAGCGGCGCAGGAGCTGGAAGAGCAGTGGGAGATCAAGCGCCAGCTCGGCATCGATTGGGACATGTCGGCGAAGGAGCTGGACGACATCGTTCGCGCGCCCGACATGGAAGAGGCTGTCGCCGTCGCGCGGAACAACCGGCCGGAAGTCATCGCCGAACGTGAGGCGGCGATGGCCGAGATCCGCGGCGATCTCGTGAAGCAGGGCAACGACCCGCGGGCGTTCCTGCAGGCGGTGGCCGATGCCGGCGGCGTGCGGATGGGCGGCAACAAGGGCGGCATACAGGGCGAGGTCGACTGGCTGAAGGAATGGCGCGATCAGGTCGCCGTGCAGGGCAAGAAGCGGGGCGCGCTGACGAAGTTCTTCAGCCGGAACAACGCCGGGCACCTGGGCGGCGTCGCCAACGTGATCCGCGAAGACGGCGCCGATCTCGATCGGCTCGCCGAGAACCTACGCGAAGCCGGCTACCACGACATGGTCGACGGCAACGCCGTGATGGACGCCATCTCGAACGCCGTGCGCGGCGCGTCGGGTGACTTCCGCCCGCAGCCCGGCGGATTCGGCAACATCAAGGGTGTTGCTACGCAGGAGCTGACGTCCGCGCTCGCTGGCGCCGGCCTGGGCGGAGCTGCCGGCGCGACGCAGGGCGAGGACACTGACGACCGCATCCGAAACGCGCTGCTTGGCGCCGGGGCCGGCGCGATTGGAGGTTTCGGGGCCGCGAAAGGGCTGTCGAAGCTGCTGGGCCCGCGCGACCCTGGCGCGGTTGCTGACGCGCTCGCTAGCGGCCCCGAACACGTCGCCATCGGTGCGCGCGGTGTCGCCGACACGAAACCCGGCATCAACCCGGAGGGCCTGAAGGTTGGGACTGGTGTCCAGACTCCGACCGGCATGGTCACTGAAAACGGGGTGGTCGGCACCTTCAACACGAAGACTGGCACAAAGCGGGTCGCCGAAGAGTCGCAGCTATTCAAGTTCATGGGCGGCGAGTCGTCCGTCCCGCGTGCGGTCCGCGCCCCGAAGTCGCAGCGTGAGGATCTTGGCTTCGACCTGTTCCCCGAAGAGCAGCGGGAAGGGCTCGGCCAGATCATGGGCGACCTGGGCGAGACCGCGATCGAAACGCAGCGCCGCAACCGCCAGCCGATGGAGCGGACGCAGGCGCTGGCGCGTCACATGGCGCTCAGCGCGACCGACAAGCTCGCCCCTGGCACGAACCTGCCGGCGGCCGGTCACGCGGCCTACGCGAACGCTGTGGCGTCCGTGCAGGACAAGCTGCGGACGCTCGGCGACAAGATCACGCGCGAAGGCGGCAGCGATGCGGAGCTGTTCGAGCTGGGCAAGCTGAACGCGGCGCAGCAGGTACTGTTCCTCAGCTATGCCGGGCTCCGCGCTGAAGCGGGCCGCGCGCTGCAGATTTACTCGGCCATGAAACGCGTCATGCCGAGCGAGATCCGCCTTGTCCGTGAATTCCTCGACCGTGGCCGGCTCCGCGGCGAGACGCAGGATCTGGCGAAGGTCATGGCCGGGCTCGACGCTGATCCGACGAAAGCGTTCGAGCAGCTACGCGCCATCGAAACCAAAACGCTCGGGCAGAAGGTCGCCGACTACTACATGGCGAACATCCTGTCGGGCGTGAAAACGCAGCTCCGCAACATCCTGGGTAACGCGTCGAAGCTCGCGGCGCGCGTCGCCGTGAAGGGCGGCAGCGGTGCGGTCGACGCGCTCGGCGCGATGCTGCAGGGGAAGGAGCGGCAGGTCTACTCGTCCGAAGTGCTGCACGAAGTGCAGGGCGGGCTGGCCGGCTTCAGCAAGGCGCTCGAAGACGCGTTCGAGACCGCGAAGCTCGGGTTCTCGCCGACCGCGATCCGTGAAGGTCTCGATCCGTCGATCGACGGTCCGGTCTACCTCCCCAAGCAGGAAATGTGGGGCGGCGGCGCCAATCCGCTCAACTACCCGGGCCGGCTACTCGAAGCGGGCGACCGCTTCTTCCGTCAGCTCAACGGCTCGATGGAGCTGTACGGCGTGACCTACGCGAAGGCGCGTCAGGTCGCCGAGAAAGAGGGCCTGACCGGCAACGCGTATACGGACCGCGTCTCGTCGCTCATGACCGGGATGCGGATCAATCCGTCGCGCGAGCTGAAAAACCAGATCGCCAAGGCGGCGCAGCGCGCGGTGTTTCAGGAGGATCCCGGCGTCGCGGTGAACATGCTGATCGGTCTGAAAAAGCAGGTTCCCGCGCTCGGCTACGTGATCCCGTTCGTGCGGACCGTGGCGAACATCATGAAGCAGGGCGCGGAGCATACGCCCCTCGGGTTCATGATGCAGCGCTCGCGGCAGTCGGCCGACCTGCGCGAGCAGACGATCGCCCGCGGCGAGGCGCTGATGGGCACGCTCGCTCTCGCGCCGATCGCGTATCTCGCGTCGACTGGTCAGCTCTCCGGTAGCGGCCCGTCCGATCCGGCGGCGCGTGCGCGGCTCTACGAGTCGGGCTGGCGTCCGAACAGCATTCGGATCGGCGACCGCTGGGTGAGCTACACGCTGGCGCAGCCGTTCTCGATCCCGCTGTCGATCGTCGCCAACGGCTTTGAAGCGTGGGAGGAAAGCTCGAACGACGCCACCGAAAAGACGCGCATGCAGCACGCGGAATCCGTCTTTTCGCAGACCGTCGCGCGTGTCGGCAAGAGCGCGCTTGACCAGTCGTTCCTTTCCGGCCTGGGCGACATGTTCAAGGCGATCAACGATCCCGAACGCGCGTCCGCCGGGTTCATCGCGCGCATGGCTTCCGGTTTTGTTCCCCTGTCGGGTCTCAATCGGAGCGCCGCGCAGCTCACCGATCCGACCGTGCGTCAGCCGACCGGCGTAATCGACTCCGTTCTGTCTGGCATCCCTGGTGCATCGATGACGGTCGCGCCCCGTCTCGATCGCTTCGGCGAAGAGGTCGTTCGCCCGCGGCATACGGCGATCCAGCCGCTTGAGCTGTCGCAGGAGACCGACGATCCCGTGGCCGGCGAGCTGGCGCGGCTCGGTCTCGATATCGGCCTGCCGTCCGATCGGCTCAAGTGGGATGAGCGCCGCGGCGGGGCGCGTCAGCTCACGGCCGACGAAAGCCTCGGGCTCCGGCAGACGCGGGGTCGCGCGACGCGCGTCATCCTGCACGCGGTCATGTCGCAGCCCGGGTATCAGGGGCTGTCGGACACTATGAAAGCCGAACTACTGACGCGCGTGCTTCGCAAGCGGATGAAGACGGTTAACGACGTTGCGCGCACGGCGCTGCAGGGCGGTCGCCCGGATCTACTGAAGCAGATCAGCGATCCCCTCGAAGAGCTGGCCGGTGCGACGTATGGAGGGTAGCTTGTTCATCGCCTCCGGCCTGTTTGCTGAAGCGCTGCTGACGTTCGTCGTTGCCGGCGGGTTCTTCTCGTGGCTGACGTTCTCGATCTACCGGCTACGCAAGTCGAACCACGACATCCGCAACTCGCTGCACAAGATCGGGCTGATGCTCGAAGACCAGTACGGAAAGACTCCCTGGGATGACGTCGATGGCGAACGGGAACGGTGACGCCGGCAAGGGCCTATCTGCCCTGTGGGGATTCATCACGCCGGTTGTCGGTTGGCTCGTGGCCGCGCTCGTCGCGTGGTCGCTGATGGGTACGCGCGTCGCCGTGCTCGAACAGCGCTCGCTTGAGAATGAGCGCCGCATCGAACAGCTTGAGTCGGACGTCCGCCGGCTCGATGCTCGGCTGGCGCAGATTCAGGAGGGCGTCGCGCGGGTGGAGAACAGCGTTACCCGTGTGGAGGCGCGTCTTCGCCTTCGGTAGAGCGCAGAAACTGGATCAGGCCCCCGTCGTCCCACCAGTGCAGCTCGGCGGGGCTGTTCAGGATCTGGCTGTGGCCGACGCCAACGATCGGCACGTTGATATCGGCGAGCGGATGCTGACGGATGATGCCGATCACGCCATCGCCGAATTCCCCGAACCACTGCGTACGGTCGGTGCGGTCGCTGTGAACGTGCAGCCACTTCCCGATGTTCGGCCGCGCCGCTTCGGCGATCGACATCATGTCCCGGCGCACGGGCCCGCTCACCGTGATCAGCCGGTTGATCTTCAGCCCTGACGCGCACGCGTAGAGCACAACCTGAAGTCCATGGCTATGGGCGATCAGGTTGCGGTGACGTACTGGGACGTAGTCGTCGCTGTCGGTGACGGGTGGCCGTAGCCACGCGTAGAGGTTGCGCCCGGCGACCAGCCAGTCCCGATGATCCCGCCGGCTGTTGGCGAACCAGCGCTGCCAGAAATGGCCGCCGGCCACGTTCGTCGTCCACTCGTACATGCGCGACGCCTTGATCGGGAACATCGCCCGATCCGACATGTAGAGCGACCACGGCGACGCCGGGTGGTACCAGTCCTTCGCCGTCGGGGTTTCCTTGAACGCCCACGTCCCGGGAACCGGGAGGTAGAACGCCGGGTCCATCGGATGCACGGTCAGAACCGGACGCGAAGCTGCAGCCGGCCGGCGCGGGCATCGTCGGCGAGCTGGCTGGCGGTGGCGTTCAGCTTCTGCAGCTCGCTCACCACGGGCGCAAGGTCGACGTTGATCTGCATCGGCGGCACGGCGCCGCCGCGCTGGATGTAGTCGACAACGGTCTGCAGGGCCTGCTGGATCTGCGCGATCGACATGATCGTCTGCCGCTGCAGTCCTTCGAGTTCGTCCACGTACTGGCCGAGATTCGGGTACTCGGTGTCCGGCGGGACGACGGGCGGCGGCTGCGTCGGCGGCGGCGAGTCGGTCAGGTAGTCGCGCGGCGTGACCGGAATGAATACCTGGCCGGTCAGATCGATCTCGCCCGGGTGTGCCTCGAAGCGAGCGCCCGGGGTGCCGAGCGATACCAGCATGTCGTAGCCGACAAGGCGACCGCCCCACTGCCGGGCGATCACGTCGCTCGACGGCGGGCGCCCGCTGCCGGCGCTCTTGTGTCCCCATCCCTCGCCGGGATAGTCCGCGGCCATCTGCTGGGCGAGCTGCGACGTCCAGCCGCGGGCCGCTTCCTCATCCTGCAGCGGCGGCGGGAACCGCGACGCGAACGCGCTGGCGGTGAGCGAGTGCTTTTCCTCGAAGGGCATCGGCGTTACCTGGGGCGGGGGCTCCGGCTCGGGTGCCGGCGGCGGCGGCGGGGGCTCGGGCGTCGGGATGTTGGCCGGCGCGAAGTCGGCCGCTTGCACGACAGCCGCGCGCACGCTGCCCGATCCCCACGTCGTGACGATCACGCCCTGGCCGTCGTCAAGGATCTTGGGAGCGAAGCAATCGCTCCCGCGCCACACGCGGGCCTCGTAGTCGTCGCTCTCGCGGAAAATCACGGCTCCGCGGACAGCGCCTTCGCAAACCACGTGGCCGCGCGGGTAGCTGGGAAAGGTGAGACCACGATAGATGCGGTCGTCGTCGCGGAACACGGGGCGCCCGTTTACGACGCGGGCAATCCCCGTGGGCCGGCCGAGCATGCCGGTCTCTTCCGGCTGCAGCTCGGGGCGTAGCAGGTTGGCCTTCACGACGCGATAGAGCGCGTCGCACTGCCAGTAGACGTATTCACCGTCGAACGCGAAGGGTTCGTTGCCGTGAGCCGGGCCGCAGCTCACGACGGACTCCCCCTGATGGATCAGGAGAAGTCCGTTAGTTCCTTCGCGGTAGGCGACGTAGAGCCGCGCGCCGATCACGTGGATCAGCGGATACGCGGCCCCGCCCCCGATCACCCTCGAAAAGACGACGCGCTCGGTCGCCAGATCCCGGACGATTACCCGCGAGTCGCCCCGCGGGTCCGTCTGGTAGGCCAGCAGGACATTCGCGTCCAGCCGGGCTAGCGACGCGAACGCGCCATCCTCGAAGGTGAAGAGGCGCACGGTTGTTAGCCTTCGACCGGCGGCGGCGGATCGACCGGGGGATCGACCGGCGGGGCGGGGGTGTGCAGCGACGCGGCATCGGCCAGCGAGGTCTGCAGCGCGGCGGCGGCGGTGGCGATCTGTTCGAGCTTGTTGGCGACCGCGTTGGTCTGCCCTTCGCTCAGTCCGCCCTGGTTCTGGTTGGCGACCAGCTCTTTGAGATCGTTGATGTCGCTGACGATCTCGCCCGCGGTCACGGCCGCGGCTTCCTGGCCGGAAACGATGGTGTCCAGCTTGCTATTGATTTCCTCGAACGTGGCCATGACTCTCCCTTTCCAAGCGAGCAGCCCGGCAACTTCGCCAAGCAGCTCGTTCACTTCACCGATGAGGCGCGCGACAAACCGCTTGAGCCGTAGCAGCTCAATCGACGTGTCGAACCACTGAGTAACGTTCACGGCTCGAACCGGGGTTCAACGGGTTCGATGGGCACGGCGCCGCGGGCGATGCCGCTAGGCGACGTGGCGACGGGCGCCCGCTGAGCGGGGTTGATCGTGGCCGGCGCGAGCCGCAGATTGCCGGGCACGCCCGGCACGACGATCACCTGAATCTGCAGCGCGGTTGACCACGCCGAACAGCCGGCCGCGTTGCACGCGCGGATCTGAACGGAGTGCGGACCGCCCGCGAGCGCGGGAAGCGGCCACTCGTTCGTCGCCGGCAGACCGATATCGCGGACGTTGCCCGTCTGGCCGTCGATGACAGCCTCGAAGCGGGTCGTAAACAGGCGGTCGTGATCCCAAAGGATTCGCGTTCCCGGGGGGGCCGGGGTCTGCGCCAGCAGCGACACGCTGGCGAGCAGGAAAGCGAGGACGAATGCGATCACGTTCCGCATGTCGGCCAGAGTGCCTAGCCGGCTGCGCGACGTGAAGCGCGAGCGTAGCGATTTCTTCTTACAGGTCGCTCAGCCGAAGGATCTTCTCTACTTCCGCGTTGATCTCACGCGTGGTCACTCCGTTCGGATGAGCCTGTTCGATGCGCTCGATCTCGGCGAGCACGGCGTACGCCGCGACGACGGCGAGACGGATACGGCGGAGCCTCAGCACGTCGTACGTCGGGCTGCACCAATCCCCGTTCGATAGCAGGTTCCCGGCGATCCGGGCGACGGTGCTGGCGGTCGGCTTACCCATGGAACACGGTTCCCTTCTTCACCTGGGCGTGCATGTGCTCGTTGGTCGTGCCTTCGCCTTCTAGCAGCACGCGAAACTGCGGGCCTAGCGCATCCTCGAAGCGCTTGCGGAGTGTCCGCTTGTAGGCGCTCGTGAACGTCTTCGTACGGACGTCGATGGCCTCGTCAGAAAAGTGACGACTGCCCTTCATGTGGGCCGAGTCGTTCCCGCTCGTGATCACGAACACTGCCCGATCCGTCTTCGCCAGCTTCGCCAGCTCCGTCAGCAGGTAGACGATCGCAGGAGCAAGGAAATTTAGGCGAACACCAGTTTTGAATTCGAGCATCGTCATTCCCCCGGACCGTGATCACGACGCGGGACGCGGCCTCGTCGGCGTATTCCTTCTCCGCGATCCACTGCACGATCTGCTTGTCGTCGGCATAGAGCACGTTGGTGAGCGCGTCGCCGATGGCGCGTTCCAGCTTGTCGAGATCGGGCGCCTTCAGGTGCCACACGGCGCGCTTCGGCAGCGATGCCGGCCGCGTCAGGTAGAACACGACGCGCACGGCGATCGGGCCGTAGAGCTTCACTCCGGCCGCGGTGCTCGCCGCGATGAGCGCGACGCGTTGCTCCCAATCCTTCAGGCCCCGCTGCGATGACGTGATGCGCGGCTGGCCGGCGATCATGAAAGCCTTCGTGCTGCCCTTCGGCAGCGGATCACCAGGGACGGCGCACGTCAGTGTTCTTAGAGGCATACCGCTTGACCGGCTGCAGCTTGGGATTGGTGCGAGCGCAATGGCACGGCCGCACGGTCGGCTGGCGCTTCGGGTCGTCGGGCAAAAACTCGAGCCCGGTGTCGTGGCAGTTGCTGCAGTGGTAGTGATAGACGGGCAGGCCATGCGCGTCCGTCTCGGGCTCGCGTGCAGGCGCCGCCGGCAGCAGCAGCGGGCGGCTCGTGTCGCGGTTGTCGGCGAGCTTGTCAGCCGCTGACCGGAGGTCGCTGATCCGCGGGAACGTGCGCGCGTCGCGGATGTGCTGCGAGACCGCGTCCGTCAGCAGCCCGATCGGGATGTCCTTGAGCTGATCCCAATACTCGGCAGCGCGTAGCGCGCTGGCCTTCTTCTCGTACGCGGTGTCGAGTCGCAGCAGCAGCGCACCGAACGCCGGCCGGTCCGTATCAATCATCGCCGCCGGGTCCGCCGATCCAGTCGCCATAGGTGGCGAGCCGGTCCGCATCGTCTTCGCTGACGTTCGGCAGGTCGGGCGCGACGTCGTCCCAACGCCCCTTGTGCAGCCACTTGTCCGGCTCGGGGATGTACTGGCCGCCGGCCTTCAGCCATCCGCGGCTGCGCTTCTGGCGCTCGACAGCCTCGATGCATTTCTCGGTGAACGCTTCGTCCGGCAGCGGGGAGATCGACAGCCACTCGTCAAGCGCCGCCTTCTTCCCGCTCGGCTTCGGGTAGTGGGTAAACCAGCGCTCGAACAGCTCCGCGGCCTGGGCGCGGCCGTTCACCAGCGCGCCGTCGACTACGCGCGGCGCCAGCTTCCACGCGCCGCCGTCCCGCTTCGACTCAAGGCCGAACGTGTCGTGGTAGTGGTCGTAGAAGGGCCCAAGAAACGGGTTCGGCGCGCACGACGCATACCAGCGACGGACGCCAACGACGCGCGGCTCACGCGGGCTCGGCGTCGCCGTGATCCCCATCTGGCGCGCGGCCATGTTGCGGATCCACGTCCATTCGCTGCGCTCGTCGTAGTAGGCGTACTCCTGGGCTGCGAACGTGCGGAGCGCGTTCCCGCACGTCTCGCGGTCGATGCCTGTTTCCTCGACCACGATCACCATGGGCAGGTAGTACAGGCCGTACGCGTTGGCGTGCGGGTTCGTGATCAGATAGTGGCCGAGTACCTGATAGTCCCTTCCGAGCCGGCGCCATTCGCGGCCGGTGTTGGACGTCCAGATCGTTGGCGCGACGCTGGCGAAGCGACGGTTCACAGGTAATCCCAAGAGATCAGGCGCGGCGAGTAGATCGGGCCCCCGACTGGCGGGCGCCAGATCACCACGGCGCTCGGGAAGCTGGCGCCGCCGCGTGTCGTCCCGTCCGGCAGCAGAAACTTCACGCGCCGCGGGATCAGGCGGATCTCGTCAGCGCTCATGATGAAGTCGTGCCACCAGCGCGTATCCGTGCGCGCCGGCACCAGCGCAACGACGGTGTTCCCCTTGCCGGTCGCCGCCGGGTAGTTGCGCGCTTCGCAGTGGGCGCGCTCGATGAACGGGTAGATGTCGATCCCGTCGTCGCGGCTATACGGCGGGTTCATGAAGCACGCTTCGCCTTCGCCCCACGTGCAGGTCGCGGCGTCGCGTAGCAGCTCTTCGTGATGGTCGGGCCCGATCCACCGATCACATAGCTTGTTCGCCTTCGTCGCGCACACGTCCAGCGAGAACCGGAATTCCCGGTGGAGCGCGTCGAACAGGGCCGGCGGCGTTCGCCAGTCAGCGCGGGCCGAACCGAACAGAACGCTAGAGCCTTGCATCGGCTTCGGCCTCGATGTCGCGCTGCCAGTGCTCGTAGGCAAACTTCGCCAGCATGGAGAATTCCAGCTCGCCGTACTCCCGTTGCGCGGCGAGATAGGCGCACGCGTGCAGCATCAGGCGCAGCGCGCACACGTCGCACGCGTGCCGGAGGACGGAGGTCCGTCCTTCGGCAAGGTCGTAGACCGCCGTGTGGAACGGCAGCGGCTTCCCGAAACAGGTCTTCGGGTGCCGCTCACACGGTTCGCACGCGTCGGCGGTGCTCATCCCTCTTCGCCCGGCTCGCGGGTGGCGTCGCGCCGCGGCTCGTGCCGGGCGGCCTGGGCGTCGCGG
>JACCDR012158948.1_pt1 | contig 10682 bp, 10 predicted proteins | sample 7446431 | NCBI WGS metagenome assembly JACCDR01 (sample SAMN15323443, study PRJNA562643) | freshwater metagenome | isolation source: river surface water | place: USA:Blue River Watershed | collected 2017-08-17 | reverse complement strand
GGGCGGAGTTGGTAGCGCACGCGCAAACCCCACAAGGCCCGTATGCACTCGCAGCGGGCCTTTTGCTTTGGGGCTAAACCAAACGTTGCAAGTTTTTTAGGAATCTAGGAGTCCTGACCATGACCGACAAGCTCATCATTTTTGACACCACCTTGCGTGACGGCGAGCAATCCCCAGGCGCCTCTATGACACGCGATGAAAAACTGCGCATTGCCCGTCAACTCGAGCGATTGAAGGTTGACGTGATCGAAGCTGGTTTTGCAGCAAGCTCCAACGGCGATTTCGAAGCGGTGCAAACCATTGCTAACGCGATTAAGGATTCCACGGTGTGTTCTTTGTCGCGTGCCAATGACCGCGATATCAGCCGTGCCGCAGAGGCGCTTAAAGGTGCCAACCGCGCACGTATCCACACTTTCATTGCAACGTCGCCCTTGCATATGGAGAAGAAGTTGCGCATGTCACCTGAGCAAGTGCTCGAACAAGCCAAGCAATCGGTGCGTTTTGCACGAAATTTGGTGGGCGATATCGAGTTCAGCGCAGAAGACGGCTACCGCAGTGAGATGGACTTTTTGTGCCGAGTGGTTGAGGCTGTGATTGCTGAAGGCGCAACCACCATCAACATTCCAGACACTGTGGGTTACGCGATTCCCGAGTTGTATGGCAACTTCATCAAAACTTTGCGCGAGCGCGTGCCCAACTCTGACAAAGCAATTTGGTCTGTGCACTGCCACAACGACTTGGGCATGGCCGTGGCCAACTCATTGGCCGGTGTGAAGATTGGTGGCGCTCGTCAGGTTGAGTGCACGATCAACGGCTTGGGCGAACGCGCAGGTAACTGTTCGTTGGAAGAGGTGGTCATGGCCATCAAGACTCGTCGCGATTATTTTGATCTCGACCTGAACATCGATGCCAAGCAAATCGTGGCGGCCAGCCGAATGGTGAGCCAGACTACTGGTTTTGTGGTTCAGCCTAACAAAGCCGTGGTGGGTGCCAATGCCTTCGCGCATGCCTCTGGCATCCATCAGGACGGCGTGCTTAAAGCGCGTGACACTTACGAGATCATGCGTGCCGAAGACGTGGGCTGGAGCGCTAACAAAATTGTGCTGGGCAAGCTCAGTGGCCGAAATGCCTTCAAGCAACGCTTGGAAGATTTGGGCGTCCAGATGGAGAGCGAAGCTGATATCAACACAGCGTTTGCCAAGTTCAAAGAGTTGGCAGATCGCAAGAGTGAAATCTTCGATGAGGACATCTTGGCCTTAGTTAGCGAAGAGACTGTTGCAAGCGCCAGCGAGCAGTTTGGTTTTGTTTCTTTGTCGCAACACAGTGAAACCGGTGAGCGTCCCCACGCCAGCGTGGTATTCACGGTCGCAGGCAAGGAGGTGAAAGGGGATTCAGACGGTAACGGCCCAGTGGATGCTTCTCTTAAAGCGATTGAGTCACATGTGAAGAGCGGGGCTGAAATGGTGCTGTATTCTGTGAATGCCATCAGTGGCTCGACTGAAAGCCAAGGGGAGGTCACAGTCCGCTTGCAAAACAGCGGCCGTGTTGTCAATGGCGTAGGTTCAGACCCCGACATCGTGGTCGCTTCGGCCAAGGCGTATTTGAGTGCTTTGAACAAGTTGCAAAGCAAATCAGACCGAGTGGCGGCACAAGGCTAAGTTGCAAAAATTGATACATCGTATCAATTTTGTTAAATAAGTCACGCAAGTCATTGATCTTGCGTGACTTTTCTTGTTAGACTAGGCACAATATGTTTTTCAAGCTAAAGGAACACCTCTTGAAACGACTGCTGATTGCCACCTCACTCGGTTTGTTGACTTCTTTGTGCGCCATGCATGTTGAAGCTGCGACAAACCAGAAAAAGCAAACTGTACAAAAGACCAAGCCATCTGTTGTTAAGAGCCAAGTGCGTCGCGCCAAGATGGTCAAAGCTGCGCCGGTGGTGCCTTCGTTTGGTCAAAAAGCGGGTCTGCACGCCACCAGTGATATGTTGGACCTAAAGTCCAGCGTGGCGTATGTGATTGACCAAGACACCAACGAAGTGTTGCTCAGCAAAAACGACCAAGCTGTTTTGCCAATTGCCTCCATCACAAAGCTGATGACAGGTTTAATCATCAGCGAAGCTAAGTTGCCGATGGATGAGTCCATCACGATCACTCAAGATGATGTGGATACCGAAAAGGGCAGTAGCTCACGTTTGCGTGTTGGTGCCTCGCTCACCCGCGGTGAGTTGTTGCACTTGGCTTTGATGGCCAGCGAAAATCGTGCTGCTCATGCTTTGGGGCGTACTTACCCAGGCGGCATGTCGACCTTTGTGGCTTTGATGAATTCAAAGGCAGCTCAGCTAGGAATGCGCGATACCCGCTATGTTGAGCCAACTGGTCTTTCAAGCCAAAACCAATCCAGTGCCAAAGACTTGGCTACCTTGGTCGGCATTGCCTATCAAGACGCGACATTGCGTGAATTATCGACTTCGCCTAGTCATAGCGTTGAAGTGGGTAACCGTACATTGCAGTACAACACCACCAACCGCTTAGTTAAAAACCCAAACTGGGACATCGGCTTGCAAAAAACTGGCTATATCTCTGAAGCGGGTCAATGCTTGGTGATGCAGGCGAAGGTCTCTGGTCGCAAGTTAATCATGGTGTTCTTGGACTCAGCGGGTAAGTTAAGCCGTATTGCAGATGCGGAGCGCGTTCGCAAATGGGTTGAAACTACCCATGGTAGTCATGCTCGCTCACAGATGTGACGATCATTCCTCGAATACCAAAAAGCCAGCAAAAATTTTGCTGGCTTTTTTATTGCTGTGTGGTCGCGTTTACTCGTGATTAATTTGGTAACCCAAAGCATGTGAAATGGCTTGTGTGGTCGCTTGAAGCTTTGGTAGCCATTCCTCATCCAGTCTGTCTGCAGGCGCTGAAATCGACAAGCCCGCCACCAGTTTTCCTTGGTCGTCGTAAATGCCCGATGCCATGCAGCGCACACCCAGTTCCATTTCTTCGTTGTCGCGAGCTACACCGTATTGCCGTGCTTTGGCAAGCTCTCGCTCTAGTGCGGTGAGCTGGGTCAAGCTATTGCGTGTTTGCCCACTCAAACCAGTGCGAGTGGCATAGGCTCGAACACGCTGTGGATCATCCATCGCCAAAAACAATTTACCGACGGACGTTAGGTGCAGTGGCGCGCGACCGCCAATGGCTCGTACAACCTGCATGCCTGAGCGCTCGCTGAACGCACGTTCGACATACACAATTTCGTCACCTTGGCGCACGCTTAAATTGACGGGTTGTTGAATTAGTTTGTGCAACTCGCGCATGGGTTGGAAGGCCACGTCACGTACATTTAAGCGGCCTTTCACCAAGTTGCCTAGTTCGAGAAGGCGCATACCCAGACGATAACTGCCGGCTTCAGGTCGATCCACAAAGCGACCAACCGCCAAATCATTCAGGATGCGGTGTGTGGTGGAGGGGTGTAAGCCTGTGCGTTCGCTGATTTCTTTAAGGGAAATGGCTTCTTCGCGAGAGGCTAAAACGTCAATGAGTGTAAACATACGCTCGATGACCTGAATATTTGGTGTGGCGGGCACAGTGGTTTTACGCATGACGGGATTTTATCATGTGAAATAAGAGTCAACTTTCTTGCCATGCGCTGTCAATAAATCGCTGGTGAGGCACGTAGTCTGACTTGTAACTCATCTTAGGGCTATTGCCGATCCAATAGCCAAGATAAACGTATGGCATGGCGAGTTGTTGAGCTTGGTCGATCTGCCACATCACGTTGAATGTGCCGTAGCTGGTGTGCGCTTCGGGTTCATAAAACGTGTAAACAGCAGAAAGGCCATCATTGAGGACATCAATGATGGAAACCATTTTGAGCACACCAAGGCCACCGTTGTCAGCTGGTTCTCTGAATTCGACCAATCGGGTGTTGACACGGCTTTGAAGTAAAAACTGCGTGTATTGCTCGGTGCTATCTTCATCCATGCCGCCGCCAGCATGTCGCAAAGTTTGGTACCTTAGATAGAGCGCATAGTGCTCTGGGTCAAATCCAAGCTTCAAGACCCGGGCGTGCATGTGCTGGTGTTTTGCCCATGCGCGTCGCTGACTACGGCTAGGTCGATAGTTGGCGACATCGACTCTCAAGGGTGTACATGCACGGCAGCTGTCGCAATATGGGCGGTAGGTAAACAGGCCACTGCGTCGAAATCCTTGATGTACCAGCTGGTCGTAGACCTCGGTAGTAATCAAGTGGCTAGGTGTTGCGACCTGCGAGCGTGCAGTTTGATCTGGCAAGTAGCTGCACGGATAGGGCGCTGTTGCATAAAACTGTACAGCTTGGAATGGCAGGTCGTTCGGGTTGGTCATAGCTAGTTTGCAGCTGGCAGTACGTGAACCCATGATGAAGGTTCAAAACGCCATGAACGACATGTGTGTTTGGGAGCCTGTCTCACCAGTTTTAAAAAATCTGATCGCGCCATTTCCTTCGCGCCTAAGGAAGCCAGATGCCGAGTATTTTGCTGGCAGTCTATCCAAGTTAAGTTTTGAGAACGTGCAAAAGCCACAAGTCCTGCCAATGCGATCTTGGATGCATCGGTTTGTGATGCAAACATAGACTCACCAAACAAGGTGTCACCAATAGACACACAATACAAGCCCCCGACCAAGTGCCCGTTGATCCAAGTTTCGACGCTGTGTGCAAACCCTGCGTGGTGGAGGGCAATATAGGCTTGGATCATTTCTTCCAAAATCCATGTCCCTGCTTGCCCTTTGCGAGGGCTTTGTGCGCAATGGCGTATAACTTGTTCAAACGCGCTGTCAATGCGTAATTGGCAGTTTGGCTCTTTTTGAAAGATTTGTAGCGTTTTGCGCAATGATCGATGTAGCTTGAAATCTGCTGTACACAAAACCATGCGAGGGTCTGGCGACCACCACAGTATGGGTTGGCCATCGCTGAACCAAGGAAATATGCCTTCTTTGTAGGCTTCGCACAACCGATCGATGGACAAGCATCCGCCAGCCGCTACCAAACCTGCAACAGGACTGCCTGCTTTTTGGGCAGATTCGGGGGGCGGAAGTGGGGTGTCAGCGGTAAGCCAAGGGATGTCCATAGATCTATTTTTTCATCATTTGGAGTTCGTGGATAAAGATCATTGGTGAAGTTAACGCAATCGAATTAACTTTCTGCGAAGAAGTATTCTTTGTCATTGCTGCTGCGTGATCCTAAAAAATTAGGTGACTTTTTTGATGGGAACGCCCTACAATTCTCTTTTGATCTGTGAAGAAATTTGCAGCTAGCAAGACAAGTTTTTCGGAGCGATTTATGCAGTTAATGTGGGTATCTGGACCCACCGCCTCTGTGCGGACCATCTCCATCACAGCCAAGAAAGTGCTGGTGGCTGTGTGCGCCTCTGCGTTTGTGCTCGTGACATTGGGTGTGTTGTTGCATTTCATTGGTTTTCGTATTGCGATCGAGATGAGCCCTAGCTTGGCTCGGAGCATGGGTGGCGTCACGACCGAGGCAGAGCAGCAAAAAGTTGAAGCGGTTTACCGTGAGCGTTTGGACAACCTTCGTCAGACTATGAATGCCACAGTGCAAGAAATTCGCCAGCTGGAAGCGCTCAAAAATAAGTTCATGGAAGTCGCAACGCCAGTCAACCTGCGTGACAAATACAGCAAAAAAGACGATGCCAGAGGGGGGCCATGGGTTGCCCCGCGTGTTCAGCACGCACCCTCACATGATTTGAATGATGATTTTGCATCTGCCCTAGATGATTTCAAGCAGACTCAAATTGCGGTGAAAAACCTTACCCAAAATTGGTCTAGCCAATTGAGCTGGTTACATGCCCTTCCCACTGGCGTTCCAATGGGTAAAGACTATCGTGTCACGAGTGGCTTTGGTATTCGCAATGATCCCTTCACAGGTCAACTCGCCATGCACGAAGGCTTAGATTTTGTGGCTGAGGTAGGCTCACCCATTCTCGCTACCGCTGCGGGGACTGTGACGCGTTCAGGATGGGACAGTTCTTATGGCAACGTGGTGGAAGTCAGCCATGTGGAAGGCTTCACCACGCGCTATGCGCACTTGAGCAAGCGCATGGTTGAAGTCGGTCAAAAAGTTCAACGCGGCGAAACCATTGCGCAACTGGGCAGCACGGGGCGTTCTACAGGGCCGCATTTGCACTACGAAGTCATGCGTAATGACCGTGTGCTGAATCCTACGCAAATGCTCACGCAAACCACTGCCAGCGCACAGTGAACCCACAGTCTCTCAAGAAAGCTAGCCATGTTTGAAAAACTCAGAGACAAGTCACTGTCCCCATCACAAGAGCGATTCGACACCATCATTGGCCGTACCACACAGATTTATGGTCGATTGGTCTTGCTCGATAGCGTGCGCATTGATGGCAAAGTGGTGGGTAACATCGAAACCACCAAAGACAACAAAGTCACGGTCGCCATTGGAAAAACAGGCGAGGTTTCTGGTGATATCACCGCCCATCGCGTGATGGTGGCGGGTAAAGTCGAAGGTAATATTTACGCGGCTGAACGCGTGGAATTCCATAAAGACTCGATCGTTCAAGGTGATATTTCTTATGGCTCGATTGCGGTTGAACATGGAGCACGCTTGCTGGGGTTGGTCATCCAAAACCCCATCAGCTCTGCTGCAGCCAATACCAGCAGTGCTGACGCTAAAAACGTCATCAAGAAAGCACAAGAGAGCAGCAGCTAAGCTGGTTTTATGCTGAACGTTTATTTTGCGACTGCTGCCAATCGCGTGATTGTTGACTCCATCACCAATCAAGTTTCCATCATCGACTTGTTTGAGCACCTAAAGTCCTCGGCTTTTCCCGTGTTGGTGCCAAAGTTGACGCTGCTTTTTTATGTAAGTCGTGACAAGGGCGATCCAGACACCAAGGATTTATCTGTGGTCTGCAAGCTGAATGAGGCTGAAATTTTCAAAGTTGACGTCAAGGTTGACTTCAAAGGCGAGGATTCGACTCGCGTTGTGCTGGGTGTTGACGGCTTGACATTGAAAGAGAAGGGCATTTTGCAGGTGTTCTTAATGGATCAGGATCAGTCGCTGGGTGTTCTTGATCTTGCTGTTGAGCACCATCTCAAGGCTTAAACGAAAAAGGCCCTGCTGATGTCAGCAGGGCCTTTTGTTTTGGCGGAGCAAGCGGGATTCGAACCCGCGGTGGGCTATTAACCCACACACGCTTTCCAGGCGTGCGACTTAAACCACTCATCCATCGCTCCGAAGCCCAATATTGTAACAGTGGGCGAGTACACTTCGGCGCTATTGTTTTGTTCAAGCTTGAAACGCTCGGAGTCCCGCATGAAATTTCGCTTCCCCATCGTCATCATTGACGAGGATTTTCGTTCTGAGAACACCTCAGGCTTAGGCATTCGTGCGTTGGCTGAGGCCATCGAGGGCGAAGGCTACGAGGTCATGGGCGTCACGAGCTACGGTGACTTGAGCCAGTTCGCGCAACAGCAGTCACGCGCCAGCGCGTTCATTTTGTCGATTGACGATGAAGAGTTCACGCCGGGCCCTGACCTAGACCCCGCAGTTTTGAACCTGCGCAACTTCATCGAAGAAGTGCGCCGCAAGAACGCCGATGTGCCAATTTATGTGTACGGTGAAACCAAAACTTCACGTCACTTGCCCAACGATATCTTGCGCGAGTTGCACGGCTTTATTCATATGTTTGAGGACACGCCCGAGTTTGTGGCGCGTCACATCATTCGCGAAGCCAAAAGCTATTTGGAAAGCGTGCAGCCCCCATTTTTCAAGGCTTTGCTTGATTACGCCGAGGACGGTTCGTACTCATGGCACTGCCCAGGTCACTCAGGTGGCGTGGCGTTTTTGAAAAGCCCTGTGGGCCAGATGTACCACCAGTTTTATGGTGAAAACATGTTGCGTGCCGATGTGTGCAACGCTGTGGAAGAGCTGGGCCAGCTGTTAGACCATAACGGCGCGATTGGCGAGAGTGAGCGCAACGCCGCTCGTATCTTCAATGCAGACCATTGCTTCTTTGTGACCAATGGCACGAGTACATCCAACAAAATCGTTTGGCATCACACCGTGGCGCCAGGTGACGTTGTGGTGGTGGACCGTAATTGCCATAAGTCTGTGTTGCACTCGATCATCATGACCGGCGCTGTGCCAGTTTTCTTGAAGCCTACACGCAATCACTACGGCATCATCGGCCCGATTCCGCAAAGCGAGTTTGAGCCCGCCGCGATTCAAGCCAAGATCAAGGCCAATCCCTTGCTCAAAGGTGTGGATGCCAAAAAGGTCAAGCCCCGGGTATTGACGCTCACGCAGTCCACTTACGACGGCGTGTTGTATAACACCGAAACCATCAAGAACATGCTCGATGGCTACGTGGCCAACTTGCACTTTGACGAGGCTTGGTTGCCGCATGCAGCGTTCAACCCGTTTTACGGCACTTACCACGCCATGGGTAAAAAGCGCGAGCGCCCCATGCACTCGGTGGTGTATGCCACGCAATCCATTCACAAATTGTTGGCCGGTATCAGCCAAGCCAGCCATGTGCTGGTGCAAGACTCGCAAAAAACCAAGTTGGACCGTCACCTGTTCAACGAGGCGTATTTGATGCACACCAGCACCAGCCCACAGTACAGCATCATTGCCAGCTGTGACGTGGCTGCTGCCATGATGGAGCCTCCTGGCGGTACTGCGTTGGTGGAAGAAAGCATTGCAGAGGCCTTGGACTTCCGCCGAGCCATGCGCAAGGTGGACGATGAGTACGGCAAGGACTGGTGGTTTAAGGTGTGGGGCCCCGATGAGCTGGTGGAAGACGGCATTGGCCGCGCAGACAGCTGGATCATCAAGGGCAAGGGTAAGTCATCTAAGTGGCATGGCTTTGGCAACTTGGCCGATGGCTTCAATATGTTGGACCCCATCAAAGCCACCATCGTCACGCCGGGTTTGGACCTCAACGGTAAGTTTGACAAGTCAGGTATTCCTGCCAGCATCGTCACCAAGTTTTTGGCCGAGCACGGCGTGATCGTCGAGAAGACGGGCTTGTACAGCTTCTTCATCATGTTCACCATCGGCATCACCAAAGGCCGTTGGAACTCGTTGCTCACGGCCTTGCAGCAGTTCAAAGACGACTACGACCGCAACCAACCCATGTGGCGCATCTTGCCCGAGTTCTGCCAAAAGCATCCTGCCTACGAACGCATGGGTTTGCGCGACCTTTGCCAGCATGTTCATACGCTTTATGCCAAGTACGACATCGCACGTTTGACCACCGAGATGTATCTGAGCGACCTAACGCCCGCCATGAAACCCAGCGATGCTTATGCGCAAATCGCTCACCGAAACACCGAGCGTGTGCCGGTGGACGACTTGCTCGGTCGAATCACCACCAGCTTGGTCACGCCATATCCACCGGGTATTCCGTTGCTCATCCCAGGCGAAGTGTTTAATAAGAAGATCGTGGACTACCTCAAGTTCGCCCGCGAATTCAACTTGCAATGCCCTGGCTTTGAGACCGACATTCACGGTTTGGTGGAAGAGGTGGGGGCAGATGGCGTGAAGCGTTATTACGCGGATTGCGTCAAAGCCTAACGCTGGCTACAGGCCTTAGCGTTCAACCACTGGTCTGATGCGCACAAAACTGGCAAAGCGCGGCACGCCTTGGTCGGTCAAACCGCGATAGCGATAAGTAACCCACTGGCCTATGGCTGGTGGGTTTTCTCTTTGGGCGTCTGTGAATCCCGTGCCGAGCTTGAAGCGCAGGCCTTGCGGTGTTTCGAGGGTCAACGCGCCTAGGCGTTGAGCGTGTTTGCCTTGGCCGAGTTCGTGGCCTACCACTTTGGCTTCTGCATCCTCATGGGGTTTGACTTTCAGGACATCAGAATTACGCCCACTTTGGTACAGGCTGCTGCCGCGATGCAGCACCAAGCCTTCGCCACCTGCTTGTACAGTTTTGTTCAATAGAGCTTTCAATGCCGCATGAGATGGAACTTGGCTTTGCCTCACAGCTTGAACCCAAGGTTGGCCGATTTGTTTGACGAGGCTTTGATATTGAACGATGCGCTCTGTGAAAGCTTGAGTAGGCGAATTGGCATCAAACACCATGAAGCGCATGGCTTGCCATTCACTGTCTGGGGCCTGTCTTTGTTGGATGACAGAAGCGGCTTGTTCAAACTGGCCCAGTCCTGCCCAAAGCTCTCCCTCAAATGGCTGTGCAGGCCAACCTTTCACAAACCAAGCGGGTGGGTTGAGTCCTTTGCCACTTCGGCTTAAGAGTTGACGGCCATTCCAAAAGCCGCGGATGCCATCGTATTTTTCACTCACCCAGTAATCGGTGAGATTTTCATTGCCCTGATACGTGCTGGCCAGCCACAGCGTAAGCGGCTGTGTGGCCCATGCGGGCAAAGCTGCGAAGCTGCCGAGGCAGCCCAAGGAGAGGTGAGTGAGCAAGTCGCGTCGTTGCATGGTCGTCTCCTTGGGGCGCGCAGCCCTCATATGTGGCCACCCGCGTGGCCAGGAGCGCCAGCTTACTCTGCTGCAGGCTCGGCAATGCCACCTACAACTTGGCTAAATCCGCCGTCCACATAGGTAATTTCGGCCGTCACGCCGGCAGCCAAGTCAGACATCAAGAAAGCAGCCACATTGCCCACGTCTTCGATGGTCACGTTGCGGCGAAT
>JACCDR010914128.1_pt1 | contig 10683 bp, 9 predicted proteins | sample 7446431 | NCBI WGS metagenome assembly JACCDR01 (sample SAMN15323443, study PRJNA562643) | freshwater metagenome | isolation source: river surface water | place: USA:Blue River Watershed | collected 2017-08-17 | reverse complement strand
TGGGCCCGCGCCGGCATCGCAACGCCAAGAGGAGAACCTTGATTTGCGTTCAATTTCGGAAGCGCTGACCTTGCCCTGGGACTCTGAACCGGGGGTAACAGCAGCCAACCCGGTTGCGGCCTCTGCGACCGGGTCAGCGGCTGCGGCGGCATGCGCTGGGCTGGACCGGAAAACTCCACTGCGACCCCCACAGGTCAAGCAAATAATGAAGCGCAATGTGGCCCGCTGTTGGCACACGTCGCAGCGCCATGAATGCGGTGTGCCGGGCAGGTCTGGCGCTTTTGGCGCACCCCTCGCCGCGCTGCCTTTGGGCCCGGTACCTCGCACCGGTCGCCCACGGCATCGCGCGCCCGGCCATGAGCTGTCGCGCGCAACGGGCAGCATCGGGGGAGCTCGCCAGACAGTAGCTTTCAACCGCAACAGGTTGGCATTGCTGATACTGCCGTGGTCCCAATCATCAGGTCCAGCCTGATAGGGGGCCTCAGCCAAGTATTGACTTCCAGAGGCGACCGGTCTAGTCTGGACTTCATGAAACGAGGCCTTGCTCAAGCCAACGGCGAAACATCAGAAGTTCGCCCCCCCAAGAAGCCGGCCGTGGTCGAGCGGGCGGCCACACCCGCGCGCAGCCGCAGCGAGCGCGCCGCCGAGCGGGGTGACACGAAGCGCGCCCTGGTCTGGTGTGGGACCGAACTGCTGACCGAACGTGGGTTCCAGGTCACCGGCATCGACGAGGTGCTCAAACGCGTGGGCGTGCCGAAGGGATCGTTCTATCACTTCTTCGCCAACAAGCACGAGTTCGGCGAAGCGGTGATCCAGAACTACGTCGAGTACTACGCGCGCAAGATGGCGCGCATCTTCGACGACGAGAGCACGCCCCCGCTGTCGCGCCTGCGCGCGTTTGTCGCCGACGCCAAGCGTGGCATGTTGAAGTACGGCTACCGGCGGGGCTGCCTGATCGGCAACCTCGGACAGGAACTGGCCAGCCTGGACGATGGGTTTCGCGAGCAGTTGGAAGCCGTGCTCATCGCCTGGGAGCGGCGTGTCGAGGGCTGTTTGAGGCAGGCCATCGAAGCGCGTGAACTGGCGCCGGACAGCGATGCTGCCGCCATCTCGCGCTTCTTCTGGATCGGTTGGGAAGGAGCCGTGCTGCGGGCCAAGTTGACCCGCAATGCCGAACCTCTGGACCAGTTTGCCGCCCTGTTTTTTGCGATGCTGGCGCCGCCCGCGCGCCGCACCCGCCAGCGCTGACCGCCCTGCGGTCGACCGCTAGGGTTTTCCTTGAAACTTTTCTAGACGACCGGTCTATTATCAAATCAGAAGCTGCGACAGGCGTGGCAGCCATCGGTTTGGAGCAAAGTGCACCGTGCAGATCACCCGCTACCGCAGCGTTGAACCAGGGTCACATGGCTGAACCCCTGCTCTCGTTGAGCGCACTGGGCAAGCGCTTCGGCGGGGTGCAGGCCGTGAAGGACCTGTCGTTCACGGTCGGTGAGGCCGAGATCGTCGGCCTCATCGGCCCCAACGGCTCGGGCAAGTCGACCTCGGTCAACCTGATTTCGGGCACGCTGCACCCGTCCAGTGGAGAGATCCGCTTTGCAGGCGCCAACGTTGCCCGGCTCTCGGTGAGTGAACGGGTTCCGCTCGGGCTGGCGCGAACCTTCCAGACCACCAACGTCTTTCCCGAGTACACCGTGCGCGAGCAGGTGCTCACCGCCTGCCATGTGCGTTACAAGTCCAGCGCTTCAGGCTCGGTGTTTCGCACAGGCGCTGCGCGCCGCGAGCTCGGCGCGCAGCGCGCCAAGGTTGAAGAGCTCATTGCTTTCGCCGGGCTGGCGGCGGTGGCCGACGAAGCAAGCTCCGCGATTTCCTCGGCGCAGCAGCGGCTGTTGATGATCGCCACGGCGCTGGCCACCGAACCGCGCCTGCTGCTGCTAGACGAGCCTGCCGCGGGCATGGTGGCCAAAGAACGAAAAGAACTCGCAGCGCTGATCCTGCGCATCCGCGCGCGCGGCACGGCGGTGCTGGTGATCGAGCACCACATGGGCCTGATCATGGAGGTCTGCGCGCGCATCGTGGTGCTCAACTTCGGCCAGAAGATCGCCGAAGGCGCCCCGGTCGACATCCAGCAAAACCAGGCCGTGATCGACGCTTACCTCGGTGGAGCGCACTGACATGAAACCCCCAAGCTCACTGCGTTCGCCGCCCCCCAAGGGGGCGGTCAGTGCCTTCGGAACGGCCGGGCGGCACTGACATGTTGGAGGTACGCGACCTGCACGCGGGGTACGGCAAGGCCGATGTGCTGCATGGCGTGAGCTTCGACGTCAACGCTGGTGAGTGCGTGGCCTTGGTTGGCGCCAACGGCGCGGGCAAGAGCACCACGCTGAAGTGCATCTGTGGCCTGGTGGGCGTGCGTGGCGGCAGCATCGAATTCGAAGGCCGGCGCATCAACGGCTTGCCCGGCCATGAGATCGTGCGACTGGGCATCACGATGTGCCCCGAAGGCCGCCAGGTCTTCCCCGACATGTTGGTGCGCGAGAACCTGGAAATGGGCGCCCATGTGCGCCGCGACCGGGAGCAGGCCGCTGACCTTGACGCCATGCTGGACCTCTATCCGGTGCTGCGCGAGCGCGTGCGCCAGAGCGCAGGCACGTTGTCAGGCGGCGAGCAGGAAATGCTGGCCATCGCACGCGCGCTGATGTCCAAGCCCAAGCTGTGCATCTTCGACGAACCTTCGCTGGGCCTGGCGCCGAAGATCGTCGCTGAAGTCGAGCAGACACTGGCGCGCATCAAGGGCATGGGCGTCACCGTGCTGCTGGTGGAACAGAACGCATCGATGGCGCTGCGGTTGGCCGCCCGTGCATATGTCTACGAGGCCGGCGAGATCGTGCTGCAGGGCACGGGCACAGAGTTGCAGGCACACCCGGAGGTCAGCAAGGCTTACCTGGGCTACTGACAGAGTGGGTTACTGACGACGTGGCATTGAACACTTTCAACATGGAGACAAACACATGAAAACGCTCACAAGATCGATTGCTGCGGCCGCGACCGCGTTAGCCTGTCTGGGTGCCGCCGCGCAGCAAAAGGAATTGCTGATCGGCGTCAACGACTCGCTCACAGGCCCGGGCGCTGTGTACGGCCTTCCGCAGTCGAATTCGGTGCAGATGGCGGCTGACGAAATCAATGCGGCTGGCGGCATCAAAGCCGGGTCGAACGTCTATCGAATCCGCGTCATCGCCAACGACGACAAGGCCAACCCCACCGAAGCCACCAACAGCGTGCGCAAGCTGATCGACCGCGACGGTGTGAAGTACCTGCTGGGCTTTTGCTGCTCGGGCCCGACCAGCGCGGTGGCCTCCTTCATTGAACGCGAGAACGCGCTGATGCTGGTGGGCAACGCGGCAGAGCGTGCCATCACAGCCCGGGGCTTGCCGAACCTGTTCCGCACGCGGCCGCCGGCCGACTTCACGGGTGCTGCCGCAGGGGCTTTTGTGGGCAAGCGTGGTGCCAAGAACATTGCAGTCATCGGCTCGCTGGACGTGGGCTTCTACAACCAGTACCTCGAGGCCTTCGAGCGCGAGTTCGCCAAGTCAGGCGGCAAGATCGTGGCCAAGGAAACCTTCGGCCTGAAAGACCGCGACATGACGCCGCCACTCACCAAGGTGCGTGCGCTCAACCCCGATGCGCTGCTGGTGCTGGGTTATGTCGAGCCCTCGGCCTTCGTGTATCGGCAGGCCACTGAACTGGGCATGAAGATCCCGCGCTACGGTTTCACCAGCGGCAGCGAAGAACAGTTCCTGCGCGTGGCCACCAGCGAGCAGATGGAAGGTGTGTGGGACCTGCGCCCCACCGAGCTGACCGTCGAAGCGCTGGCCGACAACGCCAAGACCTATGTCGCCAACTACACCAGGCGTTTCGGCACGCCACCGTCGCCCAGTGCCCCGTATGCCTACAACCAGGTCTACGTGCTGAAGCAGGCGATCGAACGCGCCGGCTCGGCTGAAGACCCGAAGAAGGTGACGGCCGAAGTGCGCAAGGTGACGGTGCCCAAAGAAGCGGTCATGAAGTACCTGCCAGTGGGCGGCACCATGTTCGATGCCAACGGCCAGGCCTACACCTCCAATGGCGCCTTCCAGTGGCAAAAGGGCAAGTGGGTCTATGTGTCAGACCTTCCGTCCGACCCGGTGCTGTACTCGGAGTTTCTGCGCAGCCTGCGCAAGTAAACCGTACCGGCTGGCTAACTTCCGTGATGCGGGGCAAAGCCCCGGACCATGGAAGGTGTCCACATCCCTGCGCTGAGCCCACCACGGACCTGCCCACATGATCGAGATCCTGCAGCAGATGCTGAACGGCCTGGCCATCGGGTCGGTGTACGTGGTGATCGCGCTCGGCCTGACGGTGGTATTCGGCATCCTGGGCATCGCGCACTTCGCGCACGGCTCGGTGTCCATGTTCGGCGGCTACCTCACCTTCTTCTTCGGTGAACGCTTGGGGCTCGGCTTCTTCCAGGCCATGGCGCTGGCCATGGTGGCGGGTGCCATGATCGGGCTGCTCATCGAACGGCTGGCTTACCGGCCGGTGCGCGACGCACCGCACATCAACGCCTTCATCATCGCGCTGGGGCTGACGATGATGGTCGAGGGCATCAATCTGATTTCGTTCGGTGCCGACCAGGTGGTGATCCGCACGCCTTACCTGGATGTCTACAAGATTGGCGGTGTGGCGGTGTCTGAACTGCGCCTGCTGGTGATCTTGACGGCCTTGGGGCTGGTCGGCCTGGTGGCGGTGCTGATCAGCCGCACCAAGACCGGCAAGTCGATCCGCGCCGTGGCGCAGAACCGCCCGGCGGCCGTGCTGATGGGCGTCAACGTCAACCGCGTCTCGGCCATCGTCTTCTCGGTGTCGTCAGCGATGGGTGCTGCGGCCGGTGCCTTGGTGGGCGCCTTGCTGGCCATTGCGCCCGGCGTGGGTGAGAGCCTGGCGGTGAAGGGCTTCGCCGTGCTGATCCTGGGTGGGCTGGGCTCAATCCCCGGGGCCATCGTTGGTGGCCTGGTGCTGGGGGTCAGCGAATCGCTGGCGGCCGGGTTCATTTCTTCGGCCTACAAGGACGTGATTGCCTTCTTGGTGATGATCGTGGTGCTGTTGTTCAGGCCCGAAGGCTTGTTGGGCAAACGATGAACACGAACACCGCGCGCACTGTCAGCCTGGTGGTGTTGGCGTTGGCGGCGCTGGTGCTGCCACTTGGCGTGAAGCTGCCGTACTACCAGCATCTGGTCATCCTGGCGTTGATCTGGGTGGTGCTGTCGCAAGGGCAGAACCTGATCCAAGGTTTTACCGGCTATGTGTCCATCGCCCAGGCTGGCTTCATGGGCATCGGCGCCTATGCCTCCACACTGCTGAGCGTGAAACTGGGCTGGCCGGTGTGGCTGACGATGGCGGCCGCCCCGCTGATGACAGCTGTGCTGGCCGTGTTGGCCGGGTACCCGAGCCTGCGTGTGAAAGGCCACTACTTCGCCATCGTGACGCTGGCCTACAACATGGTCATCTTCATCGTGCTGATGACCTGGAGTTCGCTCACCGGTGGTGAAGCCGGCATCACGAACGTGCCGCGCCCACCCAACATCGCCGTGGGGGGCCTGGTGTGGGACTTCGGCAGCCGCGTCGGCTACTACTACCTGGTGCTGGCGGCAGCGGTGGTGGCCACCGTGCTGTGTGCGCTGATCTTGCACTCCCGCGTGGGGCGCGTGCTGCTGGCGATTCGCCAGAACGAGGTCTTGATCGAAGCCGCTGGCGTGCAGACCTGGCGCTACAAGTTGTTCGCCTTCGTCATGAGCGCCAGCCTGGCGGGCTTGGCCGGCGCACTTTATGCCCACTTCATCGGCTTCCTGAACCCTGATGCCTTTGGTGTCGACCACTCCTTGAACGCCATCCTGGCCGTGATCCTGGGTGGCAGTGGCACCCTGTCAGGGCCGGTGGTTGGGGCATTTGCCGTGGTGTTTCTGCCGGAATACCTGCGCGTCGCGCAAGACTATCGACTCGTGGTCTACGGCTTCGTTCTCGTGGCGGCCACCATCTTCATGCCGCGTGGGCTGGTGCCGCTGGTGGTGCAGGGCCTGCGGTCGCTGGCGGCACGCATCCAGCGCAAGCCCTGATGAGCGCGCTGACGGCCGATGAACAGCGCGTCGTTGCCGCGGCACGGGATTTCGTGGCCGCGCATGTGGCGCCCCATGTGCAGGCCTGGGACCATGGGCTGGCCGACAGCCGTGCGGTGCTTTCGGCGGCAGCTTCGGCGGGCCTGCTGGGCATCGAAGTGCCAAAAGCGCACGGTGGCCTGGGGCTGTCCTTTGCCTGCAAGCGGCAGGTGGCCGAGATCCTGGCCGCCGCTGACTTCGGGCTGGCGATGTCAGTGATCAACACGCACAACGTCGCGAACCATCTCGCCACTGTTGCCGAGCCTGCGGTGACGCAGCAGTTGCTGCCTGCGCTGCTGACGGGTCAGCGCACCGGCTGCACTGCGCTGACCGAGCCCAACGCCGGTTCTGACTTTTCGGCCATCACGACGCTGGCGCGCAAGGTCGGCGACGAATGGCAGCTCGATGGCCGCAAAGCCTGGATCGTCAACGGCACGCATGCCGACGTGGTCGTGGTGTACGCACAGACCGAACCCGGAAGCGGCGCGCGGGGAATTGCCGCTTTTGTCGTTGACGGCAGCCGCAAGGGCTTCGTGCGCGAGGCAGCTGCTGACAGCGCGGCCGCTCGCAGCATCGATGCCGGTGGTTTCGCGCTGCAAGGCTACCGGGCAAAGGCAAACGAACTGCTGCACCCGCCGGGCGAGGCTTTCAAGGCCGCGCTGGCATCGATCAATGGTGCGCGGACTTATGTTGCTGCCATGTGCTGCGGCATGGTGCAAGCGGCCCTGGACGCGGCCAGCGCCTACGGGGCGCAGCGGCACACCTTCGGCAAACCCCTGCATGCGCACCAGGGCTGGCGCTGGAGCCTGGCCGATGCCGCGATAGACCTTGCGGCGGCGCGGCTGCTGGTCGATGCCGCCACCATCCTGATCGATGAAGGCCGTGACGCCCAGACCCAGGCAGCCCAGGCCAAGGTCTTCGCCACCCGCATGGCAGGCCGGCACATCGCAGCCTTGATGCACGCGATGGGCGCTGAAGGCCTGCGCGAGCAGCACCCGCTGCTGCGTCACCTGGCAGCAGCCCAAGTGGCCACCTTGACGGATGGCTCAACAGAAATGCTCCTGGACCGTGTGGCCGCAAGTCTGCGCAAGAGCCGATAGACAAAAGACGAATAGCGAAGCGAGAGAGCAATGCGAGTTTTCCAGATCGAAGGCGAATGGGGCATGGACCACCTGCGCTTGTCCACCCGGGCCGAACCCCAGGCGGGGCCGGGGCAGGTGGTGGTGCAGATGAAGGCGTCGTCACTGAACTACCGCGACTTGGTGGTTCCCAACCGCGGCTATGGCAGCCACACCGGCACGCTGCCGCTGATCCCGGTGTCAGACGGCGTGGGCGTGGTCACCGAGGTCGGCCCGGGAGTGCGGCGCGTGGCGGTGGGCGACCGCGTGTGCCCCACCTACTTCCAGCGCTGGGTGAGCGGCGAGTCCGATCTGGAACGTTTGACGCAGTCGCTGGGCGGCCCCATCGACGGCACCATGGCCGAGTACATGTGCCTGTCTGAAGAAGGCGTGTCCAAGGTGCCGGCACACCTGAGCGACGTGCAAGCCGCGACGCTGCCCTGCGCCGCGCTGACGGCCTGGAGCGCGCTGGTCACCTGTTCGAACACGCGGCCCGGGGACCGCGTGCTGGTCCAGGGCTGCGGCGGTGTGGCGCTGTTCGCTGTGGATTTTGCGAAGATGCTGGGCGCACATGTCACAGTCATCTCGTCGTCAGACGAGCGCATCGAACGCGTGAAGCAGATGGGGGCCGACGCCGCCATCAACTACCGAAGCACCCCCGAATGGGCCAAGGCCACGCGCGACATCACTGGTGGCCGCGGGTACGACCTGATCCTGGAACTCGGCGGCGAGAAGACCTTGCCCCAGTCGCTGCGCTGCATCCGGCCGGGCGGCACGGTGGCCATGATCGGCATCCTGTCGGGCAGCGCGATGGCCACTTCACTGGGCTTGATCATCACCCGGCAGGTGCGTTTGCAAGGGGTGACCGTGGGACACCGCGACGGCTTCGAGGCGATGTTGCGCGGGATCGAACAACACCGGCTGGAGCCCGTGGTGGACCGGGTTTTCGCCTTCGAGGAATTGAAGGAAGCCATGGCCTACCTGCAAAGCGGGGCGCAGTTCGGCAAGGTTTGTCTGGCGCACTGACCCACTGACCCACTGACCCACTGACCCACTGACCAATCGCACAGCCCCGCGATCGCCGCACATGAGCATGCTTTTTCCGATCGACCAAGTGGCCGGCGATGCCGATCGCCTGGCCTTCCAGATGTGTGAGAGCGGTGAATCGGTCAGCTTCGGCCAGCTTGACTCACGGGCCAACCAGGTGGCCCGGGTGCTGCGGGACTGCGGTGTCACGCGCGGTGCGCACGTGGCCATGTTGATGAAAAACCAGCGTCGCTTCCTCGAAGCCTGCTTTGGCGCCGACCGCGCCGGCGTTTACTACACGACCATCAACACACGGCTGCTGGCCGAAGAGGTGGCCTACATCGTGCGCGACTGCGCGGCGCAGGTCTTGGTAGTGTCCGCAGGTCTTGATGAACTGGTCATGCAGCTGCAACCGCTGCTGCCTGCCGGCCTGCGGTGCTTCATGGTCGGCGGCTCCTCGCCTGGGTTCGAGAGCTGGGATGCTGCGGTCGACGCTGCCGCGCCAGAGCCGATCGCAGACCTCGCGCAGGGCTTGGACATGCTCTATTCGTCGGGCACCACGGGGCGCCCCAAGGGCGTCAAGTGGCCGCTGCCGACCACCCCGGCAGGGGGGCGGACGATGCTGGTCAACCTGCTGGCGCCGCTGTTCGGCTACGGGCGCGATGCGCGCTACCTTTCACCTGCGCCGCTGTACCACGCCGCTCCGCTGCGCCACTGCATGGCCGTCATCAAGCTCGGTGGTGCCGTGTTTGTGATGGAAAGCTTCGATGCCGAGCGTTCGCTGCAATGGCTTGAGCAGCACCGCATCACGCACAGCCAATGGGTGCCGACCATGTTCGTACGCATGCTGAAGCTGCCGCAAGACGTGCGCGAGCGATACGATCTGTCATCGCTGCAAGTGGCGGTGCATGCGGCAGCCCCCTGTCCGGTCGAGGTCAAGCAACGCATGCTGGACTGGTGGGGACCAATCGTGCACGAGTATTACGCGGGCACCGAGAACAACGGCTTTTGCAACATCACGCCGCAGCAATGGCTGCAGCACCGCGGCTCGGTGGGCCGCGCGGCGCAGGGTGTGCTGCACATCTGCGACGAATCGGGCCACGAGCTGCCGGCCGGTGAAACCGGCTTGGTCTACTTCTCCGACGGGCCCGAGTTCGAATACCACCAGGACCCAGTGCGCACGGCGCAAAGCCGCAACGCACAAGGCTGGTCGACCCTGGGCGACATTGGCCGCCTGGACAACGAAGGTTATCTGTATCTCGTCGATCGCCGCGCGTTCATGATCATCTCTGGCGGCGTGAACATCTACCCGCAAGAGGCCGAGAGCGTGCTCATCGCCCACCCCAAGGTCGCCGACGTGGCAGTGAGCGGTGTGCCCAGCGAAGACCTCGGCGAAGAAGTTAAGGCCGTCGTGCAGCTCGTCGACCCCCGTGATGCCGGGCCGGCCATGGCGGCCGAACTCCTGGCCTACTGCCGACAGCACCTGGCCGCCTTTAAGAGCCCGCGCAGCGTTGACTTCGACGACGCACTGCCCAGGCAGCCAACCGGCAAGCTGTACAAGCAACTGCTGCGCGCACGCTACTGGCCATCTTGACGCTGCACCGCACCCCAGCATCGGCAAGCGCAGCTTTGTCATTGATGGCCAGGTTGAGGGTTGCCCTGAAATCCCAGCCGTGCCGGGCATGCTGGGCAAACACGAGGCAGTCCGCGAACCCGCAGCAGCCTGATTCGAACAGCTTGGGTGCAGCTGCGACGGCCGCGCGATACTCAGCGGTGAACGCGGTCTCGTCCCAGCGTCTGCGCACCGCCAGCAACTGGGCAGGCTTGTCCTGATCAAGGGCCGGGTTCAGCGTCCAGAACGCTTCGGCGAGGACGGCGTCCGTGACCAGCAACGATCCTGGCCTGCTGCCGTGCGCAGCCAGCAGCACATCAATGCGCCTGTGTTGCATTGGCTCATCGTTGAGCCGAAGGCGCAGCAGGATGTGGGTGTTGATGCCGATCATCGGCCAGCACACTTGCGGCTCGCCTGACTCTTGCTGGTCAGCTTGGTGAACAGGGTGGCGTCCCTTCTGGCGTCCCTTCCGAGTCGACAGTCTCCTTGCACTTCATCCAGGCAAGGACATTCATGCGGTCGCAGCGCCCACGAAGCCCAAGTTTTCGCGCCGCGTTGGTACGGAAAAAGACGCCCTGGGACTGTTCCAAATTTTGCACCTGAACTTCGAGTGCGAAGCCAAGTGCTTGTCGTGTCTTCATATTTCGCGGGCCTTGGCCGGGGAACCCCACAGCGAGCCCCACATGTCGCGCATGCGGTGACGCGCTCTGTGCACGGCTTTCTGCCCACGTCGCAGCGG
>JACCDR010028018.1_pt1 | contig 10683 bp, 12 predicted proteins | sample 7446431 | NCBI WGS metagenome assembly JACCDR01 (sample SAMN15323443, study PRJNA562643) | freshwater metagenome | isolation source: river surface water | place: USA:Blue River Watershed | collected 2017-08-17 | reverse complement strand
GCTGTAGATTGTTTAAGGAATGTTGCCATTTAGACTCTCCGTAGTTTAAATTGTTGTTGCGATCTAGGGGCTTGTGTTGAGCTTCCAGTGACATCCCCGCCTTCCCAGTCCGTGATTGCCGGGCCGAAGTCGGCCAAGCTGCCCTGCCCGACAATGCCGGGCTTTCCAGAGGCGAGGACCGACGATGTGTCTTGCACCGTCCGCAACAGCACGCCGTTCTTGTAGACCTTCAGGTCCACGTTGGCGCCGTTGTCCACGGCCTCCAGTTCGACCGTGTCGCCGTTCGTCCAGTCGTCGCCAGTGGCCGCGGTGTAGATGGTCGTCAGCGTGTTGTTGACGTACTTCACCACCGCGGTCTTCGTCGCCGCGGCGTTCAGCCCGTCGAACACCTGCACCGCGTAGTAGTCTCGCCCGGTGAGAGTGTCAGCCGACATGCGGCACGCCACGCCGATGTAGTTGGTGTCGGTCCCGTTGATGAACAGGCGTGCAAGCGTTGCCTTGGCGTATTGGTCGTTGGCGAAGGTGCCGGAACCATCCCACCGGCATTCCGAGCGCGACTGGAAATGCTCGTAGGCGAAACCATCGCTCGCCGGCTTGTAGACGCGGATCAGGCCCGTGGAGCCGTTCAGCTCCAGCCAGTCCGCCGCATTCCCGAGGTCGGAGCCGTTGGCGTAGCCGCTGAAATCGTCTGGGCCTGCAATGAGGGTGCGTGCCATGTCAGTAGAGCCTCAGAAACCAAATGTTAGAAGTATATCTAGGATAATACATAATTCCCCTTAAAGAAGGCACAAACAACCATTTACTGTAAACGTTTTCATATGTTGCATGAAGGTCTCCTGCCATGTCGGCTGTTGCCGGAATTGAAGAGCCTCCTGAAGTGGTAAGAGCGGTAACTGCCCAAGTGCTTGCGTCTATTTTGTAAACAGCATCCCCTGCAATTCCTCGCCGCACAAAATAGGCATCTAATTTAGGGACATACACCATACCAGGAGAAGCGGAGGCATCAAGTAGTGCTGTTAAAGTTGCCCCACCAGACATACTTCCAGTTACTTCTGCATAAGCATTAGTATTAGTATCAAACGTCCAGAACCGCATAGAGTTACTGGCGTGGGGGTATAAACACGACGCGATGAGGATGCGCCCTCGCCGTGTGTCAAAAGCAGAAGCTGCTAAATATCCGCTAAATCCAACAGGCGGAGCACCCCCCACATTTGACCACGTCCCCCCGAGCCCACTTGCAGCTAAGGTAAACTTTCTACAAACACCATTGTCTTTGAACATGTAAATGCTCTCAGTGTCTGGGTCTTTGCAGGTAGCAGGTCCTTGGGTGTTGAAGAAGTAGGGGGCGGTTGATCCACTGGGGTTTGGAAATGTAAACTCGGGGTCAGTGCCATTTACTCCTTGGGCGGCTGTAACATTATACCCGTCCATCACGTCAAAAGCCGTTCCGGCGCCAGACGAGGTCGAGCCCGAGTATACCCGAACAACACGGTTTTGACGCTCAATCATCTGGTGGGTGTAATAACTATGTGACCCAGTTAGACGCGTCGGATCATCATAATGCCGGTAGGAAGCAGGGAAACTCGCCGCAGAAAACCCACTAGAATAAGGAGTTGGTGGGAGCCATTCTACCCATGTAGGCTCATCCTGGCTTAAGTCAAATTTCATAACTTCGTTGCCAAAATAATCTCCATGGCCGCCATTGCCCAGCCCCCAAACACAGTTTGTTCTTGTGTCTAAAGCAAAACCATTCCAGTTATCCACTCTGTTGGGGATAGAAGACCCACCAAACTGCTGATAAGTGCTGGGAGGTGTGTTAGACATAGAAGACCCTGAAATCTCCCTCCACTCATTAATTGCTTGCCCACGTCTCCATTTAGGAAGCGGTTGTGGTACAATGGCTGCAATAGGAGTTATTTCATAAGCTGCTTGTTGAAGATACCAGTTTGGAGCACTTCTTATTTTTGACCAGCCTGTATTTGTTATTCCGCTAGAGGTTTCATTCCTAGCTGCATAAGCAATGGCCGGCTGTAAGTACCCCCATCGACCACCTCCAATGGAACTATCGCCAAAATACCCCCCACCTAAATTACCTCCATCTGCCTTGGTGAAGTTGGGAGCATACGGCTCCCCAGAGGCACCATGGTCTGGCTGTGTTCCACTGTAAGTTGTGCTATAAACTGATCCCCAATTAGACAGCCAGGGGGCCCCTGAATCAGCCATGTCAGAGTCATCTGCCGATGAAAGAGCTAGGTTATAGGGAGCAGCACTACGGTATAAGTATTCAGCAGAATCCGCGCCGCCCATTCTTCCGGTAGCAGAAAGGGCAACAAAGTTAAAGAAATTTGTAAGGGAGCTAGACGGCGTTGTGCTTAGATGTGATCCAACAAGGTCTTTTCCATAACCCACACAAGCCGTCACAAAGTCCTGCATGAACACTCTCATCCAGGTCTGATTATCCCCAGCAGTCACGTCGTCGGTGCCTCCCACGTCTGGTCCGCCGCCATAGCCGCGGACGAAGCCAAAAGGGTTGCTGCCAGAACTTACATAAAGAGTGTAATAATAAAGAGCATTCTCTTCAACGGAATCAATAAACTCTGTTCTAAGAGTTGAATCACTGTCTGGTGTAATACAAGCCGCTTGGCACAAAGTTCGGAAATCCCACGCAAATCCACGTGGTTGCTCTACGTCCGAGCGGAACACGCTGGTGCCATTGCGGTAGCTACCACCTGCGGCCAGATAGTTCAGCGTCGCCGCGAACTGGCACTCTTCGAGGAAGTAATACCGGCCCGTCAGCAGGTATGGAAAGAAGCCGACCGAGGGCTGGTGCGTGCGGGTCCACTTGCCGGCCGGGGCTGTTCCTGTGGGCTCCGGCTCGTAATCTGCTGTTCCTGAATTGCCAACTGAAGACACCCCAAGTTGGGTCTCTGACCCCTGCCACAACGAGCGTTGCACATACTGTGAAAACCGTAATGGCTGATTTGTACCCGGATCACGATAGTGGATAGCATATCTTCCATTAGCATAGTGCATCCATTGAACAGCTTTTACAACGTCTGCAGAGGTAGTTAGATACAAAACATCCCACTCCGGCAGTAGTGCAACATGATTGCCAAAGCCGCCGGTCCCCATGCCATCGGCGTTCGGGAACGCGCTGGTGGCCGCCATCAGCGGCGTAAAGGTCGTGGGAAGATTGGTTACTGCGGCAGCACTGGGGGAGACAACTGTATCATATGTAGGTACAAGAAGAGTGGCAGATAAATAGTCTACATTATGCTTGAAGGAAACATTTGGATCAGTTCCTAACCAATGTGAAACTTTTGTCCCATCTAAAAGAACTGTTCTGGTATGATGGGGGAGATCAATTGCACCTGAATATCTAACAGTGCTGCCTAATGTAAAGGTATAGGTAGCACTTTTATTTGTGGGAGCGGCTACAGTCAAATAACCATTTTCCACCCAGGGCAGAATTTCAACTGCGCCAGTGGAATAATAGCGAACCTCTAACCACCCAACAAGATGTGCGTCACTCCCAACAGGCTTTCTATACAGCCAGGAAGACATGCGGTGCCCAGACACCCATGTCTGAAAAGGAGTATCCCAGTCTGTACCGGACCAAGAAACTGTACCAAAAGCTCCACAAGCAATGGAGCAGGTTTGGCCACTCATAGCTGCTTTAAAGGATGTTAAACTTAAAGCAGTTCCTGTCGGACTAGTTCCCGCGGACAGGGAAACTGAAACTGCCGTGTTCGCTACTACTTGAACATAAGTACCGGCAACAATAGCATATTTCCACGAGCCATCAGGCCAGTAGTTTTTGGGGGTAATTTGAGCTTCTGCTCCAGTGATAGATACCCCCTGAATACTGGAAATATCCCCTTGAACAAAAGCATGTCCAACAACAAATTCTTTAGTCCCGGTCGTAGAACTGTTCAAAGTAAAAGACGTGGACAAATCTCCAGGAGTGGGCGGTGGGGGAGGTGCCGCTACTCCTGTAGAATATCCATATCTAAAAACTGACCGGGCAATGGGCATTAAGAAACACCGATAATGTTAAATTGGTGGCAAGTAATTGAGTTGGACGCGCTGGCAGTGCTCCACGCTGCAAACAAATCTACCGTTTGACTTACCGTACCATCAAACGAAGTGCCTGCGGCCGGTGAAGACACTGGCAAAAGCATGATAGGCACAGTGGCTGAGAGCGCAGCCGTATGTAAAACTCCAGACCCCAGTACAGTAGCACTAGAGCCAATGGCTCGGCAGGTCAGAAGAATATCTAGATGCCAAGTAAGGTTGCTGGCAGAAGTGGCCAGCGTAGGTGAGGCACCCCCATCAAACACTGTGGTTGAGCCAAACTTGACTAGGAATTGCAGGGTGCCTGGGCTAGACGCGGCTGTTGAAATACGGCCTGACGCACGGATACGTAAGCTTGCTCCAACACGGTCAAAATAAGTAGCCGCTGGGAGAGTGATTTTTCTTGCTGCAGAAATGATGCTAGTGGGAGTGGTAGTGTTTGTTAATGCACTACCATCCTCACCAGAACTGGCAAAAGATTCGAGGAAGCCGTCACTCATTATGGGTTGCCTTCAGTAATGACAAAAGAAGTAACAGATACTGGTTGGGTAGCCACAATTGACGTTGTGGTTAGGTTGAGGTCTGAGCCTGACGTACCAACGTTGCCATCCATGCAGAAAGTGCCGGTTGAATCTACCACACGGAACCACGTGGCTGTACCACTGGCGTTTGCACTAGAGTCTTGTGTAATAGCGCTGGCTGTTAAAACACCACCAGAAGCACCAGCAGCAGAGGGATCACTAAAGGTAAGTTCAGCAAGAAGAGTGGTAGCAGAGCCACCTGTGGCTGGGCGAGAGCCGTCGTAAATGCGCAGCAAACCAGCACCAGCACCACCGTCAACAGCAGCAGTGATTTGGTTTAGTCGCGCATTACGAATAGCGGTAGAGAATGCAATTGCCATTATACTTTCCGATACTTGTCCATTTTGTTACGAATAGCACGGTGCATCTTTTCTACAACCTCTTGCTCAGAAGCCCCCTCAAAGGAACTGTGGTCCAGAAGACCAGTTCCCTTGTATGGGTAGAAACGAAGTTCACCTTTGTTGCCCTTGACAATTGTTTCCCAATAAGCTGTGTATTCGCTAGAGGGGTAATCTGACACCATGGGAAGATGCTTGGGCTTTTCCACTGGGGCAGGAACGGGGGCAGGGACAGCCACCTCTTCCTGCACCACTTCCGGTGCAACTTCTTTCTTTTTAAACCAGGAAAATTTCATCATGATGCAGTAGGAATTTCAACGTAGAGAACATGAACGCCACAAGCAGTGGCCGCTGACGTGGTTACTTGCAGAGCAGAGCCTGCAGCAGTTTCACACCAACCATGCTCGTTGTAGGGGAGAACAATACCACCATTGGCACCCAGGGGAAACACTGCAGTGATATCTGTAGTGCCTGATTCCAGGTTGATGTTATTGGCAGCCGTAGTGACAATTGCTAAACCAACCACACGGTATTTGCGATTGGTAACCCCCGCCACCAGGGAGGTTGTGGTGGCGGTTGATGGGTTAGCAACGACACTTTTTACTGGGGTTACCAGTGGAGAAGTGCGTGTTACGTTAGTCATTTTTAACGCTCAGAGACCCAGCGAACATAGTCAACAACCACTACGTTACCACCGGCACCGTTGCCGTTGATGTGGCCAACGAAGGGAGCAAGAGCCACGCCAGTTGGGATTGTGGTGGCTGCCTGGGCCCATGACAGGGCAAGCTGACCATCTAGGTAACCAAACAGCTTGGAACCGTCATAGAAGATTGCCAGGGTGTGCCATGTGTCAGCTACCATGCTCTTCGTGCCGGTTTCAGCAGTAGAGCCGGAGTTGGTTTTATCAGCCAGCATTTTAACAGCAGCAGAGCCGTCGAGGATACCAAAGGCCACAAGGCTGTCAGCCGTGGTTGTCCAGATATCTTCTGGGTTGGTCACAGCAGTAAGACCACTCAGACCAAATTGTACAGTGTTGTCAGTGACGTCGTCTGTACGAATACGAGCTTCCATCCAGAACTTCTTACCAGAGGTAAGTTGAATTGTCTTCTGGCCGTAGAAGGCAGCACCCTCACTGGCAGTGGCGTCAGCCAGAGTCAGCACACCGTTGGCGCCAATAGCAGCCGTGGTGTTAATAGCAATGGTGGCACCTGAGTCGATGATAGCACCTTGCCAGCCACCGGGGGTGTTGGCAACAGGACCGTTGGTAATTGCTGTAGTGGGGATGAATGCCAGATTGAAATCGTCCATGAAGACGTTCCATTCGGCAGAAGGCACCATACCAGTACCGGCGCGATAGGCAAAATCTTTGCCCAGGCCCACTGGTGAGTGCTTGATGGGGGAAGTGAAAGCAGTAGCCATAAATTTCTCCTGTCTTATTTAAGGAAGTAAAAAGGGGGCGGGAGCTACCCGCCCGTTAAGCTATTTAGGCGCCGGGAGAGCCATAGATGGCTCGGCGATCTGTCCAGCCGAAGCTGTAGCGTGAGGTAGCCTTGTATTTGGCGTTCTCAGTGTCGAACTCTTCGTCCATGTTGAACTCATCACCACGACGCTCGAAATACTTCAGACCATTCTTGACGTCTGTCAGAATGAACCAAGCATCGGTGTCGGTCAGATAGTGGTTGACTACCACTTCTGGGATCATGCCCATGGTTTTGATGGCGTTCAGGGTGTTATCCGCACTGTACACTTGACCTTCGGTCTTCAGGATACGATGTGCTTCAAACATCAGTTCCTTTGGAATTACCAGCTTCTTGGGACGAACAGCGATCTTGAGACCACGGTCGTTTGTAAAGCCAGCAATGTCAATGCACGCTTGTTCCAGAGCGGCTTCGCTCAGGTCAGCAGCAGTTGCCACGCCGTTGGTGTAAGTACCACCTGCCACGTTTGGAGCGGAGGTAGAACCACCACCACCAGCAGAAGCAATCAGTGTGGCACTGTCACCACCGACATAGCTGGTGTTGAATGCACGGTTGTAAACGTTTGCACCGACAATCTCTTTGGTTTGACGCATTGAGAAAGCAAGGCTTTGGGCCTTGAGCTTGCCAATCACATCGTACTGGTCATCTTCAAACGCTTCACGAGTGATGATGAAACCCAGTGCATACACAACGTGTTGGTAGCGGCTGGTGAAACCCTGACGAGCAGAGTCAAACTGAATTGGTGCGCCTTCAGATTTGGCATTTGCCAGACCGAAGTATGAACCACCGACGTCTTCTTCAAACGCCCGACGAGAAGTGTGCTTCTCAAAAAGTTTATCCCATTCGACGGGATATTGGTTGTAGGCTTCACCATACCAGGTATTAACCCCTGGCCATAGTGCTTTTGCAAAACTACCTGTAGTAATGTTACTCATACATTATCTCCTTAAACGCCAAGACCACCAGCGATGACAGTACCAGCAGTGGCAACACCAGCGCTCTTGAAGGCATGCACGTTGAAGCGTACAAGCATACGGGCTGAAGCACCAATTTCATTGTCCACTCGACGAACAAAGCCCAGAATCTGGAAGTTCAGAGTAGAGGTGGCAGCTTCTGTACCGAAGTCAAGATAAGCAGGTGAACGAACCGTTGAAGAGGTACGTGAACCATTTGCGTGGCTTGCGTTCAGACCAACGTCTGTGGCAGCGGGGGTGCCGTTTGAGGCTTCCACTTCCATGACCAGATCGGGGTCGTCGGCAACGAGAATGTAACCAGCACCTGACGCAGCGATTTGTGCAGCGTTGGGCAGGTCCAGGGTAGTTGAGCCTGTGGTCATATTACCAGCAGGATCGAATTTGGAGTGCATCACTCCGACAACAATACCGACAGGAACGTCGGAGGCACCGCAGAGATCGGCACTTGGAATACCGTTTGCGTCAGCAGAGCCGGCCAGTTTGACCACGTCACCGACAAGAATCTCATCCGCTGCTGAAGCAACATAATAGAGATTGGCCTTGCCGGTTGTGTGACCACCTAGACGACCCATTACTGTAAAGCCATTAATACGAGATGTATTAGCCATAGCTGAATCCTTTTAAATAGATGTTTGTTCTTGCACTCAGCTATGTAAACAACTTAACCTTCCGAGAAGCGGGAGTTACCTTTGACGGTACCGTAATCCACGTTCTTGGGCGATTTCATTGTCTGTTCCATATCATCCACCAGTTGCTGTTTTGCAGCTTGGTCTTCTTTGTAGTATTCATCACGCTGACGCATGACAACTGCTTTTGTACCTTGACCAACAGAGATATATGAACTTGAACCGAGTGCGCTCGGATTGTCAACGCGCTTAGACCCAGCAGCACCAACTTTGGCATTGGGTACAACCACATATCCCTGCTCTTCGAGCCGGGCTACACGATCATCAACGTCGTTTACAATTCGATATACATAGCCGGGCTCTTTGTCTTGCACCTCAAGACGGTTGCGACCAGAGAGTGGGCTACGACGGGGGCGGGCACTTGCACCTTGGGGCTTTGCTTCATTTTTAGTCATGATAGGCTCCATTATTTAATACCCTTGATCTTTTTGAGATCAGCGAGGTATTTTTCTTTTGTAATTTGGCCGGTACTTACCAACGTGTTCATAATCTTTCTCTCATTCTCTGTGAGTTCTACTTCAGGCTCTTTACGGCCGGTCCCACTTGGTTTATTGTTTTCAACCCCAGGCGCATTGGACTTATTGGGGTTGGTAAACTTCTGTGGGAATTCTTTTCGTACAAGCTTCTCCACCTCTTTGAGAACCTCTTGAGGGGACATACCCTGACTGTGCAGTCGAACACCTTCTTGGTCTGCAAATTCACGCATGTATTTTACAGAATCATACCATTCATTCTTGCGCTTCCAGCTAACAAATTCTGGGGCCACTACTGGCTCGTCAGGAATTGCAGCAATCTGATCGATTTTAGCGGCTTCGGTTTCAACCCGCTTAATTTCCGTATCAATCACTTCAAACGCCTCGCCGTCGCTGTTGCGGACGGCTTCTTGTCGGGCATCCTTTAGCTTGGCAAGAGCACGGTTGTACTCTGTTTCTTGTACTTTTGTATAGTGAGTGCGAAGGGCATCCAGGGCCTTACGCAGTTGTTTTACCTCTTTTGTAGTGTTTTCAATTTTATCAAACAGAGGTTTACGCCGAACAAATTCCTTGGCATCGATGAACTGGTCATCTTCTCCAGTGAACTCTTCTCGTGGGCGCCAACCCATTTCCATTGCTTGTTGTTCAATGGGGCTGAGTTCTTGGGGAGGTGCTTCCTGTACAGGGGCTACGCTCTCCGGTTGTTCAACTTTGATTTCTTCGCTCATTTATCTTCCTTAAAGATACAAATTACGTCTTCATCATTAATGATGAGTAGGTTTTCATTGGGGTTGTCAGGGTTGGCAAAGAACTTGCCGCCAAACTTGGCATAGCCAATTTTGTCTCCTACAACCAGATTACCTACATAATCTTCGTGGCATTTGCTTCCAATTTGAAGCACATGGCCTTGATCTACATTGATCTCTTCTTTACGCTCTGTTACATCTAGCAGAGCAATTCCTGCAGCTTTTGCAGAAGCACGAACTTTGTCGTGCTCTTCTAGCCTAACAGGTCGAACCAAAATACGACAACCCGTAACGTTAATTCCCATCGTGCTCTCCTGATACGTCTCCAATTACATCAACTAAAACTGCTATCTTTCCTTGATATAGTTTTAGCTCATCTGGAGCCCAAGTAAGAACACTAGACTGGATTAAGCTTAGTTCTTTTTCGAGGTTGGTTTTGAGGCGCTTCGTGAACTCGTTTTGGAGCCACTCTTGGTAGTGGAAGCTTTCTGTTTCTGTAGTGCTAATTTGTCTTTCTCCTGTGACATTTTCTGTGCATGGGCCTGTTCCTGCTGACTCAACTGTTGCTGGCCCTTCTGGCGTTCAGTTGCGGCAAAGATGTTAGCCATCTGAATATCAGAAGCGGCTTTCACCATTGTACTCTCTTGCTGCATTTGCATCTTCTGCGCATGTTCTTGCTGCTTCATTTGCATCTGTAGCTCTTTGTCCCGAGCATTAAGTTCCATTTCCATCTGCTTAGCTTGCAGGTCCATAGCAGTTTTCTGCTGGTCTGATTGGGCTTTGGCTTGGATGGCCAAAAGCTTGGGATCAGGTGGAGGGGGTGGAACTTGTCCAGTTTGCTGGACTTCCTGACTAAAGAGCAGATGAACGTTAGGCTGTTCCTGTGCGTCAAATACTCGTTTAGCCACTTCAATTGGGTTCATGATGGGACCAAACAATTGAAGGCTTTCCATCAGTCCTTGGGCCTTTAACAGCTTTTCTGTTTGGCTAACAGAGGTGGGGTCGGCACCAGGACAAATGTCATAGCTTTCGTCATCAAAATCCTCTGGGCCCACTGTTTCGTCTAGAACAGCCACATAAGTGTTGGGGTCAAGGTAGAGGTGATTGAGGTCGAAAATTTTCTTAAACTCTTCTCCAAGGGCCCGGTAAATCCGCTTGTAAACAGCAGTGAATACCTTCATGCCCTGTTCAATGGACGCCATCGTTGTGGTTGCTGGGGTGTTCTGCCCTGGCATTTTACCCACAAAGATTTCAGCCACTGAGGCCAGTTCCTTGCCAGAAGTGATTAAAGTGCCCATAAGCTGGAACAGCACATCTGACGGTTCCTTGGCAG
>JACCDR010963296.1_pt1 | contig 10687 bp, 21 predicted proteins | sample 7446431 | NCBI WGS metagenome assembly JACCDR01 (sample SAMN15323443, study PRJNA562643) | freshwater metagenome | isolation source: river surface water | place: USA:Blue River Watershed | collected 2017-08-17 | reverse complement strand
CTGACCCGATCGTAACGATCGGGTACTCAGAAAGGTTGATCCCAGCGTCGTGATACATCTCCGCGCAGCGCAGGTATTGCTGGACCGTGTAGCCCTGCAACCCGGGCATGAACACGCAATGCTCTGGCGCCACGCGAAGCTCATCGGTGGGGTCGATGGCTCCCCAAAGATCCCTGAGGGTTATGAAGCTGTCCACGGTCGATCGCAGGTGCTGGTCAACGGTCCGGCCGGTCTTGGCGAGGATGAAGGACTCACACATGTGGTCTTGGATCGCCGCCCAGCCGAGCATCCCGATCTCGTCGTCGTAGCGCTTCACCGCCGCCACATACTCGGCCGGGGACGTGCGCCACTCACCGAACAGGCTGAGCTCGGAGAAGCCACCCGAGTCCAACGCCCAACCCACCCGCGCCTTCGGCAGGCTCTTACGCCCAGCGAGACGCCGGTGGGACACAAACAGATTCACGTCACGCGGCACGGCAGGAGATTCCAGCCAGTGCGGCTGGTGACTACCCAGGTAGAAACCAAGATCACTCACCGGGATCACAGCGCGGACGCAGCCCCTTCGCCGCCAGCTGCATGTCGTAGTCGACAGCCGAAATGATCTGCAACGCCCGCCGCTCGATCTCGTCCAACGCCACCCGATCGACCTGCGGCCGGTTCACCACCTTCCGGCGATGACCAAGACCGTTCAAGGCAGCGAAGTGGGTGCGGTCATTCCTGCGCTCACTCACGGGCGGCCGTCCGGGAAAACCTCGTCGGCGAGTGACATCAGGTCGTCGCCGGGCACTCTCAGTTCCCGCTCCCACAAGGCCAGGTCGCGGGTCACGCACCGGGCGCATTCCGGTTCGGTGTCGGGCTGGTGGAAGGCGTGCCGGATCAGCCGGGCACCCACCCACGCGGCGAGCAGCACTAGGGCGGGGACGATCAGCTCACCGGCATCCCACAGCGCGTTCATTCCGCACCGACCTTCGCGACGCCCGGCTCGAACACCGGCTCCTCATCGGCGAGCAGCCCGTTCACCTCGGCGTTCCGGTCGTGCCACCAGTCCCGAAGGTCCGGCCACAGCACCGACAGCAGACCGACCGGCAGCAGCACCGCCAACGCGGCCAGCATCGCCACCAGCACCACCTGGCCCGGATACCAGCGGAACAAGACCTCGACGTCCGACCAGGACTCGACAGCCCACAACAGGTCCATCACGGCTGCCCCCAGCCACGATTCGCGACCAGCCTCCGCAGGGCTCGCGTCGTCCACTGCGCCACCGACAGGCGTGTCGTCGCCACCTCACGGGCAGGCAGAGGTACCGGGATCCGGGCCAGCGCCGACGGCGGGAACACCACCGCACGTTCAAGGCCTGGCCTGTCCTGTTCCTCGCGGGGCAGCGGCCACGGCGGGGGAACGGTCAACGGCTGGGTGGGTTCGTCCGCCACCCGCACCGCCTCACAGACTGGGCGGCGGGCACGGGCGACCTGGTCGGCGGGGATGCGCTGCGACAGGCGGTGCTTCGCCCGGTACTCCCCGGGCAGGTTGTCGGCGGCGCGCTGTTCCTCCACCTGTTCGGTGGTCAGGACGCGGGTACTCGTATCGATCAAAGACATGGGGGACCTCCGTGGAACGCGAAAGTGATCAGAAAAGGTCAGCGGTAGCCGGTGATCCGAGGCGTGACATCCGCCGCCGGACGCGTCACCAGCCCGGGCGGGTCATCCGCCTTCCGGTTCAGGCGGGACCAGCGGCGGCGGTGGCCGCCAGGAATCGGATCCAACGGCAGGTTGTGCTCCGACTGCGCCGACCTTCGACCCCGCTCGAACCCGCACGAGAACGACTGCCGCCAGCCGACCAGGCGCCCCGCAACACCACCCACCAGCAGCGCCGCCGCGACCAGGACGACAGCAAGCCAGGCGGGCATCACCGGTCACCCCGCAACAGCCGCATGCGACGCCTCGAGCGGCGACGGCGCAACGCCTTGCCCTCGACCAGGCCCGACCGGAGCTTGTCCATCAGGTCCCGGGGGAGCGGGTCCTCATGCTTAGCCCGGGACCGCGACCACCAGGCCCGGACAGCGGCGATTAGGCGGGGCATCACGACCCCACCCGCTTGATCTCGTCGCGGGCGGCCTTCGCCACATCCAGGGCGGCCATCAACCTGCGCGCGGGACGGCCGTTCTGCACCGCCACCTGCAACGCCTCCGCCGCACGGAACACGGCACGCTCAGCCTCAACCAGAGCCGGGGCGAGCGCCGGGGCCGTCACGCCGCCACCAGTTCAGGTCGCGGAACGAAACGCTCAAGCTCCTCGCCGGTGATGCACTCCACCAGCGCCGACATGATCAGCTCGGCTACGGGTGCCGTGACGGCGTTCCCATATAGACGCACACGAGTGCGCTTGTCCTTCACCGACACCCGGTAGCTCGGATCGAACGCCATCGCCCGCGCGATCTCGTGCGGCTGAAGCATGCGGAACAGCACGTCGTCCAGGTCGAAAGCGTCGGCGACCGCCTCCACGTCCGGTGACACCACCGCGTACCGGTCCTTGGTCGTCAGCGTGCCGATCGGCCGCGAAGACGGCAGCGCCGACTCCGAAGCCCCGTAGAACGGCACCAGCAAAGACTGGTGACCCGCAGTCGTCACCGACCTGATCGGCTCCGTCACCGGCGTCGTCATATAACCGGAGTCACCGCGGGGAGTGTTGTTCCGCATCACCAGCGGCGGCAACGCCAGCCCGTGATGATTCCCCGACGCCGTCACCGTCGTCAGCGGATCCGAGACCGGTCGGGCGTTCTCCTTGTCCCCACCGCCTCGCAGTGGCGTGATGAACGGCGGCAACGGCAGCGTCGCCACCCCGTCGCACTCGCGGGTCGTCCGCGCTGGCATCGGTTCCGTGCCAGCCGACGGGCCGTTCCGCCAGGTCCCGCCCGCCGGGGCCAGGAACGGCGGGAACGCGAACCCGGTCTCGTTGCGGCACGTCTGCGTCCGCAGCGGATCCGACGCCGGGGATGCCGTCTTCCCCGGGCGCCCCTCCACCGGCACCATCAGTGGCGCCCAGTACCGGCGCACACCGGCCCGGATCCGGTCCAGGGTGGCCTCCGCCAGCGGGTCCAGCTTGTGCAGCGGCCGGTCACCGATCCGAATACCGGGGATCGTCGGGTCGATCGCAGCCAGCGCAGGCAGCGTCTCCGGGTGCACCTCCCGACCCCGGCACGCGATCTTGTTGCAGACGTAGATGTACTGCTCCCGGTACCGGCCCATGTCGTTACCGGGACGCTTGAACACCTGGACCGCCTGGACCCGCTCATCACACGACGGGCAGTACGCCATCGGCCGCAGCCACTTGTCGAAGTCCGGGCGCCGGCCCAAGCTCGTGTGCCAGTACGCCAGGTAGAGACGGTCGCGGGACTGCGGGGCCTTCAGGGAACGGACCGGTTCGGCGTGCATCGAGTTGAACGCGATGATCCGAACCTCATACCCGAGCTTCACGATCTCGCCGAACCAGTCATCCCACTCATGCCACTTACGGCACTGGATGACGTTCTCCATCATCCCGGCCAGCACCGGCTTGCCCCGCTCGACCATCCCACGCAGGTACTTCGGGACTTCCTTCATCAGCAGCCGCGACCGCTTGTACTCCTCCAGCTTCTTCTTCAACTTCGGGCTCGGCTCGTCCTCGGCCACCTCGAACAGGTGCTGCACCTCGGCGTTGGCCCGGTCGAAGTCCCGCTTCACCCCGTTCGCCGTCGTCCAGGCGGGACAGGCGGGACTTGCGCTGAAGATCTCCGCGTAGGGCATCTTCTCCACCGGCAGCTTCGTCAGATCGGCCTGGAAGTGCCGGGCGCTGGGAAAGTTCAGCGTGTGGGAGTCGACGGCGTGCTTGTCGTGGTTCGCTGCGGCATACACCTCCACACCGGGCACGTAGGACGCGCCGTGGGAGGTTCCGCCGACACCGGCGAACTCGTCATACAGGCGCAGCATCAGGCGTCCACCGCCGTGCGCAGGTCCCAGCAGATCGCCGACCCGGCCAGAACGTCCAGCTCAGCCGCCGACGTCAGGCACTCGCACACGTCACCGGCCAGCAGGCCACAACACGACTTCAGCGGGACACGGATCGGCCTATCGGGGGAGGGGGTAGCAGTTGATCGGCCGACGCCGATAGAGTCGTTACTCATCGAACCCTCGTCTCTGGGTTTGGCGTTGAGAACCATGGGCTCGCGGCTGTCGGAAGCAGTCGCGAGCTTCGTCTGTCACGGCCTGCGGAAGCGGTGCAACACGAGCTCGGCCAGGGCATGACGCCACGACGGGAACCAGCGGTCGACACCGTTCACCGACGCCATCCCGCCACCCGAGGCGAACCCGCGGTAGTTCGCGTCCCGCATCAGGGCTGTCCGCTCGGCCGGGGTCAGGGACTGCCAGGAGGCGACCTCGGACTCGGCGGCAACCGCGTTGCGCTCGGTGTGGGTGGTCATGCGGCTGTCCGGCGGCTACCACGGCTGGCGTTCGCCCGTGACCTCGACATCACCTGCGAAGCGGCAGGAGTCTTGGACCGGCCCTTGGTGAACTCCTCCAGCATCAGGGCCTTCTGCCGGCGGGTCATGCCGTACGTCTGTCCGACCCGGTAGTGCTCGAGCTCGTCGGCGCGGCACTTGTCCCAGAGCAGCCGGAAGGAGATTCCGGTGCGGGCGGCGACCTCCCGCAGGGTCATCTCCTCGGGTTCCGCGTACCGGTCGATGATCTCTTTGAGGGCGTCGCCGAGGAGCCTGACGAGGTTGTCCTGCTGGCGTGGCGACGACTCGGGGCGTTGCTCACCGGCGGTGCCGGAGTCGCCTGCTGAAGTCGTGGAAGTCATGCTTCGACAGTAGGCGGGATCAGGCAAGCAGGCAAGCGGGATCGAGCAAGTTCAGGCGAGGCATTGCCTGATCACTCTTTCCGGGTCGCCCGGAGGTCGGTAACATGAGCGCACTTCATGCCAGTCCGGAGGGTGATGACATGCGCACCGCACAACCCCTTGCCACTTCCTGCCACAAGCTGCCAGATAATGAGCCCATGGCCGACAACTGGGCGCGCCTCGCCGAACACGTCATCACCCGCCGCGTCGACCGCGGCTACAAAACCCGCCAAGCCTTCGCCACCGCCTCCGGCCTCAGCCTGCGCACCCTCGGCGACATCGAACGACACGACCGCGACAGCTACGACAACGCCACCCTCGCCACCCTCGAAAGCGCCCTCGGCTGGGAACCCGGCAGCGTCCAGAACATCCTCACCGGCGGCAAGCCCCGAACCGCCGACGAAGACGGCAAACCGCGAAACCCCAGACGCGCCGGCCTCGGCCTCGGCGCCCTCGAATCCGTCATGACATCCGACCGCCTCGACGAAGCCACCAAGAACCGCCTGGTCAAACTCCTCATCGCACAGACCCGCGACTTCGACCGCCAGCTCGAGGAACAAGCCGAACGCATGATCGACACGTTCGGCAGCGGTGACTAATCCAGCAGCGCGTCCAGCCGGTCCAGCTCCTCCGAACTACCCGTACTGAACAGATGCCCGTAAATGTTCATGGTCGTCTGGTAGTTCGCGTGCCCCAACCGCTCCTGAATCTTCTTCGCCGACCAGCCTTCGTCGATCAGATAACTCGCATGACTATGCCGCAGATCATGAAAGCGGGGCTCCCGCACCAGCACACCCGCACACCCGCACACCGACACCTCATCCGGGCGCCACAACCGCCGGACCCGGCCCGGAACCCGATCCGGCAACGGCGGCGGATGCTCATCACACCGCCGCGCCTGCGCCACCGCCCGCTTCCAGAACCGGCTGTTGAAATTGTTCTCACACCACGTCATGCCCTGCGGCGACGTGAACAGCAAATCCCGCGGCCTGCGCCCCGCCGCCCGCGCCCGCAACAACCCCGCAGCCGTCCGGCCCACCGTCACATCACGCCGCGACTTCTCCGACTTCGGCGCACCGATCTCCCCGTCGTTCTTCAACGCCGACCGCACCCGGATCGTCGCCCCCGAACCCGAGAACACCACATCCCGCACCGGCAGAGCGCACAACTCACCCAGCCGCAACCCCGTCCGCGACGCCACCACCACCATGTCCCGGATGTGCGGACTGCAACAGCCCACAATCCGCGACAACTCATCCCTCGTCAGGAACATCGCATCGAACGGCTCCGCCTTCGGTAAACCCGACGCGTGCTTCCTCGACCCCGCCGGCCGGGCCGCCGGGTTCGCCCCCAGCCACTTCGGCACCGCCGCCCCCAGACAGGTGTGCAGGATCGAATGGGTGCGGCGGATCGTCTCGGCCTTCAGCAGCCGGTCCCCGGCAACCCGGTTCTTCGACCCCTGAGTGACCCGCTGCGACGACATGTACCCCACCCAGTCCCGCAGCACCTCCTGGTCGATCGCGGTCAGCCGCAAATGCCCCAGATATGGCACCGCACGCGACTGCAACGCCTGCTCCGCCTTTTTCAGCACATCCGGCTGCACCTCGCGGCGCGCGGCCCGACCGTCCACCCACTCCCGCAACCATTCGGCGAACGTCGGCACCTGCCAGTCCTGGTCGTCGTCTCGGCCGAGGACAGCGTCGTAGCATTCGTCCCGGGTCAGCCGATGCCCGCGCGCCTCCGCCAGTTGCTTCGCCGCCTGCGCACACCGGACCCGCTCGCCGAGGGGATCACCGGAGAACGTGCACGACTGCCTCGCCCCGGTGCGGACACCACCGAGACGCCAGGAGACACGGATGGAATCACCACGATGTTCGATCGTCGCCACGGCCCGGAGCCTACGAGAACCGTGACCCCATGGGAACACCACCGTCGCCCGATCGTGCCCAACCTTGCCGGATAGAACTTGATACCAGAGTGCATCCGACCTGCCGTAACGGCTCCGACCAGCACAAGCAAGCTTGCCTGACAGATGGACTCATAATCGATCGGTCACGGGTTCGAGTCCCGTCCGCCCCACCAGCACTAATGCCAGATTGCCCGATCGCCGCCGCAACCGCGTGGGGTCACCGTGGGGTCACGCCGGTGACCCCGAGGCCACTCAGGACGATCCCCGGACCTGCCAGAGATCCGCCGGGAACAGCTCCACCAGACCGTCCGGGCCGGTCACCACCAGCAGCGGCACACCATCATCCATGCCCCGCTCCGCGGCCTCCTCCACCGTCGGCATCCTCGACGTGAGGACAGCGCCGGCCGCGACGGTCAGGTCCTGGCGTTCCGGGGTTTCTCGCACCTGCACACCATGCCCGCGGCGTACGACAACGTGGCCTTCGCTGCGCAGGACACCGATGGCCCGGCGGACGGTTTCGCGGGACAGGTCGTGGGTCTGCTGCAGCATGATCTCCGAGGGCAGCGGGCTTCCCGGTGGGATCCGGCCCGAGGTGATCTCCTCACGGAGCAGGGCGGCCAGCCGCAGATAGGCGGCCACACCACGCTGCGGGTTGATCACAAAACGACAGTAGGTCCGGACGTCCTGACCACTTGCGCCGAGGACGTCCGGACGTCATGACCAGTGCGCCGACGCTGAACCTTGCCCGGTCAGGGGGCTTCGCGGGACACCTGGGCGCGCAGGGTCGCACCGTCCACGACACCTTCGCCGTAGCCGGGGAGGTCGTCGATGCGTTTCTCGAGGCGTTCCATCCGCTCGTCGAGGGCACCGAGCCTGTCGTTGATCGAGGTGAGGGCGGCGGTCATCGCCGCCACGTTCGCCGAGGTCTGCTCCCCGTGTTGCAGGTTCTGCCAGCCCACCCACCGGACGGGCCGCTGCATCCGTTCTGCGATGCCCTGGTTGGTGAGGGCGGCGGCGGTGGCGGTGACAACGAGGGCGGCGAGGATCGTGAAGAGCAGGGTCTCGCCGCGCATGACACCGGGGTGCAGGTAGGCGAGGGACAGCAGGGCGACGAAGGTGATGCTGCCGATGGTGATGCCGGTGACGAGCAGGCGGGTTCCCATGCGCCGGGAATGGTTTTCCCAGGGGGTGCGGTCGGGGTTGGAGGGGCGTCGTCGGTCGGTATTCATGAGGTCGCTCCTCCCTGAGGGGCAGGCCGGTTTACGTGGCCGTCTATCCGGTCCAACCGGGATGCAATTTGCATCGTCACGGGGGCGGCGACCTAAAGATCCCTGCAAAGGGCAGGCTCCGTCACCCGATAGGGCAGCCGCAGGGAGTAGTGAGGACTCCTACCAGCACAGACGTGAATCGGCCTGCGTGTTGCCGGGGGTGTGCCAGTGCACCATCCGCAGAATCAACCACAATGGACGTTTAGCTTCAACCCTCGCCGGTGCCGCGCTTATCCGGCGGATCCGGGATCCTCGCGTAGTCCTCATCGGTCTTTGCTCGCGCCAGAACACGATCCACCTGGTCCGACCAGCCACGCCACCGGCCAGGCCACAGCCTCGTCGGGCGGTACCCTCGCTTGCCCGGCAGACCCACCCGGCCCGCATGCCAGCACGCCACCAGCACATCACCGCGGGTCAGGTCGTACTCGTCAGCCACCACATCCACCCGCTCCCCGGCCCACACCTGCTCGGCGACCACCCGGACGGAGATGCCCTTGCCGGACACCGCCGGATCACCCCAGCGCTGACATGGATCGTGGGAGACGTGCGGGCGGATCACCAGTACTTCTCCAGGAAGTGCCAGGCCACCACACCCACGGCGATCCACAAGGCTAGGCCGATGACCGCCCCGGCAATGCCGATCACGGCCCAGCTGCGCGGTGCGCCCGTGCGCCTCACCTCCCGCTCGTAGCGGTCGGCGAGGGCGTCCAGGTCGTCGGCCTCGCCGATCTCTCCGATAGCGCGGACCTTCACCGCGACTGACCGGACCTGGTCGACCGACATGTCGCGAGGCGGGCGCCACCCGTCATGGTGTCGTTCCATGACGGCGGTGATCTCGGCGCGAGGGATCAGGATGGTCATCGGGTTACCTTTCGGGTGTTCTCGTTGAACGCCTCGTACGCGATCACCGACAGGTCACCCATGCCGTACCGGCGTTCCTTCGCGTGCGTGGCCTTCAGGACCGCGTCTTGGACCTCAGCCGCGGTGAGCGCCGGCATCACCGAGGCAGACACCTCGACGACGTAGGCGCGGGTTTCGATGTCGCTCATGCGGGGTCTCCTTCGGTGTCGATCTCGGTGAGGAAGTAGTGGTCGTCACGGTCCACCCGCAGCGACCGGCCATGAACCTCCACCCACCGCCGGACCAGCCCCGCACCCGCCCGGCGTTCCATCTCGGCCTTAACCGCGACCCGTACCCGGGGCAGCTCCTGCCCGGTCTGCGCGGCCAGATAGAGGGCTAGGTCATCCACGGACACGAACAGGTCCATCGGGTCACCGCTCGACTCGTGACGGGTCCGCTGCCAGGCGAACTGCTTGTCCAACTTCTCGGTGAGCGTGGACATCAGCGGATGCTCACGTGCAGGGCGGCCGGGTAGCCGCACTGGACGGACATGGTGAACACGCCCGTCTCCGGGGTGCCGCGCGAACCCTGGCCGCGCATGGCCTGGCAGTGCGAGCCGTCACCCTCGAACGGGTGGCTTGTGATCTCCGCCTGCTTGCGGATGCGGGCTAGGCGCTTATCGGTCTCGGCTCGGCGAGTCTTCGCCTTCTCAAGGCTCGCCTTGAGGGCGGCCATCAGGTCCGGGGCGGAGTCAGTCACGTGGGTCTCCTTGCTAGGTCAAAGGTGCTTCGAGGGAAGAGGGTCAGGCGGTCTCGTCGGCTGTGTCAGGCACGCCGTAGCAGGGCCACGGGTCGCGGCAGCCGCCGCAGAACGGGGTGTCGCAGCCGCAGGGTCCGCCCCACACCGGGCCGTCGATGCCGGGTCCGTGGTAGACCACGCCCGTGTTGCCGCAGGGGATACACACGCCTGGGATTGGGACGGGAACGGGGCCGGGAGGGTCGCGGCGTTCGTGGACGACGGCGGTGAGCGGGCCGAGGGTGGTCACGAGCTGGGTGAGGGGCATCATCCGCTCCTCGTCGCGGTAGGCGTACCAGTCGCCGCTGTCGGCGTCGAAGCACCACAGCCAGCCCTCACGGTCGAAAGCGTCCTGGATGCCGGCGGTCGCGACGTCGGCCGCGGTGGCGTAGGCGGTCATCGTGCCGGTCATGCGTTGATCTCCTTTGCTGCAGCGGCGGCGCACAACCACGCAACGGCGTCCTCAGGCCTACTGGCCATCACCGGGTTGACGCGGGGCTCCCCAGCGGCGGGCCGGGCATGCCAGGCGCCGTCGTGCATCTCGGTCAGCTCCACTGGCATCGGCGCACGCCGCAGCAGGAACCCGAGGTCGTAGGCGGGCACCACCCGCACCTCAATCACACCCGGCGAACCCGTCCAGCGGTCAGCTGAGTCCTTCGTCTCGGAAAGCTCGCAGTACTCCTCCACATCGCCGTTGCGGGCGTAGCGGGGGACACCCTTGCTGTGGTGGGTGACGATCATCTGCCTGCGCCGGCCGATGTTCCAGTGCAGATGTGTGCCGTCCCAGCCTGTCGCGTCATGGAGTGCGGTGCAGGCTTCGGGGGAGGCGACGTGGGTTTCGCCGAGAATGAGACTCACGGGTCAGCCCTCGTCGTCAACGATGCCGTCGGGGTCGGTGCCGGGCTTAGCGGATCCGCTGGGCGCCCACACGAAGAGGTTGGGGCCCTGGCAGAACGCGTACCAAGACGTTCCCTCGATCTTGAACGACTTGGACGTCTTCG
>JACCDR010368562.1_pt1 | contig 10687 bp, 9 predicted proteins | sample 7446431 | NCBI WGS metagenome assembly JACCDR01 (sample SAMN15323443, study PRJNA562643) | freshwater metagenome | isolation source: river surface water | place: USA:Blue River Watershed | collected 2017-08-17 | reverse complement strand
GGCGCGTTCAGCGGCAGACGCGGCAGCACCTGCTCGATGGCCTGCACGCCGCCCGTGGAGATGCCGATGGCCACCACGCGCTCGGTGGTCGTGATCATCGGCGCCAGCACCACCGGCGGGCTGGCGAACGCGGGCGACGCGCGGCCGGCGCCTGGCACCGGCGTGCCCGCGGTGCTTCCGTCGGCACGGCCCAGCGCTCCCACGTTCACGCGGGCGGCCGCCTTCAGCGCGGCAACGATGCCGTTGCCGTCGTCGGAGACGAAGTTCTTCAGCCCCTCCTTGGGCTTGGTCACGATCCCCACGGCGCCGGCCGCCAGCGCGGCCATCGTGGTGGCTGCGCCCTTTTCGGTGAGCGTGGAGCACATCACCACCGGCATCGGCGCGTTCGCCATGATCTGCCTGAGGAAGCTGATGCCGTCCATGCGCGGCATCTCCACGTCGAGCACCATCACGTCGGGCCGGTCCTTCTTCAGCACCTCGATGGCGAACAGCGGGTCGGGCGCGGTGGCCATCACCTCGAAGCCGGCCTTGTTGAGCAACTCCGAGAGAAAGCGGCGCACGACGGCCGAGTCGTCGACGATCATCACGCGGGTCTTGCGGGTCATGCCTGTCCTTCCTGGAACGTGGAGGCGGGTTGGCCGTCGCGCACGCGCACATGGCCTTCCTCGACGTCGAACTCGATCACCCGGTGGCAGCGCCTGCCGACCTCGCGTTCGACCACCTTCATGCCGTGCAAGCGGCACCAGGCATCGGCGGCATCGACGTTGCGCCTGCCGATGTCCGGAACGGTGTCGAAGTCCACCACGTTGGCACCGCCATAGATGCCCGCCACGTACTCCGACGGGTCGGTGCCGGCATCGCGCATGCGCTGCTCGAAGAGCGCCAGCGCGTCGCTGCCGTAGCGGCCGTCGGGCGCCTGGTCGCCGGCCGCCTTGGGGCGGCTGGCCAGCAGGTAGTGGCACATGCCGCCCATGCGCCTGAACGGGTGCCACACCACCACCGACACACACGAGCCGAGCAAGGTGCGCAGCGTGCCGGGCTGGCTGGAAAACGCCAGCCCGCCGGGCAGGATGTAGAGGCGCTGCGGCGCGTCTGGGTTGCACATCGCCCGCGGCCTCAGGCGGTCTTGACGTGGATGGCAGGCGCCTGCTGCTGCAGGCAGGGCAGCACGCCCTGGATCGACTCGGCGTGGCCGGTGTAAAGCACCCCGCCTTCGCGCAGCTGCGCCACGGCCACCTCCACCACGCGCTTGCGCATCGGGCCGTCGAAGTAGATCAGCACGTTGCGCAGGAACACCACGTCGAACACGCCGAGCGAGCTCATCGGCTCGGTCAGGTTGCCGGTGAGGAAGCGCACGCGCTTGCGCAGGTCGGGCGAGATCAGCACCTGGCCTTCGTACTGGCCATGGCCCTTCAGGCACCAGCGCTTCAGGTCCTCGGGCGACACGTGGCGGCAGCGGTCGGCCGGGTACAGGCCGCGCTGCGCGAGCGCCACCACCTTGGTCGACAGGTCGGTACCCACGATCTCCCAGCCCGGCTGGCGCGCGTGCCGCGCCAGCGTCATCGCGATCGAGTAGGCCTCTTCGCCGCTGGAGCTGGCGGCGCTCCACACGCGCATGGGCCTCGTGGCGGTGCGCGCCAGGCCGGCCAGGTGCTCGAAGTGCGCGCCTTCGCGGAAGAAGTAGGTCTCGTTGGTGGTCAGTGCGTCGGTCAGCAGGTCGGCCTCGGCGTCCTGCGGCGCGCGCAGCACGCTGCGCACGTAATCGTCCAGCGTGGCGTGGCCGAGCTGCGTGGCGCGACGCGAGAGCCGCCCGGCCACGAGCTGCTTCTTCGCGTCGTTGAGCCGGATGCCGGCGCGCTGAAAGAAGAAGTCGGTGACGGCTTGGAAGCCTGCGTCGCTAAGCATGTGAGTGGTCCATGGTGCCGATCGGTGTCGAGGCGGAGGAGTTGCGGGCCATCAAGCTTCCCGCTGCGGAACCGGCCCTGCCGGGCCGCTGGCGGACGGCCCCGTCCCGGGCCAGCGAACGAAGCGAGCTTGGCGGCGCCATGTTGTTCAGGCCGCAGCGAGGGTCTCCATCTGCTCCACCGACAGCACGCGGTCCAGGTCGAGCAGGATCACGATGCGCGACTCCAGCCGACCCATGCCGCGGATGAACTCCGGTGCGATGCGGGTGCCGAAGGAGGGCGGCGGGTCGATCTGCCCGTCGGCAATTTCCAGCACTTCGCTCACCCAGTCCACCATCACGCCGAGCGTGTGCATGCCGTCGTCGGCCGCCACCTCGAAGATCACCACGCAGGTCTTCAGCGTGGGTTCGATCGCTCCCTGGTGGAAGCGTGCCGCCAGGTCGATGACGGGGATCACCGAGCCGCGCAGGTTCATCACCCCGCGCACGAAACCGGCCATCATCGGCACGGTGGTCAGCTGGCCGAACTCGATGATCTCCTTGATCGACATGATCGGCACGGCGTAGGTCTCGCTCTTGACGTTGAAGGTCAGGGCCTGCATGGTGTGTCTCCTGCCGTCGCGGGCTTCAGAAGCGGCTGAAGCTGGCTTCGTCGACGTTCACCGGGCCGTGCTGCCAGGTGCTGCCGTTCGAGCCCGAGTGACCCGCTGCCTTGCCGCTGGCCCGCGACGGTGCCGCGGCCTTGGCCTTGAACTTGGGCTTGGCACCGCCCGCCTGGCCGGAACTGCCGCGCGAGGCCTCGACCTCGTCGACCTGGAAGAAGCTCATCAACTGCTGCAGTTGCTCGGCTTGTCCCGACAGCTCCTCGGCCGTGGCCGCCAGCTCCTCGGAGGCCGAGGCGTTCTGCTGGGTGGACTGACTGAGCTGGCCCATCGCGCTGTTCATCTGCGCCACGCCTTCGGACTGCTCTTCGCTGGCGGCGGCAATCTCCTGCACCAGTTCCGAGGTCTTGCCGATCGAAGGCACCATCTGCGTCAACAGTGCGCCGGCGCGCTCGGCCGTGCCCACAGAGGACGAGGCGAGCTGCCCGATTTCCTGCGCTGCCACCTGGCTGCGCTCGGCCAGCTTGCGCACCTCGGCGGCCACCACCGCAAAGCCCTTGCCGTGGTCGCCGGCACGTGCCGCCTCGATGGCCGCGTTCAGCGCCAGCAGGTTGGTCTGATAGGCGATGGCGTCGATGATGGAGATGCGCGTGGCGATCGACTTCATCGCCGTCACCGTCTCGCCCACCGCCTGGCCGCCCTCGCCGGCCTCCTGCGCGGCCTTGGTGGCCATGCCGTCGGTGACCTTGGCGTTCTCGGAGTTCTGCCGGATCGAGTTGGACATCTGCTGCATCGAGGCCGTGGTCTGCTCGACCCCGGCCGCCTGCTCGCTGGCGCCCTGCGACAGCGACTGTGCGGTGGCCGACACCTGCTCCGACGCCGCCGTCAGCGCATTGGCCGCGGCACGCACCTCGTTGATGATGCCGGCGACCTTCTCGCAGCTCGTGTTGGCGTCGCGCTTGACCTGGTCGAAGATGCCATGGCAGTCGCTCGTGATGCGCTGGCCGAGGTCGCCCGCGGCCATGCCGGAGAACACGCGCCCGACTTCGCCGATCACCTCTGCAAGCGTCTCGCTGGTGGCATTGGCATCGGCCTTGACCTTCGCGAAGGTGCCCGCGTAGTCGTTCGTGATGCGCTGGCTCAGGTCGCCGGCGGCCAGTGCGCCGAGCACACGTCCCACGTCGCCGAAGATCGTCGACGTGCTCTCCACCAGCGAGTTCACCCCGGCGCACAGCTCGCCGATGGGGCCCGTCTTGCCTTCCAGCGGGATACGCTGCGACAGGTCCCCGGCCTTGGCTGCACTGGTGACCTTCTGCGCCTGCTCGACGGCTTCGCGCAGCATGCGGTTGGCCTTCACCTCGGCGGTGACGTCGGTGGCGTACTTGACGACCTTGAAGGGCTTGCCGTTGAGGTCGAAGATCGGGTTGTAGGAGGCCTGGATCCAGACTTCCTTGCCACCCTTGCCGATGCGCTTGTACTGGCCGGCGTCGTGCTCGCCGCGTCCGAGCTTGTCCCAGAACATGCGGTACTCCACGCTGGCGCGGTACTCGGGGTCGACGAACATCGAATGGTGCTGGCCCTTGATCTCCGAGAGCTGGTAGCCGAGCGTGTTCAGGAAGTTCTCGTTGGCGGTGAGGACCTTGCCGTCGAGACCGAACTCGATGACCGCCTGCGCCTTGGAGATGGCGGCCAGCTGGCCTTCGTGGTCGGCCGCCTTCAGCCGCGACTCGGTGACGTCGGTGGCGAGCTTGACGACCTTGAAGACACGGCCCATCTCGTCCTTCACCGGCGCATACACGGCCTGGATCCAGATCTCGCGGCCGGACTTGTCGATGCGCTTGACGACGCCGCTGCGGGCCTTGCCTTCGGCCATGTCGCGCCACAGTTGCGCGTAGTCGGCCGATCCGACCATCTCCGGGGGCATGAACATGCGGTGGTGCTTGCCCTGGATCTCCTCGAGCCGGTAGCCCAGCGTCTTCAGGAAGTTCTCGTTGGCCTTGATCACGGTGCCGTCGAGGTTGAACTCGATGAAGGCGTAAGAGGCGTCGATCGCCGACAGCACGCCGCGCGCGTTGTGGCGCTCGATCTCGGCCTCGGTGATGTCGTAGCGCACGCCGAGGTATTTCTTCGGCTTGCCACGCTCGTCGAGGATCGGCGCGATCACGGCGTCGACGTAGTACGGCGTGCCGTCCTTCGCCCGGTTCTTGACCACGCCGCGGAAGACGTCGCCGCGGCCGATGGTCGACCACATCTGCTTGAACACCTCCTTGGGCATGTCGGGGTGCCGGGTCGTGTTGTGGCCATGGCCGATCAGTTCGCTCTTGGGGTACTTGGAGACCTCCAGGAACTTCTCGTTGACGCACAGGATGTCGCCCTTCTTGTCGGCCTCCGAGACGATGCTCGTGAGGTTCATGATGTCGGTGCGCACCTTGAGTTCGGCCTCGACCTCGTCGAGCCGGCTCTTCAGTTGTGCCAGCGTGCCCTCGAGGTCGGCCCGGGCCGCTTCGGCGGCCGCCTTGGCCGCCTCTGCGCTGGCGCGCGCTTCCTCGGCACGGCGGCTGGCGTCGCTGGCTGCGTCGATTTCTTTGCCTGCCAGCAGGCGGGCGAGCAGGGAGGTGTTCGGTTGGCTCATGATGGCGGTCCTCGGGTCAGTGCGAGTTGGCGTTGTCGGGGGTGGGCACGGGCGCCCGGGCGGGGAGTGCGGCGGCTGGCTCGGGCCGGGCCGTGGAACGCGGGTGGGGCGATGACAGCGAGAGGCCGCCGCCCTGGGGCGCCGCCATCGCCGTCAGGGCCGGTATGTCGAGGATCAGCGCCACGGCGCCCGAGCCCAGGATGCTGGAGCCGGCCACGCCGCGCAGGTGCGAGAACAAGCGGCCGAGCGGCTTGATGACGGTCTGGTGCTCGCCCAGCAGACGGTCGACGAGCAGGCCCACCTTCTGGTGGCCCGCCCTGACCACCACCACGCTGCGGCGCTGCGGCGGTTCGCCGGCGATGTGCAGGTGGCGCTGCAGCGAGAGCAGCGGCAGCACCTCGCCGCGCAGGTTGAAGCAGCCGGACACGGCGTCGCCCAGCTGCATGCCCTCGGGCGGGTTCTCGATGCACTCGACGACGACGTCCAGCGGCATCACGAAGGCGGCGGCCTGCACCTGCACCATGAAGCCGTCGATGATGGCCAGCGTCAACGGCAGCCGGATCTGCACCGTGGAGCCGCGCCCCGGCTGGCTGGCCAGCGTGACCGTGCCGCGCAGCGCCTCGATGTTCCGGCGCACCACGTCCATGCCGACGCCGCGGCCCGAGATGTCGGTCACCTTGTCTGCCGTCGAGAAACCGGGCAGGAAGATGAGCTGGAAGACGTCGGCATCGCTCAACACCGAGTCGGCCGGCACCAGGCCGCGTTCCACGGCCTTGGCCACGATGCGCTCGCGGTTCAGGCCGCGTCCGTCGTCCGACACCTCGATGACGATCGACCCCGACTCGTGGTACGCATGCAGCCCGAGGCGGCCGGTGACGGACTTGCCGGCGGCGCGGCGCAGCTCGGGCGTTTCCAGGCCGTGGTCGAGCGCGTTGCGGACGAGGTGCGTCAGCGGGTCCACGATCTGCTCGACCATCGCCTTGTCGAGTTCGGCGTCGCCGCCGCTGATCGCCAGCTCGACCTCCTTGCCGAGTTGCCGCGTCACGTCGTGCACCACGCGCTTGAAGCGTGCGAAGGTCTCGCCGATGGGCACCATGCGCAGCTTCAGCGCGCCGTCGCGGGCATGCTCCAGCAGGTCGGCGATGCGCGAGGTGGCCTCGATCACGCCGTCGTGGCCGGCGTCGCGCGCCGCCAGTTGCGCGCCGCTGCCGGCGATCACCAACTCACCGATCAGCGAGATCAGCGCGTCGAGCTTGTCGGCCGGCACGCGCACGAACCGCGACTCCTCGCCCTTGCGCTCGCGCAGCCGCTGCTGCTGGCCGGCAGCGGCCTCCACCACGTCCGCCGGCACGGCGTGGCGCTCCACCAGCACCTCGCCGATGCGGGCAGCGGGGCGCTGGTCCCGCTGCACGGCGATGGCCGCGTCGAGCTCGCGCGGCGTCACCGCGCCGGCCTGCACCAGCAGCGCGCCGAGCGGCGCACCACCGTCGGTCTGAGTCTCGATCGCCGAGAGCATCTCCCGGCGGGTGGCCTGCGGCGGTTCCAGGCGAAGCACGCAGTCGTCGGAGGCGAACTCGAACACCGCCTCGATGGCCGCCTTGCTGGCGGCGGTCTTCAGCCCGACCGTGAAGCCCAGGTAGCACTGCTCGGGGTCGATGGCGTCCAGCGCCGGCACGTCTTCGAGCCGGGTGTGCATGGTCGTCAGGTCGCCCATGGCCGGCAGGTAGCGCAGGAACGACATCGGGTCGAAGCCGTCCAGGAAGGTGGGGCCCTTGAACTGCACGTGAACGGACCACTCGTCGGCCGCTGCCGCCGCGGGCCCGGTGGAGACCTGGGCGGACGGATCGGCAGCCGGGCCCGGCTCGGGCTCGGGGCGGCCCTGCGCACGGCGCAGCATCGCCACCAGGCGGGCGCTCTCGCCGCGGTTGTCTTCGCTGTGCTCGGTGCCGGCCACTTCATCCAGCAGGCGGCCGATCTGGTCGCGGCACTCCAGCAGCAGCGTCACCATGGGGTCCGTGATGGCGCAGTGGCCGTCGCGCACCAGGTCCAGCAGCGTCTCGACCTCGTGCGTGAAGCTCACCACGCGCTCGAAGCCGAACAGGCCCGCCGAGCCCTTGATGGTGTGCGCCGAGCGGAAGGCCGCGTTCAGCACCTCGGCGTCGCCATCGGCCAGCACGAGCAGGCTGGCTTCCAGCTGGCCGAGCATGTCGCGCGCCTCCTCCAGGAAGGTGGCGCGCGAGGCTTCGATGATCTCGTCTTCGGTCATCGCGCGGCTCTTCAGGCAGGGGCGCCGGCGCGCAGCCAGGCCACGTTCATCTCCACCGCCAGTGCCTCGACGCAGGGCGACGGGTTCACCAGGACCGCCGGCGAGCGCTGCTCCAGCCCCATGCGGCGCAGCGAGGCCAGCAACTGCACGCCGGCGCTGTCGATCTCGGTCACGTCGCCCAGGTCGAAGGTGCGGCAGCCCTGGCCCCAGGCGTCGAGCCACTGGCCCTTCAGATCGGCCACGCGGTAGATGGTGAGCTCGGGCGCGGTGGTGTGGGTGGCGGCGATGTTCATGGCGTGTCTCCGGTCGGCGACGTCAGGGCAGGCACAGCTTGGCCACCGCGTCGAGCAGTTGTGCGGGCTGGAAGGGCTTGACGATCCAGGCCTTGGCGCCAGCAGCCTTGCCTTCGAGCTTCTTGGATTCCTGGATCTCGGTCGTCAGCATGATCACGGGCAGGAACCGGTAGTCCGGCTTGGCGCGGGCCTGCCGCACGAAGGAGATGCCGTCGAGCTTGGGCATGTTCAGGTCGCAGACGGCCAGGTGCAGCTTGCGACCATCCAGCTTGGTCAGCGCGGTGCTGCCGTCATCGGCCTCCACGACGTCGTAGCCGGCTGATTGCAGGGACATGCGAACGAGTTGCCGCAGGCTTGCGGAGTCGTCGATCACGAGGACGGTCTTGGCCATGGTGTGGGTGCTGCTGCGTCAGTGTCAGAAGAATGTGGTCTCGGTGGGCGCCGGCGACGGGGCGCGCGCCGACTTGCCGCCGCGTGCCGCGGCCCTGTCGGCTGCCGCCGGATTGCGCTGCTCTTCCATCGCGTATCGCTTCTCCAGCTCGGCCAGCCAGGCTGCCGAGTCGAGCTGCTCGTCGCGATGGCCGGGCTGGTTGAGCATCGACTGCAGGCGTTCCAGGTCCTGCCGCACCAAGGTCAGGACCTGGTTCACGCGGTCCTGGTACTGGAAGGCGACGAACAGGCCCTGGATCTGCTCGTGTGCGGCGGCGGCATCGGCGGCCAGGTCCCGCGCGGCGTTCTGCATGCTGCACAGCGCGCCGTCCATGCTGGCGAGCACGCGGTCCACGTCGTTGCGAGCCTCCAGCGCAGCGCGCGCGTCGGCCTCGGCGGTGGCTTGCGCCTGGCTGGAGACCGTGTCGATGGCGCTCACCACGTGCTGGACGCGCTGGCCGATCGAGCGGCCGGTTTCCTGCGACAACGTGGACAGGCGTCGCACCTCGCCGGCCTCCACGGCGAAGCCGCGCCCGCTCTCGCCGGCGCGTGCCGCCTCGATGGCAGCGTTGATGGCCAGCAGGTTGGTCTGGCGTGCGATGACCGCCACTTCCTCGGCCATCTGGCTGAGTTCACGGGCATGACCGGTGAGGCCCTGCACACCGGCCAGCATCTCCGCCTTGTCCTGCGCGATGCGGGCCACGGTCTCGCCCAGCGGGCGCAGCGCCCGCTCGCATTCGCGCAGCGTGGCGGCGGCGCCGCCCTGGCCGTCCATCTCGCCGGCGGCGCGGCGCGACTCGGCCACGGCGCGCTGCAGTCGCGGACCCAGTTCCCCGAAACTCTGCATCACGCTGGCAACGCCCGACTCGGACTGCGTTCGGGAGATCTCCACGTGGCGCGCCCATACCGGCAGGAGCGCGCGGCACAGGCTCAGGAGTCGCGAGCCCGCCTCGGGGGCGGGTGGAGTGGCCGGCGATGCGGTCCAGCGTTGCAGAAGTGTCTTGATCACTACTGCATCATCGGCAGCCGAAGGGGCTGTGCAAACGCCCGCCGCCCCCAGATGGGTTGTCAGCAAACCCTAGACAGCCGCTAGGGGTTTCCCTGGCGGGTGGCCGCGGCGGGCCGGGCTGAGAGGCGGGCCGGAATCCGAGGGTCGAGCGTCACGATGTCGCTGTGCTTCCCTTGCGCGGCGTCGGCGACCAGCAAGCCCAGGCTCAGCCATGGGATGGGCGCCCACGGGGGGCTGCACACGGCCATGCCTCGTCACCGGTCCCAGGCAATCTTCGCCAAAGCCCTGCCGCGGGCTCGACCAGCGCGGCGCTGATCGCCTGCACGCCGACGTCGGCAAGGTTTCTGCCAGGGTCCGGCTTCTGGGACACGGCCTGCTGCGCGCGCTACGGTGTGGACAGCGTTTCGTTGCTCATCGCAAAACTTGCCGGTGAAGGCCCGGAGAAGATCGGCAGCGACTGCGGCCGCTCGGCCTCGACTGCTGCCTCGAGTTCCCGCGCCGAACCGCCCGGCGCCTCGGGCGTCACTCCGGTGCCCCCGCAGACGGCGCAGCTGACACGGTGGAGGCGCCTGCGGCCTCGGTGCCGGTGGCGTGCTCAGAAGCCGCCACCCCACCCCGGGCTCGCAAAGCTCTCTACGTCCTGACGCCCTTGCTGCAGAGGAGCCGAATGAGCCGGTGCACCCCCGGCGGCCGCAGCGTCCAGGCGAGAGGGCCGTGGGCGGATCAGGCAAGGGCGAGCCTGAGCACGACACGAAGCGACCTGCATCCCCATCTGCACCACGCTTGCCCCTTCAGAAACGACGACGCCACCCGGAGGTGGCGCAAGTCGTTGTCTCTTGTGGACTTTTCTGGTGGGCGGTGCAGGGTTCGAACCTGCGACCCCTGCCGTGTGAAGGCAGTGCTCTACCGCTGAGCTAACCGCCCGGTATGCGGTGCGTGCAACCGCGTTGCCGCAGCTGCCCAGCCCAAAATTATGCCACGGCCGGCCGCCACAGCGCACGGCCGCCGCTCGCCTTGTCGATCTCGCGCAGCATCGACTCGTGCGCAGCGGCTTCATCGTCGCTGGCCACCAGCACCGGCAGATCGAAGGACGACAGCTCGACATCGCCCAGGCGCAAGCCGGCGCCGCCGGGGCCGGCGTCGGCCGTGTCGATGACGAGCGCGTTCTGGCCGCGCGTCATGCGGATGTACACCTCGGCCAGCAGGCCGGCGTCGAGCAGCGCGCCGTGCTGCGTGCGATGGCTGTTGTCGACCTCCAGCCGCTTGCACAGCGCATCCAGCGAATTGGAGCCCTTGCCGGGGAAGACGTCGCGCGCCATCACGAGCGTGTCGACGACACCGCTGACGAGCGACGTGAACGGCGGCCGGCCCAGGCGGCGCATCTCGGCGTCCAGGAAGCCGAGGTCGAAGGGCGCGTTGTGGATGACCACTTCGGCGCCCTTGACGAAGTCGACCAGCGACTCCACGACCTCGGCGAACAGCGGCTTGTCGGCCAGGAACTGGTCGGTCAGGCCGTGGACGCGCACGGCGTCGGGGTGGTTCGGCCGCTCGGG
>JACCDR011260655.1_pt1 | contig 10688 bp, 20 predicted proteins | sample 7446431 | NCBI WGS metagenome assembly JACCDR01 (sample SAMN15323443, study PRJNA562643) | freshwater metagenome | isolation source: river surface water | place: USA:Blue River Watershed | collected 2017-08-17 | reverse complement strand
GGACCGACCAGGCGAGGGTCAGCTTGTGGGGGTGCTCGGCCTCGCCGACGAGGACCGCATCGTGGTCGTGGTCCTTGGTCCTTGGTCCTTGGTCCTTGGTCGATCGCGAGCTTTCCGAAAGTACTCGCGAGGGTTGCTGAAGTGCTCGCGAGTCAGGCGCCAACCCGTGGTTTTGCGCGGTTTGTTGACCCTCGCGAGTGTTTCCCACAGTCTCGCGAGCACTTCCGTTTTCCTCGCGAGTGGGCCCGCAGGTTTCGCGAGTGTCGATGCAACCCTCGCGAGTGCTCTCGGCTTCCGGCGGCGGCGCCGGCACGCGAGGCTTGCTTGGGCGGTCGATCTTCTGGTGCTTTGACCATCCACGAATGGCGACGTAGTGCTGACCACCGACCTCGTAGCGTCGAGCGAACCCGATCCCAACAAGCTCATTGAGCGCCCGCATAGCGCGCCCGGTATCCACCTCACCCGGGAACACCTGGCTATTGAGCCACACATGGTTCGCGCGCCCATTGCCGTGGTCGTCCGAAAGCAGAATTAGGCAGATCGAAAGCACGCGAGCGTCCGCCGACGCGAAACAGAGCTTCTCATCGGACATCCACTCTGGCTTGATCGTGCGGATGCGGCTGCTCAAGGTTCCTCCTTCCCAGGACACGACTCCGCCGCGGCCTTCCCTGATGCCGCGTTCTTCAGCAGCACCAGTCCGCACCGTGCGCACACCATCCACGGACAGCCGTGGACGCTGCTCCGTTTGCCCCCGCGCGGCCCCGGCTTCCACTGGTGTTCTTTGCCTGACTGCTTCACACTCCGCCTCCCTTCGCCACCTTCACAACCTCACGAACCCCGATCTCCCGCATCGCTGTCCCGATCACATCAATCAGCCCGCGCGACCCCGCGACAGTCGCTCCGACGATTGCCTCGCTGACCCCACTAGGCGACACCCACCCGCGCTGGGTGTCGTGCGCACCGTCAACGCGGACGATGAGCCAGCGACCGTCCGACTGTTCGCGGAGTTCGATGCGGCTCATGGCAATCCTCGGAGGATCAGTGCAGCCACCTCGCGACATGCGGAGTCACATGCAGCCATGGCATCCTCGGGAGTGTCTCCAGCTCCAGTCCACAGAAAGTGGCGCGCGACATGGAAACCCATCGAGGGGACAATCTCGTTGTTGCCGTCTTCGCTGACCCAGCGGCCTTTGCGTGTTTTGGCCAGCTCCTGCCTGCGCCACATCATCACGCATCCTCCTTCGCGTCCGCATAATCCCCGCACCACGACGCCGAGCTACGCAGTCCTGGCACCGGGTGCTGCACGATGTCCGGCGCCCACGACTCGCCACACCGGCAGGGCTTCGACTGCGGACGACGGTGGGGCAGTCCGCAGCAGTGCCAGCATCGTTTGCCACGGAGGTCAGACTCGTCTTCCTCGATAGGAGTCTTGGCCGTGCGCCGCTCCTGTGGCTTCGGAACGAACACCGGGATATCGACTCCAGTCGCGGCGAGTATCCGCGCCACGGTGCCTGCCTCGGCCGGCATACCGCGCTCTGCGTGACTCCAAGTCGAGCCAGGGATACCAGTCAGCTCAGCGACTGCGACCAGCGACAGCCGCCGCTGGTTGCGCCACGCGCGGAGATGGTCGCCAGGAGTCACGCTCCCGCTCCTGTGAGGACTCCGGAGTACTCGACGGCCACCGCTTCCGTGGCGATATTCAGCGCGTGCCCGGCCATCACATCCTCCTCGGCATCACGACAGCAGTGAACCCGCTGGCACTGATCTTCGCCGGGTCCAGCGCGCCGCCCATGACGATATCGACGTTGCCATCCACGGCCGACACCGCGTCAATCAGCAGCGCCAACGAGAATCCGGCAGACCCAGACCCTTCCGTGTTGGCATCCACGACGTCTGCCGCGGTCGCTCCGGCGCCCGAAGCGTCGATAGCGATCTTGCCCTTGCCGACCTTCACTACCGCAGCAGTGTCGGATCCAACGGCCTTCGCAATCGACTTCAGTGCGTCGAGCAGATTAGCCGCGTCCACCTCCGCCGTGACCTTGCCAGTCACGGAGTCGAGCACCTGGTCAACCGGCGGCATGGCGACGTCAGCGAGCTTGAGCGCGATCGACTGCCCGCGACTGGACGAAACGTGGAGCCACGCACCGCTGACCGCGACGCGAACATCCTCAGTCCCATCACACGCGGACCGCAGTGCATCGGCGCACTTCCTGGGCAGGATCACCGCCGGGAACCCGCGGTCGCACTCGGCGCGATATCGGTGCGCGCGGTGGCCATCAGTCGCGCGGGCCACGATCTCACCATCGGACCCGCCGAGCTGCAGCGACGACAGCTGCGGCCGCTGGTCGTCCACTCCCACCGCCGCCATGGTCGCCACGATGGCGGCCACGACGGCAGACGGGTCGACCGGCCGGAGCTCGACGCCAACACCCGGAGGCTCCGGCGCGTCCGACTCGTCGACGCCTGGCAGAGTCAGCTTGCGGCGCCCGCCGGCGAGCGTGAGCGTGGCCCCGTCGAAGGACACCGTAACCGGGCCATCCGGCAGGGCATCCACCTTCGCCGCAACCGCTCGGTCAACGAGACACCCGCCAGCGGTCACCACCGTGGCGTCGTTGACCGCGCTGCCGATGACCATTGCATCGGAGTGCCCGCGCGCAATCACCTCGCGCCGCGCTGACAGGTGGACCATGCGGAACACCGTCACGTATGACTTCGGCTCGGTCGCTGCGCTGGCAGACCGGACCGCGTTGAGTAGCGCTTTCTTGCTTGCTGTGAACTTCATGGCTGCTCCCAGAATAGCGACAACTGCGAGACTGCGTTTGAGAGGTTGGCGACTGCTTGCTGGTAGTAACTGCGCTTCAACTCGATGCCGACGAACTTGCGACCATTCTTGAGCGACACCCATCCCTCGGACCCGATGCCCATAAACGGCGAGAACACGACGTCTCCTGGATTCGAGTACATGCGCAGGCTGCGCTTGATAACCTCGAGTTGGAGCGGGCAGATGTGCCTCTCGTCGTCGTGCTCCCGAGCGCTCTGGTATTGCAGGGTGTCGTTCGGGTCGACGTCCGCAGAGCAGATGGCGAAACCGTCGCCATCGCATTGACGTTCGCCGGAAAGGTACTGGTCACCACTGAGTAGCGCCCAGACCGGCGACGCGTACCGCTGCCAGTGCTCGACCGGAAACGACTCCGCAGTGTGTTCGACGGGCGATGTGTTCTCGCCAGGAGCACGGAAGAACAACAGCCGATCGGGGATTCCCATGCGGCTCATGCACGAGTCTTTCTTGAGCTGCTTGTGCAGCAGTCCGAGCGCCTTGGTGCGCTGCATGGCAGTCACCGGGTCTTTCCAGATCACCACGTCAGCGTGATAGATCCACCCAGCTCGCTCAGCGGCGGCGATGATGACGCCGGGGAAGTCGGTCAGGCCAACGTACCCGTCTCGCGACTTCGACGTAGGCAGCGCCATGCAGTGGACGCCCATGATCCGGCCGGGCCGAATGATGCGGAGCAGTTCGCCGAGCAGAAACCCGTAGTGCTCGTGGAACTCCGAATGCGTCTTGCAATTCCCCAGGTCGCGGTCGCTGGCACTGTAGGTGTAGAGACTCGCGAACGGCGGCGAGTAGATGATGTGGTCGACCGAATGATCCGGGATGGCCTTGACGACTTCCACGGAATCCCCGTGGTAAGCTGCCCAGTCAGACCCGAATTGCTGATCCAGAACCATCCCATCAACCGCAGTCACCGCCGGCAAGTCTCGTTTCACACGCTTTTTAGCAGCCATGTTGGCACTCCCATCCTGATTGTTGGCTCGTATCCGTCTGTCTCGCGCGCCGCCCGTGTGAGGTCGGCTCGGTTTAGGTCGCTCATTGCAGACACCATCTCGCGCTGCATCCGCTCCGCGTCAGCCTGTTTCCTGCGCAGGTTGGAAGCGACGCGCCCCTCCGCGTCCGAGGTGATGACGTGGACGTCGACCGGCCGCGTCTGGCCGAATCGCCAGATCCGTCGGGTGGCCTGGTGCCACTGCTCGAACGAATGCGACACTCCGACGAATGCCGCCCTCGCGCATTGTTGCATGTTCACCCCGAACCCGAAGATGCTCGGCTTGCTGATGAGCACTCGAATGCGCCCGTCCGTGAAGTCAACCACTGCGCGCTCCTTTGCATCGGCGCTGTCCGACCCAGCAATCTGCACTGCGCCAGGGATGGCGGCTTCCAGCGCATCGCCTTCCGCATTGAGGTCGCACCAGATGATCCACTGCTGATCAGTCTCAGCAGCAACGATGTCCGCGCATCGCTGTACGCGCGACGCCAGCGTGTCGCGCCGAGCCTCGCGTTGCTCACTCAGTGTCGACGCGGAGTAGCCAACCAGCAGCCCCTTCGACCGGCCAAGGTCTTCCGACGCTTCCACAACGTGCTCGTGAATGCGCATCTCCGGCAGTAGGTATCCGTCGTCGGAATACCCGAGGTCACCAGGGCGAGTGAGCGAGACAGCCCATGAGCAGACCCAGCGCCAGAACTCCGCGCGAGCGTGCCCCTTGATTCGCCAGTCCTGCGTGCTGCCACCGTCGTGGACGAAAAACGTCGACAGCATCTCTGTGCGAGTCATCAGCCCCAAGAACTCAGCGTGGTTCCCGAGCTCCGGGTGGTCGTTAGGTGCTGGCGTTGCAGTGCATGCCAGCTTGAACGGCGTACGCGCAAACAGATCGATCAGCTGGTTCCGAGTCTTGCCGTCGAACGCCTTCAGGATCGACGACTCATCAAGCACCACGCCGCCGAGCCGTGAGCAGTCGAACTTCTCGATCTGCTCGTAGTTCGTGACGGTGATCCCGTCCGACATGCCGCCGTCTCGCGAATGGTGAATCGGGACGCCGATCGCAGCTCCCTCGCGAACGAACTGCACCGCCACCGCAAGCGGAGTCAGTATCAGCACGGGCCGTCTGGTGTGCGCGTTGACCTGCCGTGCCCATTCGATGGCCTGCCGGCTCTTTCCGAGTCCGCATTCCTCGAACAGTGCAGCTCGCCCGCGTCGAAGCGCCCACCTCACCACGTCACGCTGAAACGCGAACAGCGACTCATGGCACGGGCCAGGATCGTCAATGCCGACAGCTGGCGCAGTGATGGCCTTGCGTCGTAGAAATTCCTCGTAGGTCACCGCGCCACCTCCCGAATCGTCCGCATGCGTGCTTCCTCGGCTGTCCTCGGATTCGTTGCCATCATGTCCCACCTCCCGCCGCCATCACGCGGCCAGCATCGACGGTGAGCACGCGCCCACCGACATCCACCTCAGCAATCACCCGCAGCGACGTCCCTACCTCGCGCCAGGTGCGCAGGAGTCGCCCAGCCATGGCCCGAGTCGTGTGCGACGTTGGGCGCGCCTCGGATGCCAGTGCAGCAACGACGCGCATGTGGCTCGGCGGTGAGCCTCCGGGCATGACGACAACGGCGGTCACGAGTTACCGCCTTCCGAGTCATCCAGGAACGCGGCCACGTCCGGATGGCGCGCGTCGGGTCGGTCAAACATGTGGAGCAGTTCAATCGCGCGATTGTACCGGTCGCATATGGCCGCAATGTCGTCGCACGAGATGGTCAGACTCGTGGAAGAGTCGCCGGCGAACGCGCGCAGTTGTGCAACCACGTCGTCAATGCGGCTCACAACTCACCTCCCAACCGCATCCCAGCCTCCCGAGCTGCCGCATCGAGCGCAGCCTCGGCCGTCTCAGCGTCAGCCCGGCCGACCGATGGCCGGATGAACGACGCGTCCCGCTCGACCACGGCGCGGAATCCGCCGCGCGACTTCGGCCTCACGCGGACCGTGTGCTGCACGTCGTCGATACGACGGGTCGCGATCAGCCAGTCGCCGTCGCGGCTGGTTAGGTGCCAGTCGCGCCAGATCATGGGGCCACCTCATCCGGCAAGCACCGGGCGCGCAGCTGGCGCAGTTGCCACGCTCGCCACCAACTCCAGTACAGCGCCGAGGCGATCGCGATTGCCTCTTCCGTGTCGTCACCGCCTTCTGGCGTCTCAACGATCACGCTAGCGATGTGCGTATTGAGACCGTCCGCCTCGGTGACCGTGACTCGCGACCTTCGCGGCTCCAGCCAGTCGCACTGCAGCAGCGCGCCTTCGGGAGCGGACAGTAGCGTAGTTTCATCCCACATCTCAAAGAACACCTGCGGCGGCGTTCCACCAAACGCTGGGTCTGGCGGTGCGTAGTTGCTGGCGCAGACTTCGGCGGCTTTCTCGGCTGAGAATCGACTCATGGTTTCACCTCTTCCACCGGCTTCACCTCAAACCGAAAGAACGGCCCGTGCTCATCCACGAACCCGGCAACGATTCGCGCGTTCACATGGCGAAACAGGTCGTCCCAGTCGTCGAATCGGATACCCACAGTTCCCCATCCTTCCCCCGGTTCGAGCTTGTTCATCAGCCACGGATAGCCGTCGCGGTCGATGCGAATAATCCCAGCCCCGAACAGTCGCCGCGGAGACGCCGGCGGAACCTTCATGCGTGTTTCGATGTGAGCTTTGCGCTCGGCCTGGAGCCGCTTTTCAAGCTCCTCCAGAACCGTTTCCTTCTCCGCTATGGCGGCGCCGCGCTCCAGCAGTTCCGCGGCGAGCTGCCGGCGTTCGTGCTCAGTGCCGCCTTCGAGGAGCACAGAGACGGCGCCGACCTTCACGCCGATGTTGCCCGTCATGTAGCGGGTGATTCGGACGTCGTTGAGGGCGACGGTCAGGATCTCGGTGGTGCTCACGACTCACCGCCTTTCTCGATGAGCACCCGCTCCCGCTTCGCCGACTCAACTACCGCCGACGCGATCCGGTCCAGCAGCTGTTCGGCGTGATGCTGCTGAAGCCCCATGTCGTCCCGCAAACACTGGTGCGCCCACTTGTAGGCCAGATATTCGGACATCGGCTGTCCGTCGAAGCAGCCGGCCCGAGACTCGTCGCAGCTGGGTTTGACGCGCCCGCACGCGCAGAACTGTTGATCGTTGTTCACAGATACCCCCTCTTGCGCAGCGAAAGCTCCGCTTTCTCCTCAGCTTCGGCCTGCGTCTTCGCGTCGCCAAACTTGCCGCCGTCTTTTCCGGCAGCCCACCAGCACCAGCCGACACAACCAGTCTCAGCGCACGGCTCGTCGGAGTAGTGGACGGTGGCCATGACGTCCTCGTGGCCACGTTCCAGCATCTTCCACTCACCTTCGAGGTAGCTCCAGACAATGTCACTCGACATGGTGAGTGCCCTCCTCGCGAAGCAGCTCCGAGGCCGTGACCCCTAATGCCTCCGCAATCCTCCCGAGCACGTCGAGCGAGGGATTCCGAGTCCCTTTCTCAATCGTGCAGATGTGGACGTTTGAGACGCCCGCTCGTTTGGCCAGTTCGTCCTGCGACCACCCGCGCTGCTCGCGGAGTCGCCGTGTTGTTGTGCTCAGCATCGGACCGTGTTTAGCGCGGAGCTAATCAGCCCGCAAGCGCAAAACAAAAACGACTTAGCTGTGTGCGAATATTGTTGGCGCCGTCTTCGCTCTGAGCTAATGTCCGCTCCGTGAGAACGCAAACACCACCCAGACACTTCAGCCGTGTGACCCACGAGCTGAGCATCGCACTGGCGCCCTACGCGCCGCACTTAGCCGGTCGCCTCCACGCGATCGTGGACACCGACGAACACGCGGAGCGGCTTGCCCACCGGGTGCTCGGATTCGTCGACGGCTTCACCGCGCGCAGTGTCCCAGACGCGCGCCAGGAGCGGGCCATGACGTCGATCCGGCGCCTCGCTGATGAGCTGCTGTGCCAGTGCCGGGAGCGCGAGCTGCGCGCCCTATCGGGGGCCGCATGAGCCCGCTCGTCATCACCCCAGCGCGCAGGATCCTCTGGCGCGCAGTCGACGCCAGCTACCGCGCCATTCGCGGCGAGCAGGTGGCGCACCCGACGCGGTTTCAGCTCCTCGCGTTGATCCGGTTCGGAGGTGCGCGGTGATTACCCGTGAGTTGCTCCGCGAGTGGGACGCCTGCTGGGATGACGAGCGGATAGCCGCTGTTGTCCCGCCCGAGGGCCTGACACCGCTGCAAGTGTGCGACATGGCAGACGTGTCGGTCGATGACCGTCTGTGGGTGCTATTGCGCGAGGGGGTCATCCCCGCGCGTGAGCTGCGCCTACTGGCGTGCCTGTGGGCTGAGCGAGCGCTCGAGCTGATGGTGTCGCCTGACCCGCGTAGCGTGGAGGCTATCGCGGTTGCTCGACGGTACGCGGCGGGGGAGGCTACAGTGGAGGAACTCGCCGCCGCCAGGGCCGCCGCCAGTGACGCCGCCAGTGACGCCGCCAGTGACGCCGCCAGGGCCGCCAGTGACGCCGCCAGGGCCGCCGCTACCGCACATATCGACGACGTCCGCCGCGTGCTGTCAGGGGGTGCTCCGTGACCCGTCTCGGCTGGGACCGCGGAGACTCCCTCCGCGACGACCGCGCCATGGGGATCGCCCAGAGTGCCTACGACCGCCGCGACGACGTGCGGGATCTTCCGATCGCACCGTGGGTGCCGTGCCCGAACTGCAAGGCGCGCGTCGATGAGGAGTCTAGGCTCCTCGTGATTCCGGGCTTCGAGCCGGCGCCCTGCAACCTCGGGTGTGCTGAGTGCATCGAGGAAGATGCGCACCTCGCACAGCCCGCGCCGGCTCACATCGAAGACCGCATCCGCCGCAGTCACGCAGAGGAGTATTACCAGTGAAGATCGTTCAACTCGCAGTCAACAACGTCCTCGCCATCAAGGCGATCACCATCCGCCCCGACGGCGAAACCGTCACGCTCGGAGGCGAGAACGGCGCCGGGAAAAGCAGCGTCCTCAACTCGATCGCGATGGCACTCGGCGGGAAACGGCTAGTCCCGGAGCAGCCCATTCGGCAGGGCGAGGAGCGCGGCACCATCCGCCTCGACCTCGGCGACTACGTGGTTGAGCGCGTCTTCACTGCCGGCGGCGACCGCATCGAGGTGAAGAGTCGCGACGGCGCGAAGTACCCGAAGCCACAAGCGATGCTCGACGCGTTGTGTGCGTCAATCGCGTTCGATCCGCTCCAGTTCGCGCTGGAGAAGGACGCGGCGAAACAGGGTGCGACTCTGCGTCAGCTTGTCGGCCTCGACCTGACAGACCTGGACGCAAAGAAGCGCCAGGCCTTCGACGCGAGAGCCGACGTGAACCGCGAGGCCAAGGCACTCGCCGCCCAGATTGCAGCGATGCCTCCGCGTGACGACTCCGCACCTGCGGCGCCGGTCAGCGTGGAGGAACTGGCGACGCGACTGGAAGCCTGCAAGAGCGAGGAAGCGCAGCAGGAGCGCATCCGCAGCGTGCTAGCGAAGTCGGTGGACGCTGCAAAGGCGGCACAGCGCCGTGTATCAGACGCGGCGGACGCGATTGCGCAGCTGGAGCGGCAGTTGCGGGTCGCGCGCTCGGAGCATGAGGCAGCAACGGCGGCGCTGAAGCAGAGCCAGGCCGACGTCGCCACCGGCGAAGCGAAGGTGGCCTCGCTCGTTTCCCCTGACACCGCTGCTGCGCGCCAGGCACTGGCCGACGTCGAGCGGGTAAACGCGGCAGTGCGCGCCAACGCCGCACGGGCAAAGGCCAAGGCGAAGGCTGCGGACCTCGACGCACGGTCACAGGCATTCTCCGCGGAGTTGGAAGCCATTGAGGCCGAGCGCACCGCCCGCATCGCGTGCGCACCATTCCCTGTCGAAGGGCTCGGGTTCTCCGACAGCGGCGTGACCTACCGCGGGCTCCCATTCGCGCAGGCGTCTAGCGCGGAAAAGCTGCGCGTCTCGGTGGCTGTCGCGGTCGCGATGAACCCGAAGCTCCGAGTCTGCCTCGTGCGCGACGGTTCGCTGCTATCACCCAAGAGCATCGAACAGCTGCACCAGCTGGCCAGTGACTACGACTGCCAGCTGTGGATCGAAGACGCGCGCACGACCGATCCGAGTGCTATCATCATTGAGGCGGGCGAGATTGCCTCGGGGAAGGTGGCAGCGGAATGATTCACTCATTGAAGTGCGCTCCGCAGTACTTTGCGGCACTGCTCGATGGCTCCAAAACATTCGAGATTCGACGCAACGACCGTGACTACAAACAGTGCGATACACTGCTGCTGCACGAGGTGGATTCGCTCAATGGCGCGACCATACTATACACCGGCCGGACACTGATCTTCGATGTTACCTACGTCACGACTGACCCGGAGTTCGTTCTCCCAGGCTTCGCGGTCCTGGGCGGATCGGTCAGGCGATCGGCTGCCGCAGCGATGTTGTCAGGTGAGCACACATGACACCCGCCCTCAGTGCCCCGCGCGGGCCGACGACCATGAGCGGCGACAGCTGCCCTGAGCCGCACCGCTACTGGTGCGCGATTGAGACGCCGGCTGGGCGGTTCCAGCCTATCAGTTGTGACGGCCGCATTGCGTGGCTGTGGGAGCCGAAACGATGAGCAAACTGGAAGTGGTCGACGGAGCGCTGTGCATTCCAGATCGCGGCGGGTCACGAGTGTGCATCCTGCCGTTCGTTGCAGTGGCCGTATCCTCACTATGCGAGACAGCAGAAGGCCGCCGCAGGTTGGCGTACTACGCGCAGCACGGGAATCTACCGCCAGAGCCGCCACAGTGGCCCGGCGCAACGGTCACCGGCAACCGAGACGAGGGCTGGAGTTTCATCAACGGC
>JACCDR011051324.1_pt1 | contig 10688 bp, 14 predicted proteins | sample 7446431 | NCBI WGS metagenome assembly JACCDR01 (sample SAMN15323443, study PRJNA562643) | freshwater metagenome | isolation source: river surface water | place: USA:Blue River Watershed | collected 2017-08-17 | reverse complement strand
TAGCGCAATTCTATCTTCACGGTTAAAATGCCTGTGCATACCGCCCTTGGTCTTATTTGCTAACACAACTAGACTACGGGCGGTTTTGCTTTGGTTCAAGTGTTGCGATTCAGGTTAGAATTGAAGGCCAGCAATTGACAGCTAGCACGAGTTGGGTTGTAATTAAGTAACTGCAGCTAGCTCGAGACGCGTAACAAACCGCTCTAATCGAGGGTGCTTTTGTTATACTAGTGAGAATGAATACAGAAATCGAAGTTAAGTTTCTTCATATTAACCACGAAGAAATTCGAGTCAGACTCAAGGACGCTGGTTTTGTCTGTGTCATACCCATGAGATTGATGCGACGGGCCATTATTGATTATGCAGACAGACGCCTACAAGTTAGTGTTCCAAATTCATATATTCGTGTACGTGATGAGGGAGATAAAGTGACACTTACGTATAAACAATTTGCATCACTCTCAATTGATGGTGCTCAAGAAATCGAAGTAGTAACCTCATCGTTTGAAGATACAGTAAAAATATTTACAGCTATCGGACTAGAAGTGGTATCCTTGCAAGAATCAAAACGCGAGACATGGAAAAATGAAAATTGTGAAGTGGTATTAGATGAGTGGCCGTGGCTAGATCCGTATATTGAAATTGAAGCACCAACAGAGTCAGAGGTGAGAGAGGTGTCTGTGCAGCTTGGCTTAGATTGGTCAGAAGCCAAGTTCGGTGACGTAATGGTGGCATATCGTGATCAATACCCGTATCTGAACGAAACACAGACAGTAGGTAAAGTGCCAGAGGTACTATTTGATGCACCACTCCCAGATTTACTAAAAGAGACGAAATAGAGCCATTTATCGAACGCGTCTCGTGCTGGCACGAGACGCGTTCGGGTCCCCGTAACCCAGCCAACTCGTGCTATGCACGAAGAGCGTTAATGTAACGCTTATCTAGCTTTGCATAGGCTTAGCAAAAGTCGCCAATAGGATATAATTTAAATATGAAAATTAGTTTGGTGTATTTAGTGTCTGTTGCTGTGCTAGCTGTATCATTCTCTGCAGCATACTTTCTTCCGATAGAAAGTATTTATAAAAGTCTAGTTGCTATTCCGGGAATTGGCGCTTTATGTTTGACTTTATATAAATCTTGGAAAGATGAGTGGCTACAAAATAAACAGCAAGACTTTATTTTAGGGACCGCTTCACACATGGCGGAAGTTGCTTACAATAAACACGTTCATTTTTGTGAGGAATACATTGAGAGGGTGGAAAAAAGCAGACAGGAACTATTAGCTGAAGGTCCATCAAGAAATGCTTTGAAGATTGGACGTGAGCTAGTTAATATCAGGCAAAAGTATTCCCTATGGCTTACTAAGGAAATCGAGGATAGTTTAAAGCCTTTTGAGCAAGCTTTAATTAGTATTGGAGCGAAAGAAGCTGTGATTGATCGACTTGATGTTGGTGAGCAAAGGAATAGAGTAGTTCAAGAAGTATATAGAGCTTTCGGTCTAATTGTGGGCCACGAAACTTCATTAACTGAAGAAGAGGCGAATGTATATATTGATAAAGTGATTGAGCTGATTAGAGATATCCTCGGGATTAATATTTTAACAAGGCTACGACTTAAAGCAGTTGATTTAGCTTTTCAGAGGTTAAGTAAGTAGTTATAAATATGTCAGAATTTCTATTACATCCATGGACCATAGCAATTGGAGGTGCTGTTGCATCTGGTTTAATCCTCTACTATATATTTGGTGTGGGTAAAAATGTCAGAAATGCCCACAATGGAGGTAAGGGCGGTGATGCAAAAGTAAGTGGTAATAATTCCGTTGCAATTGGTGGTATTGGTGGTGGTTCTGGCCCTGGAGGAAAAGGGGGTGATGGGGGTAGTGCTGAAGCTGCTGGTGACAATTCATTTGCCATGGGAGGAGAAGGTGGTGAAGCTGGGCAGGCTGATAGGGGAGGACGAGGAGGAAGGAGTCCTTTCGAAATTTTAGGCAGACCCAATACCAGACTTCCTGACGGTACTTATTTATGGGATTACGGTAAGGGTGGAGATGGTGCTGACCCAGTTAAGAAATCAGTAAATTAGTTTACTTGCACGAGACGCGTCGAAACTGTTCCTGAAAATATACTAAAACTGTTAAGCAGGGCTTGGATGTGTACGGCTCTAGCTCGAGACGGCCAGCCAACTCGTGCATAGCACGAAGAGCGTTAATGTAATGCTTATCTCAATTTGCATAGACTTAGCAAAAGTCTAAAAAGCGATATAGTACGTATATGAAATTTATTTTACCTACTCAATGGTCTCCTGTGGCAGAGATAATGATGGAAGGTTTTGTAATTAGACCTAATACTCGCGTCAAGATTGAAAATGAACATATGATTTCCTATTGGGATTCAGTTGAAGTTGAAACTCTTAATGAGGGAGAGGGTATTAATGAGTGGGTTATGTTCCATACCTTTATCTTCAATAATCATATTTCAATTGACTGGTATGAAAGTTTTAATTTCGGGACCGATAAATTGATTCCCGAAGGGGAGTGTACATACTTAATTGATTACTCCGATATCAGTGATCGAATTCATTTCCCGTCTAAATGTTCACTAGGGTTAAGTTACGTCGACCTTTTTACTATTTTTAAAGCTTCTTCAAACGAAGACAAGGCACTTATTAAAAATTATTTTAATAGCTGGGGCCCAATAGTGCCTGAACCTGCAGGTAGAAAAATTAGAGATGACTCCTTTTGGAGAATATTGGTTTTGTTCTCAATTATTGAAACCCTGATAGGGGATATTCCGAAATGCAAAGAGAGAATCGTTTGTTCAAAGCATAATCAGGTTCATGAGCATAATGACCTTTCTCCAAAGGACTGGATTAAAAATCGACTAACTGAAATTATCTCTGACACTGCTGTGGTGCAGCAGTATTTTGATGTTATTTGGGAAGTTAGGCAAAACATTCGTCATAAGACTGTTCACAAAGGTGCGGCTCCTGAATCAGATTTTATAATGCAAAACGAACCTGAAATAACTTGGGATTGGGCTAGAGTAAGTGAGTTGTGGAATACAGATAAGACAGCATTTTTAGGATTGAAAACACATATGTCCCAAATTACTCGTAGTCTTTTGTTAGAACGAGTATTTAACATACAATGCTTCTTTCCGTTAGCTCCTTTAAAGTCAGTAACAATAAACTCTAAGTAAGAATTGTAACTTTCTCATGCGCACGAGACGCGTCGCTTTTGAAAATTTCCGAATAGTAATTCAGTCAAGCAGGGCTTGGCCGATCACGGTTCTAGCCTGAGACGGCCAGCAACATTTTTGAGTCTTATGTTATAAGACTCCCCTTAATAAGGGGATTACAATCCAAGCTTTTGGTATACTAAGTTTATGGATATTAAGCACCTTAGAATTTTTCCAGATGTAATACAAAAATATGTAGTTGTTAAAGCTGTTGGTACTGAGCCATTAATTTTATGGGGAAATCCAAATGTTGAATGGCATAAGGATATTGTGGCGGAAATAGTAGCTCAAGGAATTGTGGTAGAAAAAGTGTTGGGAGGGGGAAGAATAAAGATAGATACGGAGTCCAATTCTATTTATGTGTGGGGTAAAAGTAGTGTCTATGGTGAAGTTTCGTTCAGTGAAGTTAAAAATATATTAAAGAGAATTTATTTAGATTTCACTATTTTAGAAGAGGCCCCATTTGGAGGATAGTTTTAATGCCAAAAGTTGGTATAAGATACATTTCCTATAACCTATTTTAAACACAGTATAGCCATATTCTAGGGTACGTAGTACAATTGCAAAAGTTTCCCAGTCAACTTAATCGAGAAAGAAATGGAAATAATTTCGACTGTGTTCTTTTCCTATATGAAATGTCTTACCTCCTGGTGGTGGCTTGTCATATTTGTAACTACGTTTATTTCAGTCTTTGTTTTTGTCTTTAAAGATGATGACTATAAACTTACAACTTTAAAGGCGTTGCAGCTTTATTGTGTTGGACTAATTACATTACTCCCTTGGGTAAGAAAATTTCTTTCATTCAAATTGAGGGTGGATTTTGAGACACGTTGGGGGCTTCTTGAGTTGAATTCTTTTTCTTCTTTCACCCTAACGACCTTGGTTTTTTCGTTCTTTCTAGCACCACTGGCGTTCGTTTACGTATTTGGGATGCGTATCTATGATCAGTACATGAGTACGGGATTCACACATGATATCAAACGTCATGGTATCAGACGTTTAATTAAGTTGAAGTTACAAAGCTTAATCTAGGTCACTAAAATGACTTACTTCTATACAGCTTGCCGGTATATTTCGGCGAGCTGTTTTTGTAGGCAGACGCATTGGTACAATAAACGCTACGTGTGTAATCATGAAGTAGAGGCAATCAGGCTATTTGGCACTATCATTTTCACGCACCTCCTTGTTGGAAAGATGATGACTTATATTTAAATCATTTAAACAAAGAATTGGTTTTGCTGGAAAGAAGAGAGGTTTACGTTGGTAAGCTTAAAACATACTTTCTTCAGCAAAACTAACGTGTGTGGTGTGTTTCTAAAAAGTCATTCTACTGCCAAGTGGCCAGCGTGAGAATAGTCACCATAATGAGCCCAAAATAACCAAGGGTCTTAAGGAAGTAGGTTAAGGCCTCTTGGTGTTTGTGGTCAATAAGTCGAAGGGCGGGTTGGTAAAAGAAAAGGAAGCCCATGACGGCAGCTGAGAAAACAAAAAGGGAGATAAAGGCCATCCCGTCCAGAAAAGTATCGGGAGTGTCATGACGCAAGGTCTCCATAAAACGTATAAATGACACCACTAGACCGATGTAGGAGACGGCAGCAAGAGCATTGATGATTGGTGACCATTTCATATTTTCTATAACTAGGTGATACGGGACTTGGTTATGAGATCCACCACTAAGCAAAAACCAGTTTTCATTCTATAATTAAGGAATGAAAAAGCCACCAGTCGAAAATAAGAAACTTTTAAAAGATTTAAATACGCAATTGAAAAAACTCCAGGTTGATTTAGCGGAGGCCAAGAAGTTGGAGGGGAAGGATCCTTATCTCGAAGTAAAGGTAATCAAAAATCAAGCCCGCTTTGAGCGAGTAAAAAAGAAAGGCGAGGATGATAAGTATTTTGGTAAGTTCTTCTTGCGGGTCGAAGTAAGGTCCAAGGAAGAAGAGGTGTTCATCCCGGTATCACTCGCTTCGGGAAAGAAAACTGCCGGCTTCATGTATCAGATTGAAGGTACGGCTCCGGGTACAATTGCTACGACGGAAATAGAGGTGAGAGGGGAAGGGGTTAGTCAGATTAGTTTAGGAACTCTTCTCTATACCAAAATTCCGCCTGGTAAGACTGCTTCGTTCCAAATTCAAGTTACTACTCGGGGACAGGTCGGAAAGGTTTATAAAATTGTCTTTACCCGCTTAAACTATAAACTAAAGCTAACTGATGTTCGTTACGAACAATACTTAAAAGCGATACCTTCGAACGCAGTGAAGTTTTCTTAGCTACTGGTGTATACTTAGTTCATATGAAATTTTTTGTCACATATCAGATGCCGCACGAGGGGTTAGATGATTGGTTAAAGCTCCCAGAAGAAGAACGAAAGAAACAAGAGTTAGAAATGCAGACAGAGTGGAACGCTTGGTTTGCTTCTCATAAAGAGGTGGTAATCGAAACTGCAGGGGTAGGGAAACCAAAGCGAATTACCAAAGAAGGGATAGTCGACGCTCGTAATGATATTATGATGTATTCGTTTATCGAAGCCGCCTCGCCAGAAGCGGCAGCGGAGCTTTTTAAAGAGCATCCGCACTTTGGTATCCCTGGCGCTTGGATCGAAGTGATGGCGGTAAATAAGAATGTGGGGTAGGTTTTGGTAAAAAATAGCTTAACTACTATGTCCTTGTTGCTTCTCGAGTCAAAGAAGGTCGATGGTAATTTGTCATCACGATTAGAATTGGCTGAGGTAGTGTTACCAAGACGGGACGGCTTTCTTGAAAAGAATGGGATTGATCCGAAAGCTTGTGTTTTTATTGAGACTGAACACGAGGATAAGATCACACATGTCGGAGTTAACGAAAGAGGTCAGTCGATTGTGACTGAGGCTTTAATCAGTAACACCAGAGGAGTTTTTCTTTGCCTATTAACGGCTGATTGTTTCCCGGTTTCTTTTTATGATAGCAGGAAGGGGGTAATTGCTTTGGCTCATCTAGGTTGGAAACCTACAGGTAAAAAACTGTTTGCAAAAGTAGTTAAGGAAATGTGTGGTGTCTACGGTTCAGCACCCGATGATATAGAAGTTTATATTGGTCCAGGTATACATAAAGAATCGTACGTATTTAAGGACCCTGTACAAAAAAGTTTTTCTGAGTGGTCAGAATTTATGGAGGAGACAGCAAACGGAGAAACTAGCGTTGATATTCTTGCCTACATCTTAAAACAAGCTTCAGAAAGCCAGATTCAGCCAGGACAGATCAGGATTAATCCTAATGATACTGGTAAGTCCGAGGATTATTTCTCTCACTATCGATCGATAAGGACTGGTGAAGAGGAGGGGAGATTTATGACGGTTTTGTCTATTGTCTAACTACAGCTCAACGCTACTACTAAAGAGAATTGATTCAGGAATATCGGGATCATCAAGGTGTTCTAATATCCAGTTGGCAATGTCTTCGGGTTGAACCGCACCAGCTTGTTTCTCGGTGCTACCTAAGAGTTCTGCCGTGTCTTTGGTCAAGACGATCGCTGGCTCGATGTCAGTGACCCGCACGCCACTGCCTGTTAGTTCATGTCGCATAGCGTGCATGAAGTGTCTTGAAGCGGCCTTTAGAGGTCCGTAGGTTAGGTTACCTGGTAGGTCAGGGCGGATGGCAGCATGTGAGGAAATGTTAGCAATGAGTCCGTAGCCCTGCTTCGTGAAAAACTTTTGCGCCACAAAACCAACCAGAAAACTGGGAAGGAAAATTTTTCCGAAATGCTCTTTCACCAAACTTTCGGCTTCACTAGCCTCATCATTAAGCGAGAGTCTTTTCCAAGTGCCAGCGGAAATAACGATGGCATCAACCGATCCTAAAGCTTTTTGGGTTTCCGAGAAAAGGTTCTCCACGGAGGAGAGGTCTGAAGCGTCGGTAGGAACGACGATTGTGTTCTTGGTGTCAAGTTCGGCTTGTATAGCAAGGAGTTTATCTATGCCGCGAGCCGCTAAAGCGACCTGATGTCCTTGTTCACAAAATACCTTAGCTAAAACGCTACCAATTCCACCGCTGGCACCAACGACAATAATGTTTTTACTTATTTTTTCCATCCTTCTAGGATAACATAGTCTTCAAGAGTTTAATTCTGTTAGTTTGTAGCCTTCGTATAGTGTATATTAGGTAATAATATGGCAGAACTTAAAACAAAAGTTTCCAAGGCGAGTGTGAGGGACTTTATTGCTGGCGTGCCTTCAGAGTCAAAGCAAGAAGATAGTTTCACTCTACTTAAAATCTTTGAAGAAGTTACTGGTGAGAAGGCAAAACTGTGGGGGACTAGCATTATTGGATTTGGACAGTATCACTATGAGTCAGAAAGAAGTAACCAGAAAGGTGATTGGCCTTTGACTGGTTTTTCTCCACGTAAGTCTAATCTCACCATCTACATCATGCCAGGCTTTAAGGACTACGGCGATTTGATGGGTAAGTTGGGTAAATACAAGACCAGTGTCTCCTGTCTTTATGTAAATAAGTTGTCAGATATTGATATCAAAGTTCTCAAAAAACTGATTGCGAAGTCAGTAAAAGACATGAAAAAGCGCTATAATGTTAAGTAAGTATGAATGAGGAAAGAATTGATACAAAGGAGGAGTTTAGTATTGTGAAGCGGGCACAGAGTTTTAATCATGCCGGAAGGGGAGTTAAACTTTTTTTAGCAACGACACATAATGCCTGGGTGCATATCTGTATTATGCTTTTGGCTTTTGCGCTTGGTCTGTTTCTAGGGATTACACAACTGGAGTGGATCATAATCGTCCTGGTTTCGGGAATGGTTTTGGCGGCCGAAGCAATGAATACTGCGATTGAAATTGATATTGATCTAACGTCTCCTGAGTACCATCCTTATGCTAGAGATACAAAAGATGTGGCCGCTGGGGCTGTACTTATAACTTCACTTACCGCTTTTGTGGTTGGAGTGATTGTTTTTGTCCCGTATTTGGTTTAGTTACCAACGTCTATAATCATGCTTGGTGTCTTCCTTGTCTTCTTCTCTGGATCTAGCTCTTTCCGACTCAAGCGCTTTCTCTCTGGTAAGTCGAAGTAACTCGATCATCCTACGCCGTTCCATCCCAAAACCTGAGATTCCAATATGATCCTTTAACTGTTCAGATAACTCCGAATCATTTAAATTTTCGTAGTTATCTACCACTGTTCTTTCCGCGGCTTTAGGTTCAGGTTTTGGAGACTGTAAGTCAAGTTCGAATTGTTTTGGTTCCATAATTAAACTAGTAGTTAGTATTGCTATTAACAAACTGATCTAAAATAAATTGTATCATAAACCCACTGTTCCCATTTAGATCATGTCTGCTATTATTGGTAGATGATTACCTTACCTAAGCTTAAGCCTCACGATAAAGTAGCAGTTTTGTCGCCATCCTTCGCTGGTCCGGGTCGATTTCCTTTCGTCTACAACTTAGGAATTAGGCGGCTACGAGAGATTTTTGAGCTTGAACCAGTTGAATATCCTACCACTAGAAAGCTTGGTGCTTCTAGCGAGGAGAGAGCGAGAGATCTGGTTGCCGCCTTTTCTGATCCAGAGATAAAAGCTGTAATCGCTACAATTGGAGGAGACGACCAAGTTACTTACATAAAGAATCTTCCGGTAGAGCCTTTTGTCAATAATCCTAAACCATTCTTTGGTTATAGTGATAACTCACACCTGGCAAATTTTTTGTTTTTGCATGGCATCCCTTCGTACTATGGTGGTTCAGTCATGACACAGTACGCCATGCAAGGCGAGATGGATCAATATACTATCGACCATTTAAAGAAAGCTTTCTTCAGTACTGGGGAAGTTGAGATCTTACCGAGTGAATATTATAACGACCAGGGCTATGATTGGGATGATGAGAGTAAGCTAGGAGTAAAAAGACCTAACTGGCCAAATGTGGGTCACTATGTGAGTGAGGGTCTAGATGGAGAGGGTTTACTCTGGGGAGGCTGTCTTGAGTCGGTGGATGAAATGCTTCGACATAATATTTCGATACCGACATTTGGACAATTCGAAAGTACAATTTTGATCTTAGAAACGTCTGAAGAAATTCCCAACCATGATTATGTAAGAAGGGTACTCCGAGCTCTCGGGGAGAGGGGGATATTGGAAAGAGTCCAAGGTGTTTTGTTTGGAAGACCAAAAGCCTGGGAATTTCATAAACAGTTAACGGCAGAAGAAAAAGAAAGGTATGTGACAGGGCAGCGAGAGATTGTCTTAAAAACTGTTAGACAATATAACCAGACTATACCAATCGTCCAGAATCTTAACTTTGGTCATACTGATCCTCAGTTTCCAATGCCGTATGGCGGCAAGGCAAGGATAGTCGAAGGAAAGGTCTTCGTTGGTATCTAAACCAGGCGTGTTAGAATGTAAGGACACCTCTTCGGTGTTTAGTATTTAATTTTATAATAATGCAAATCGCAAGAACTTCGAACGTCAGTGTGTTTATCTTTGTCTTAGCCTTAGCAGCTACTTTCGTCTCGACTGAAGCTATGGCGGCAACTACTGCCACTTTATTACCAACCAGTGATGGTACCTATGCTTCTTGGACTCCAAAGTCTGGTTCAACCCACTACACGATGGTGGACGAATCAAGTTGTAACGGAACAACTGATTATGTTTCGGAGACAACTGCCGGCGAACGTGATTCTTACGGTATTAGTTTAAGTTCGGTTCCTAATGGATCGACCATTACTAATATCGCGATCACTCCTTGCGCGTCTCGTAACTCAAGTGGAAGCGGGTCTTCAAACATGAGTGTCTTCTATCGTCTTGATGGAGTGAATAGCGCTGATAGCGCTGCTTACGCTTTGACTGGTACAACACCAGCCAATCTTTCCATTACCAATTTCAGTGGTTTATCAATTGTGAAGAGTTCATCAAGCGCCCTACAGATCGGTGCGGTTTACTCCTCAGGTACTAAGGGGGCTCGCTTAGGTCGGATTGCTACAGTGATCACTTATGATCCATTGACTATTCCAAGTGCACCAAGCGGAGCGGTTGCTTTTGCTAGTTCATCCTCAGTATTGCTTTTCTGGACTGATAATTCAACCAATGAAGATGGATTTAAGATAGAGAGAAGGACCAATGGTGGTTCATATAGTGAGATAGCTACTGTGGGAAGTAATGTTACCTCGTACGTTGATACTTCAGTAGTTGATGCAAACACTTACACTTACCGCGTTCGTGCCTATAATGCTGCTGGTGATTCTGCTTATAGTACTAGTGGTGATGTGGTTTATGGTACTTTACCAGCAGCGCCAACTAGCTTGGTGGCTGATCCTGTTAGTTTTGGAACAACTACCGTAATTTATGTTAGTTGGACTGATAACGCTAGTAACGAAGCTAATTATGTAGTCGAGCGAAGTACGGACAACGTAAATTTCAGTGTAATTGCAACCTTGGGAAGTAACGCTACTTCACACTACGATTTACCAGCTTCTG
>JACCDR011583801.1_pt1 | contig 10689 bp, 15 predicted proteins | sample 7446431 | NCBI WGS metagenome assembly JACCDR01 (sample SAMN15323443, study PRJNA562643) | freshwater metagenome | isolation source: river surface water | place: USA:Blue River Watershed | collected 2017-08-17 | reverse complement strand
CGGCCCATCCGGGGCACTGTTCTTTCCGCGCCAAGGGATATTCGTGTACCCGACAGGTACGCCCTGCAACTTTTCCGATTCCTCGGGCGTGATCCGTCGAACTCGCCACCCATCCCATCCGTCGCCCCGGCGTTCGGCATAGGCCGGAGGATGCGCCGTCGACGACAGCGGATGGCACGGGTCTCCTGGCTGCGGATTGCAGCGGTTCTCCGCGCTCGTGATCTGCGTCGTGTCGAAGGCGATGCCGATGGATGTCCCGTCGGTGTCGAGTGGGTGCGTGACCGAGCTCGACGAGTCCGGATCCTGGCGAGCGTGGAAGGCGATGGCTGCTGATCCGTCGGTGTCCAGCGTCAACATGGGATCGCCCGGCCGGCCAACACCAACGCCATTGGCGCCTGACGCGCCGCTTGCTCGCAGTGGCGTGACGCCCGCGTCGAAGCCGCCTCCGGTGAGAGTGTGAGCGATGAGCGTCTCGGACTCGAAATCCATCCGACCAGCCCCCCCCTTGGCGTTCAGACATGTGGACACTTCGATCTCATCCGGGGCGTTCCCACCGTAGGCAACACCATGCTGTGCGCCGGCTTGCAGGGGGAACATCGGGTCGCCGGGATTGCCGACGCCAGTTCCGTCCTTCTTGCTGGCATTGGCGCCTTGCCGCTTCGTGACATCGAGAAGAGGAAACGGCACCAACTGCCCCGCCGCCGCTTCATCCGCACCAAATCGCCATCCGCCGCCAGGAGACGTGCCGCCGAGCGTCCCGGAAACTTCCGCAGCGACGAGCCTGCCGGCGCGCGCATCGTTGTCATCCGCGCCATTGCGGCCATCGCCAGCGCTCAGAGCCCCGGCAACGTGTGCCGGCCGAGCCGCCTTGCCGTATCGAAAAGCCTCGGCAATCTGCTCCCAAATGCTCTTGCGGCGAGCGCCACGAGAAGACCGGGCGGCAGGTCTCTCCCGCGCCGCCACGCTCGCCGGAGTATCCCCCGACAGGCTCTCGATGAGAGGAAATAGCGGGTAGGTATCGTCCCCCGTTGCAAAATCTGCGACAAAGAACACACGCTCGCGTCTCTGGGCCAGACCGAAAAATTGCGCGTCCAGACTGCGCCAGCAGACGGCCCCTCGCGGGCCGAGCGCAGCTCCGGAGTTCGTCCACCCATCCCTTGGTACGTCGAAGGCGCACCCAACGATTTCAGCAAGCACCTCTCCAAGGTCGCGACCGCCGTTACTGGAGAAGAGCCCTGGGACATTTTCTCCGACGACCCATCGAGCACGAGAGGCTCGAGCAAGTCGAATTGCGTCGTAGAAGAGACCTGAGCGTGTCGTCGTGCCATCGGCGTTCCTGAACCCCTTGCGCGTGCCGGCGACCGACAAGTCCTGGCAGGGCCAGCCGGCGATCACCACGTCGATATGCCCGAGCCTCCTGATCTGCTCGTCCGTCACCTTCGACACGTCGCCGAGGTTCAGCACTCCGGGATGATGGAACTCGATCACCGCGCTCGCGAACGGATCGACCTCGGCAACCGCAACGAGGTCCCAGCCAAGCGGCTTCCACGCCAAGCTCGCCATCTCGATCCCAGAAAAAAGGGAGAGGTAGCGTATCACGCCCCGACCCTCGTCCACGTCCACCCCTTCGATCTGCAGTAGTCCGCCACCTGCTTTCCATCCCAGCCGAGCATGTAGATCAGAATGGGCGCCGCCACCGTGACCTTGCCATCCCTTGCGACAATGCCTGCTGCAAAGTGCGGCGCCTCGATCAGGATCAGCTTTTCCTCCGGCATGAACACCCGATGGACGATCTCGACGAACTCGAGAGCCGTGAGGCTCCGACTCACGCCGCGCACTCCTCGCAATCGGGCTCGCCACACGGGCACTTGACGATGTCCGGAAGCGGGCGACCGAGAAGAGCCAGATCGCGACGATGTCCATCGCAGTCCCCATCGCACCAGCGACAGGTTCCGAGTGGCCAGCCCATGCCGCAGAAAAAGCCGGCGCGCGAATCCGCGATCTCAGAAAGCCTCCCTTCGAGCTTGGCGATGCGAGCGTCCCGTGGGTCGTCACTCGCCACCAGCGCCTCCTGCCGCACACCCCGGGTGCAGCGCCTTGCGACCAACCGGGATGATCCCCTCGGAAAGCTTGAAGCCCTTGCCGCAGACGATGCACGTGTCCGAGTGGCAATCCTTGCAGGAGACCTCGCCATCGCCGTGCACAACGGCCGCAGCGTCAGACGGGCAAGGCTTGCCGCACTGGCAGCAGTGCGGCTCGCACCACTTGCGGCGAAGACGAGCCCACTGGGCTCGATCGCAATCGTCGCCGAGGGGCCTCCACCCGTGCTCCGAAGCGCGAGCCTCGTTGTCCCGCCAGAACTCCTCGTCGATATCGCGCTGGATTATTGCCCGCGTCCTTTCCGGTATTGCGTCCCAGTGCGCGTCGAGCCAGTCGACGCAGTCGCGCACAATGTACGACCGCCGGCCGAGGCAATACCGTAAGGCTGCCACGATCATCAGGTCGTGGGCGGGGATGGTGTCGGGCTTCGCGCGCTTGCGGGGCTTCGCGCGGCTCGCGTCAGTCGCCACGGCCATCACCCCCGACGAGAACTGCCGTCGTCGGCCGGCCGAACCGCGCTAGGAACGCACTCGCGAGCCTGTAGGTCTGACGCGACCGCGTGCCGTCCCGGACCTCCTCGAGCATCCCGCAGATGTCGCGCACCTCCTCAGCCGTCAGATAGGCGCCCGCAGCGCCAGATGATGGCGTCGGTGAACCGAGCCCGTAGACGCCGCTGATTGGCATTCCGACAACCGGCATTCAAACCTCCTGCCTCATCTCGTCGAGTGCACATCCTGCTTCGTGACGTTGCCGGCCGCGTCGTACTGGTCGCCGTGGCTCGACTGCGATCGGCCGAGCGCCGCGTTGAGCTGATTGCTCAAGCTCATGAACTGTCCGCGCCGCCATCCGTCTGATCCGCTGCCCAGCGTCGCCGCGCGGTGCGCTACTTCCGTCATCACTTCTCGCAGCCGCATCATCTCGAGTTCCGATTTGGTCGGCATGGATTGGTTCTCGCGCCAAAGGATTGTCTTCTCGGCATCCGCTTCGATTTCGTCCCGCGATCGGGCCACAGCGGGGCCCTGGCAACACGCGGCGTCGATCGCCGAATGCGGCGACCAAAAGATCGGCGCAACCGTCCTGGCCCATAGTCCAATGGCGGCCACCGGTATCTGCCGATATCCGCCCATTCGTCACCCATCCCCGCCGATCCCCGCCAACGTCCGCACACCATGAGCCAGGAACCCGCTCTCCACGACCCGTCCCGTTTCCGGGTCGATGCCGACGAACGCCACATCACCATCGTCGGTCGTCACCATCTCCGCGCTCAGCCGCGTCGGGCCCGATACGCCGGCGCCTTCCGGTGATGGCCGGAACGGGCCAAGGGCACACGGCTCCGCAAATGGATCGTCGTCGTGCATCATCTCCCCCGGTTGTCGTCGAGCCCAGCCATGATGTCCCGCGCTCGCCCGGACAGGCCGATCCCCTCGGCAATGAACTCTGGGCTGTGACCAGATCTCACCCACTGCAGGACCATCGGCCATAAATTTCGGCTGCCGAAACCGACCCTACCTTTGACGACGTAGACCGGGCGGTTTCCGGAGCTTCTCGCAGGAACACCCAACGCCCGGAGCCGGCGGTTGATCGCCGACGGCGACATGCCTCCGAGCTCCGATGACATCACGTCCAGCTTGACGCCTTTCACCCACATGGCCAGCAGCCGCGCCTCCACATCGCTCACGGATTGCAGATGATCGCTCCATCCGTATCGAGAAAACCGCCTCGCGTGCCGGTCTCCGCAACGAGCGCTGCAGATCGCACTGATTTGACAGCGAAAACCACCGACGGAAGCGTCGCCGCCATTGCTGCCGCAGCCTCGACGGCGCCGCGCTCGAGCGCCATGATTCTGCCCGCCCTGTCTCCACCCTGATGGAGATCATTCTCGCTGCGCCTCCAGTGATGCAGCACAGTCGTGTGGTCTCGGCCGATCTTTCGGCCGATCTGCGCGAACGACAGACCGCGCTGGCGCAGCAGCCTCACGAGCACAACTCGGGGAATGATGATCTTCGAGGATCGACCCCGGCCGAGAATCAGCTCGACCGGAGTCCTGCTCGCCGTCGCCACGGCGCGAGCGATCTGGACGAACGACAGGCGAGCCAAAGGAGCATTGAGGTCCCGCATCTCACGCCTCCTCATCGACGTCGTTGCCATCGACATCTTCGTCTTCGAGAACGAGGCAGCGCAGAACAACCACGCTGTCCCCGCCCTCGAGGACCGCTTCGTCATCCCAGATCGGAGCGCTGGATAAAGCGCAGGTCATAGGTCTACCGTCGGCATCCTCGAGGATCCGCCTCGGCAAACCCTCGTAGGCATCGTGGGCGGCGTCGAACGCCGCCCTCTCCTCTTTGTGATCGTCTGCAACTGGCGCGATTCGTTCGAGCTCGGTATCGCGCCACTCCTGCAACTCTCTCAGCCTCTTCTGATACTCGACAGACACCGCGTTCATCTGGTTCAGCTGCTCGTCGGTGCGCTCGGGCTCGACCACGTCCAGCATTCGCTCCGACAGATCGGCGTACTCCATAACGACTTTCGCCGCGTACTGCCTCTCACTCATGTCTGGAATGTCGTAGACCTTCATGCCGGTTCTCCATCCGCTGGCACATGACGCGACGGCCGCAACCACTATAACGGTTTTCGTGATGTCAACGCAACGGCGATGCGATCACATGGTGGTCGTTTCTTGCTCTGGGTCCACGTCGCCGGTCCATCGCATTAGTACCGAATGCTCGCCGTGATGGGTGTTCGCCATGTCGTCGTCTATGGTCCAGCCGAGCCACAGATAGTCGATGACGAGAGCAAGAGGGACGTAGCGAACGAAAGTGATCATTCAGCCGCCTCCGTGACGAGCGCGTCGAACTTATCGCGCTTGGCGGTCTTCGCCTTGGCGGCTTCGTCGGGAAACATCTGCTTCCAGTTTATCCAATCGACGGTTGGACTCCCGCCGTGCGCGCGCCAGTGCCGACGGAAAGTGAACCAAGCGAACGCCATCCCAGAGTTGCTGTTCACAGGTCCGTCCCAACCGTGTCGGTGCATCATGGGCAGGCGCGGCGCGAACACGTGGACACGGCAGAGGTGATCACGAAACCGTCTCTCTTCCCAGCGCAAACCTTCGAGGAACGCCACGCGGAGCAAGGCATGGACCTCGGGGCACAGCGCAATCGCGTTCTCGACAAAATCCTCGGCAAGAGCAAACGGAGGGTTCATGACGATGCATGAAGCTGGCGCCTCGCGCTCGAGAAGAAAGTCACGCCGCGCTTCGCTGGCCGGGCATCCCCAGTCGTGAAGATCATGCGCGATGACCGTCCGCCCCTCCTCGCGAAGCACCCTCACGATGGCTCCTGGCCCGCATGCTGGGTCCCAGACGACCTGAGAAACCGCCTCGACCGCAAGCAAAGCGCGGGTCGCAACCTCCGGCGTCTCGTACAGGTCTGGTCCGCGCTCAGATATCGGGTGCACCCGGTTCCCGGTGCTCATGTCGAGGCGAGCTATCACGTCCCATCCCTTCGCAGCGCTGCCTCCAAAGCAGGGTTTCCAGACGCCGCTGGCATCTGATGCCCTTCATGAGGCATGGGCGGCAAGGGATGCCTTGCCTCCTGCAATGGCAGAGCGGGGCCTGCCGGTGCCAGATGGCCGAACGCCCTTTCCAACTGCGCATCGGCAACGGCTGCCGCGTGGATCACCTGCATGGCGGCGGCAACAAGTTGCGGCCGGCGCTGCACAGGCCGGTTGACCGCCGCAAGGTAAAGCTCGTCCAACTGCCGCTGGATCTCGGCAAGGTCGTCGCTCACAGCCCGATCCCTCCACTGACCCTCGGCCCGGCAACTGGCGGTGCTGCCGGAGGTAGTGCGTCCGGTGGTGGCGTAAGAGCCCCGAGCCTCTTCCTCCGGCGAGCCACCACGTCCGATGTCCGCAATCGCTCACCCTTTGGCCCGACGCACCACGCCATGAGAGGATCGATCGTCTCCTCGATCTCGGCAATCGCTGCCGCACACTGCTCCCCGGTCATGCGCGCCTGCGTCAAAGACCCGGAATTTATCGCCACCCATAGAACGAACACCCATTCGCCGCTCAAGACCGCCTCCTGCCCCTGTAAATTTCGCCCACGACGCGCCGATTTGACGGCATGATCGAAAGTCCCCGTCGCCGGGGCACCGGTCCTCTCCGCATCGGCGCTTTCTCTGGCTTAGTCGGACGCGTGGGCTCGCCCGGCGGAGAATCAGAGGACCAGCGGAACCTGTCGCACGGCCTGCGGCACTTTCGACTGCCGCAGGCGGTAGGACCGGAAATGGACCCCGCGCCGACGGGGAGGCGAGTAATCGGCGCAGGGGTCGCCCGCGTCACGCCCGGAGGATCGCTGCTATCCTCCGGCGCGGGCCTTGCTCACCACGCACCTGGAAGATGCAGGGTGAGAAGAACGAGAGCTGCGATGCAGGCCGCGGCCATGGCCGCATCCTTCAGCACGCGCCCGTCGACATAGACAAGCATGTGCACCCCCGAGATCAGAACCGGATGACGGCGCCACCCGCGATCACGTCGGTCTCGACGCAAATCACGCAGATGCCGGATCCGGACGGTTCGTATCGCCGCGCGGCGAGATAGAGGTCCAGACCGAGATGGTCGACTTTCTGCACGACACCGATCCCGTAGACGGTCATCTCGTCCATGACCGTGTCACCGCCCATCTTCTGATACTCGGCGAACAGCGTCGTCGCGCCGGCGCCAAGCCAGTTGCGCTCGATGCCGACTTGTCCGCCGTACCCGGTCATGGTCTCGGACCCGAGCGGGAACGACACCGAGAACAGAGGCGGCAGGATGCCTATACGCCCCGCGATGTCGTACTTCAGACGGCTGTAGAACGCGGTCGCGAACAGCCCCGTCGACACGTGCTTGATCGAGCCGGAAGCCGAAGTAGCCTTGTGCGCCCCCGTGACATCGAAGGTGATGGCGTCGAGAACGTTCAGCACCTGCAGCAGCGTCTGGCTTTTCTGGTCGCGGTAGCCGATACCGAACGCCATCTGGAACCCGCCCGCCTCGCCGGCCCAGCGCAGCGCCGCATCCCAGGACTCGGTGTCGGTCCAGGCGATCGAGCCGACCATGCCGCCGAAGCTCGGCGTGTCATAGCGCAGAGCGTTCGCGCGGTAGCCGTCATAGGCGACGGCAAGACCAGAGATTGCGCCCCCGACATTGAGCGGCATGGTCGAAAGGGGACGCCCCGCCACCAGCGTGTTGGCGAGATTGACCTCGATGACGCCGTCGGTCGCCATCGACTGCTGCCCGACCGAAACCTTGCCGATAGGGCTGGTCACGTAGACGAACGAATGCCGGATCACCGAGCCGCGCTCGCCGATCTGCAGCTCGTTCGCGCTGTCGGGGGCGCCAAGCGAAAGCAACGCCTTGCCGGTATCGCGCCCCCGCGCCTGATCGCCAGCGTAGGCGATCTCGATGACGAAGCCCGCTGCCCAGTCGGATCGGATCTTCGCCTCGCCCGAGATGCGCAGCCGCGACGGATCCGTGCTGCCGTCGTAGACCGACAGCTTGTCCGACCCGGGAAAGTCGTCGCCGTTGTGCCAAAGCACGCCCTTGTGGACGACCCCGGAGATGGTGAGAGACACTTTGCGATTGCCCTTGCGAGCCGTCGTCGCCTCGAGCTCGGCAATCCTTTCCTCGAGGTCGGCGCAGCAGTTGCCGCCGAGATCGGCAGCCTTCGCCATCGGCGCCATGGCGACCCATGCCACGGTGCCAATCGCGGCCAGAGCGGCACATGCCGCCAGCCATTTCGTAATCGACTTCATGCAGTTTCCCCTGGTGTGCGGCGGTAACGCGGGGCACGGGGACGCGGAACAGTATCGGCCGCAGGATGGTCATGATCTTCAGGAAGCACGGTCGGCGTATCGATTTACGCGACGCGACACAAGGCGCAAGATGGCGAACCTCGGCGCTAAGATGTGGAGCGTGACAATCCTGCCGCTGCACGGGCGCGACGCACGATGCCAGCAACGGTGCTGCGTGTGACGCCGACATCGATGGCAACGTCACCGAACGTCTCTCCCTTGGCCACGCGGGCAACAACGGCCGCTCGCGCCGCACAGTCGAGAACGACCATCCCGACCTCCCTGCGCCTGCCCCGATTGCGATGCTCGACGCCGGCAGCCTTCAACGCGCCCCGGACGGCAGCAGCGCCACAACCGAGCTCCCGCGCCACCGCCGTGACAGGCATTGCCAATTCGACGTACATCCGCCGAGCCCGCTCCCGGTCGACCAGATCGAGACGCTTCGGAGTCTTCATCCGCCGCGGCAATCCTGCCGCACGCGCTATCTGCTGGACACGCTGGCGGCTGATGCCGAGGTCGCCGGCAATCGTCCGGTATGTTTCGCCGAGACGAACCCGATCTATGACCTGATCGTCGCGACCCATCACACGGACTCCTTCTCTGGTGTCGATTGCCGGGGCCTGGAAGGGGCGCCATCGGCCGAAGATGGTGCGACCCTAGGCTTGAGGCGGAAATCCAAGAACGGCCGTCCTTTGAGGCTCCTGGAGGCTCCTGGGTCATAAGCCCGAGCGGCGTGCATGGCGCAGTACGACATCCCCGCCACCTTGCGATGGCCGCAGAAGTGAAAATCATCGGACCTAGGGTCGCCGATCGGCCACCGGCAATCGCCGTCCTCGAGATCGAGAAGCCCCTTGCGCAACTCGTGCGGCACCCAGACCTCGGCGACAGGCTCGGCAACCGGCTCGGCGACGAGCCGGGGCATCGCCGGCATCGCAGGCTTCGGCCTGGATGGCGTGCGGTCGACCCGCGGCAGCTGCGATACCGGCACCTTCCGCAAGGCGTCGCGCATCGTCTTGGCAGTGCCTGTGCCGCGGCCAGACAGACCCAGTCGATGCAACTTGCCGATCACGGCGTTGCGACTGACGCCGCCGCCGAGACGATTGGCGATCTGGTTCCCCGACAGCCCCTCAGCCCAGAGCTTCTTCAGAGCATCGATCCGATCATCCGACCAATCCGCCGCCATTCCTGCCTCCTGCTGCCTGTTTTTCCCGATACGCAGCACGCCCTTCGTCTCGTTTCTCGCGATTCGGCCGTCACTCGCAATCGACCCGGCCGCGATATTTTTCGGCCAGCCCAAGCTCGGCCACGACCTCCGGGTTCACGATGCACTCGTCGTGTCCCGGCGGCGCCCCGAGCAGCCACCAAGGCCATGTGCCGTTGGGGCGCACTTCCGCAAGCCGCGTCCGCCACCAGCCGGCCTCTGTCTTCCGCAGCGTCTCGATCTCCGGCCGCCACCAGCCCCAGGCCCAGCCATTCGGCCCAACGGTCGGCACCTTGGACTGAGCGGCAAGATCGACCAGACGGGCGAGGACGTCGCCGAGGCTGCCGTCGGTGGCCAGCAGGCGATCGAGTGTCAGCCGGAACGGCTGCTGACCGGGTTTCGGCGGCGTCCGGCCGGACAGGAACTCGTCGCGACCGACGGCGCCGAGCGCCGCCTTGCACCGGTCGATGCCGCCGATGTCCCGCAGCCGGTATGCCAGCCGCTCGGCGCGCTGGTCGGTCAGCAACTCGCAGCGCGCACAAGCTCCGCCGGCGGCTGCCGCGTTGTAGGCGTCGAAAGCGGCTACGACTGCGGCGGATCGGGCAGTCGGCATCGGCTCTGTGGCCAAAGCGTCTGCGGCCGGAGCGGCGCCGCGTTCAGCCGCCCGACGCCGGGCGTTTCGTTGCTGGTACACGGCATCCGTGTAGTAGTCCCACGACCGGATCGATCCTGGCGCGACCGACCGGCTGGCGCTCAGCGCCCGAATGGCCGGCAGCACGTCGAGATCGAGGTCGCAGCCGTTCTCAAGCCACGCCAGCGGAGTTCCGACCGACAGCAGGCCTTGCCGGTTTACCGGGTCGGCCAAGCCCTTCCCTGCTGCGGCGGCGAGAACGTCGCAGAGGCTTCTCGAATCGACCTGAGATGAGCCTCTCCGGTCGCCCGTCGCCTCGCTGCCCGCCTTGCCGCGCGAAGCCTCAGAAGCAGTACTTGTTTCCTTGTTTCCTTGTTCCTTTGTTAGATTCTGGCCCCTTGCTGGCCCCTTGCTGGCCCCTTGCTGGCCCCTTGCTGGCCCTTCTGCAGGCCGCCATGTCGGCAAGCTAGGTTGGTATTGTGAGTAATTTGAAAGTGTTAGCACCTGCGCTTGCTTGCCCTTTTGCTGGCCCTTGTTAGAACTGTTCAAAAATCCTTCCGTACTCGGAGAGGTTTTGATTTCCGTTCCCGGACTAATCCGCGAGATCATGCCTTCGGACTCCAGCTGGTCGAGAAAAACGCGAACGGTTTTGGGCGTCCAGTTCCACCGCGAGGCCAGCCAGGACCGGGCTCCGAGAAGCTGTCCGGCGCGCAAATCCATGCGCCGGCCACCGTTCATGACAGTGCCATCCTTGTAGCGGCACTCCATGATCAGATCGATCCACGCCTCCGCCTTGGAGAAACAGAACCCGCGGTCTGGGTCCGCCGGCGTGACCGCGATCCCAAAGCCGACAAGATGATGCGTGCGAATCCCGCGCGCGATGGCAACCCACCCATCCGGGATGAGCGGAACCGGCTCGTCGAGAGGCG
>JACCDR012581503.1_pt1 | contig 10690 bp, 6 predicted proteins | sample 7446431 | NCBI WGS metagenome assembly JACCDR01 (sample SAMN15323443, study PRJNA562643) | freshwater metagenome | isolation source: river surface water | place: USA:Blue River Watershed | collected 2017-08-17 | reverse complement strand
CGCCCCCCAAGGACAAGCCCCCGGAGCCGCCGAAGCAGGACAAGCCGCAGCCCCAGGCGCCGCAGAACAAGCCCGAGCCCGAGCAGCAGGCGGCGCTGAAGAGCGACGAGGCGCCCGGCACAGGAGCTGGCAGCGGCCTGGTCTCCGGCAACGTCACCACCGACTACACCGACCAGAAGATCGGCGACAGGCCGCAGATCGGCGGCAGCGGCGGTGACGCCACCTCGCGGCTGGCCGCCGCGAGCTTTGCCAGTTCCACGACCCGCGCGCTCAACGAGTTCCTGGCCCGCGAGGCAGGCCTGAAGCGCGCCGACTACAAGGCGCAGGTGCACCTGTGGCTCGGCCAGAACGGCACGCTGGAACGTGTCGAGCTGGTCGGCAGCACCGGCGACAGCGAACTCGATCGACAACTCAAGGACGCGATCCGCCGCTTTCCCGGTGCGTCTGCGCCGCCCCCGCAGGCCCTGCAGCAACCGCTGCGTCTGCTGGTGACCAACCGGATGCTCGGATGAACTGGAAGAACCTGTCGAAGCCGGTGCTCGCCGGCGCCGCGAGCCTGTGCCTGCTCGCACCCGCGGTTCACGGCCAGCCGGCGCCCGCCAACGCCGAACGCGAGTCGCTCGAGGCGCTGCGCGAGACGACGCTGGCGCTTATCGAACTGCTGGTGGCCAACGGCACGCTGTCGCGCGAGAAGGCGGATCAGCTGCTCGCCGAGGCCCGCCGGCGCGCGGCGGCCAAGGCGGCCGTGCCGGCCCCTGGCGAGTGGGGCTCGCCACCGGCCACACCGGCGCCGGTTGTCCGCGTGCCCTTCGTGCCACAGGTGGTGCGCGAGCAGATCCGCAGCGAGATCCGCGAGGAGGTGATCGCCCGTGCCCGCGCCGAGCGCTGGGGCGTGCCCAACGCCACGGCGGAGTGGACCGATCGCCTCGTCCTCAGTGGTGACTTGCGCGTGCGCGGTCAGGGCGATCTGTACGACGACGAGAACCTCACGCCACTGGAGTTCGTCACCGCATCGGCGGCCACGCTGGCCACGCGGGCCCCGGACCTGGCCGCCGCCACGGCCGCCGGCATGCCGACGGCCAACACGCAAGTCAACCGCAACCGCTCGCGCGTGCGGGCCCGCCTGGGCTTCACGGCGCAGGTCAACGACTGGGTGGTCGGCGGCCTGCGCCTGGCCACCGGCAGCGCCACGGACCGCGTGTCCACCAACCAGACGCTGGGCCAGAACTTCAACAAGTACAGCCTGCTCGTCGACCATGCCTACATCCGCCTGTCGCCGGTGGAGTGGGCCACGGCCACGGCCGGCCGCATGCCCAATCCCTGGTTCAGCACCGACCTCGTCTGGAACGAGAGCCTCGCCTTCGAGGGCGCGGCGCTGAGCCTGCGGCGCCCCGCCGCGCCCAACGCGCGCTGGCTGCCGTTCGCCACCTTCGGCTACTTCCCGGTGCGCGAGTCGGCACCGCCGCGCCGCGGCCGCGGGATCATCGGCGCGCAGGTCGGCGTTCAGTGGGAAGCCACTGAGCTGACGCGTGTGCGCGTCGGCCTGGCCCGCTACCGCTTCCGCTACTTCGAGGGCCAGATCGATGGCGACTACAGCGCCGTCAACGGCCCGGGCGCCAGCTACGGCCAGTACGAGTACGAAGCCGGCCTGCGCCAGCGCGGCAACACGCTGTTCCTCACCAACAACCCGCTGGAAGTGGCCGCTGGCCTGACGCTGGACCGGGCCCGCTGGGGCCTGGCCTCGCGCTTCGAGCCCTGGTCGCTGACGGTCGCGGCCCAGTGGTCGCACTTCGCTCCGGTGTTCATCGGCCTGACCGGCGAAGTGGTGCGCAACGAGGCCTATGACCGCACCGAGATCGCGCTGCGCACCGGCGGCCTGTACCTCGACGATGCACGCATCTTCGGCGTCGGCGGCCGGCTCACCATCGGTGCCCAGGAGGTGCGCAACCGGGGCGACTGGCAGGTGGCGATGGCCTACCGCTGGCTGGGCAGCGACGCGGTGCCCGACGCCTTCGTCGACAGCGACATTGGGCTCGGCGGCACCAACGTGCGGGGCCTCTCGCTCGGCGTGAACGTCGGCCTGGCGCGCGACACGGCGCTGGCCGCACGCTGGATCAGCGGACGCACGATCAGCAGCCCCACGGTGCGCAACGGCGAGGGCGACCGATTCGGCGTCGACAGCCTGCAGGTGGACCTGAATGTGCGCTACTGAGCCCAGTCGCCTTGCACACGTGGCACGCGGTGCCCGCCAGGCCCTGCGCCGCTGGCCGCTGGCCGGCCTGATCGTCGCGCTCGCCGCGGTGGCCCAGCAGCCCTCGCGCGAGCAGGAGCAGATCCGGCGCCTGCGCCAGCAGGTGCAGCAGCTGCAGGCCGATCTGGCTTCGGCCCAGCAATCGGCGCAGGCGGCACGCGCCGAGGCAGACAAACGCGCCGGCGCTGCCCAGGCCGAGGCGAGCCGCGCACGCCGCAGCGCCGGCACGTCGGCCGCGCGCGTGCAGGAGCTCGAGCAGCGTCTCCAGGCGGTGTCGACCGAACGCGACGGCCTGCAGACCCAGCTGACGGCGTCGCAGGCCGAGGTCGAACGCCTGCGCCCGGCACTGGCGCAGGCCCGCGCCCAGTCGGGCGCCGACACCTTGCGCGTGCAGCGGCGCGAAACCGAGCTCGAGGGGCTGCAGCAGCGCTTCGCCCGCCAGAACGCCGCGCTCGACCTGTGCTCGCGCCACAACCAGAGCCTGCGCAGCGTCTCGCTCGACCTGCTGGGTCGCTGGCAGCGCATGGACTGGCGCGACGCCCTGGCCAGCAAGGAGCCCTTCGTTCAGACCGAGCGTGTGCGCATCGAGAACCTCGTGCAGGGCTACGAGGAGCAGATCGACCGCGCCAGCCTGGCGCCGGCGCAGCGCCCATGAATCCCAACCGACGGCACTGGCTGCGCGCGCTGGGCGCCGCCCTCGCCGCAGGGGTGGGAGCAGCACCGGCCGTCCATGCCGACATCGGCGACGCCGACCCGGCCCTGCAGCCTCTGCGCCACGCACCCCCCGCCGCCGCCTCGCGCCGCGGCCCGCCCGACCCCGAGGCCTGGGAGCGCACGCTGCGGGCCCCGGATCGCCTGGGGCCGGCCCCGGTGCGCCCCGTGGACCAGGCCCTGCTGGACGACCTGCGGAACGGCCGCTGGGCCGACGCGATGCGCCACGTCAAGGCCGGCGCCGCCGTCAATGCACGAGACGCGCGCGGCAGCCATCCGCCCGCACTGGCCGCCGCCGGCGCGCAGGACGATCTGCTGCGCGAGATGCTCCGACGCGGCGCCGTGCTCGACCGCACCGGCGAGGACGGCTTCACCGCGCTCGGGGCCGCCGCCTGGCGGGGCCACCGCAGCACCGTGCGGCTGCTGGCCCGCGCCGGCGCCGACCTCGCCACCTGGGGACACAACGGTCACCCACCGCTGCACCTGGCCGCGCTGGCTGGGCATGCGTCGGTGGTCGAAGACCTGATCGCCCTGGGCTCGCCCGTCGAAGGGCTCAACCGCGCCCGCGAAACCGCGCTCGATGTCGCGGCCAGCACGAACCAGGAGGCGGTTCTCGACCTCCTCATTCGAGTGGGTGCCGACATGACCAAGGCCGGCCGTCGATGACCCCGACTTGGTCCGAAATGCTCATGAAACAGCGCCCGTCACGGTGGCGGGGCGTCGCATGCGCCCTGCATCCTGCGCGCTGTCGGAATGATGGTTACGAAGTCGCTCCCTTCGGACTAGTGAGCACCGAATGCGGGCGTCTGCGTGCAACCAAGCCTTCCTAGCATGAGCTGCGAGATGGTGAAGGCCATCCGAGGATCTTCCTGCAACTGAACCCGGACGAGGAGTGAACACATGAACTTCAAGATTTGCGCGCTGGCCCTGGCGGCTGCCGCGGTGGCCAGCGGCACGGCGCAAGCCGCCGTTGACAACGTGACCACGGGCAACAGCTCGCTGCTGTTCGTGGCGATCGACGCCGACGCCAACATCCAAGTCACGATCGACCTGGGCATCAACGTCAACGACTTCGTCACCAGCGAGACCTTCACCAGCGGCCTGACGTCGCCGGTGACCTGGAACTTCGCCACGAACACCACCTCGCTGTCCACCACGGGCAACGACTGGTCGGCCGCGTACGACTTCTTCAAGGCCACGCAGACCGGCGGCAACTTCCAGTGGGCCGTGATCGGTGGCGACAACGTCTCCGGCGGTGTCGCGCCCACCCAGAACCGCAGCCTGTACGCCACGGGCACCCCGACCCGCGACAACATGCTCGCCTTCACGACGGCCGCCCCGATCTCCAACGGCCTGGGCGCGATGCAGAACTACGTCGCCGCGGCCATCGCCTCCGGCGGCACGCTGACCTCGGCCAACAACGGCGCGGCCACGCAGACGGGCTCCAACGGCGTCGGCTACTTCGCCGATCCGGCCGGCATGGGTGCCAACTTCAACGGCGCCCTGACCTGGGGCTACCTGATGGCCAACGGCCAGACCTCGCCGTTCACCCGCGTGCACCAGTTCGCCAACCCGCTGGTGTTCCAGTTCGGCAACCCGACGACCCAGGACGACCTGTCGCCGGCGCCGATCGGCTTCACCTTCGACATCGCTACCAACACGCTGACGCTCGCCCCGGTGCCGGAGCCGGGTACGTACGCGATGCTGCTGGCCGGTCTGGCCGCGGTTGGCTTCATGGCCCGCCGCCGCAAGGCCTAACCCCGCAACTGACCACTCCCACCCTCCGACCGGGCCCTGCCCGGCCGGCTGGGCGGAGCCTTGCCCAAAACCTTTCGGAGATCGACATGCACTTCACCAAGATCGCCCTCGCCGCCGCCGCCCTGTGCGCGACGGCCGTCGCCACCGCTGCCCCGGACGCCAGCCGCATCGCGCTGAGCGCCGGTGCCTCCGCCATCCAGGGCAACATCACGCTGGCCGTGCGCAACCTGTGCACCAGCGCCGGCGGCGTGCCCACCACGTTCGCCTCGGGCAACTTCACGACCGTCGTCTGCGCCACCGCGGCCACCGGCGCCCTGACCTCAGGCACCTACGCCTCGACGCCGAACAGCGGCTTCCAGAACCTCGCCGGCCTGCCCTTCGCCGAGGTGCGCTTCAACGTGTCGAACGGCTCGTTCGGCAGCGTGCAGATCCTGAACGGCACCGTGTTCACGTTCCGTGACCCGGCCACCAACACCAACATCGCTGCGCCCGCCGGCGCCGTGATCATCGGTGGCGTGAGCGACGTCGAGACGAATCGCTTCCCGGGCACCACCATCGGCACCAACACGCTGTTCACGAACGTCAAGCTCGGCGCCGCGCAGACCTTCGGCGTTGCGGTGTCGAACCTGCTTTACACCAAGATGTTCGACGCCCAGAAGGCCGCCGGCCTGATCCCCGCCAGCTGCCTGGTCGGTGACACTGGCCTGAGCTACTGCATCCCAAGCATCTCGAAGGCCCAATTCGCCACCATCATGGCGAACAACGAGTTCAACCAGGCCTACAGCCGCGGCGTCGGCTTCCTGACCGGCGACGCCGCCGACGACGGCATCGAGCTGCGCTATGCCCGCCGCGTCGACACCTCGGGCACGCAGGCTGCCGCCCAGAACTACTTCCTGGGTCTGCCCTGCTCGCTGAACCCGCTGTCGATCGTCCCCGAGCCGACCGGCAACGACGAGGTGTTCGTGCCGCCGTTCACCGGCGCGCTGGATCTGAAGGACCAGCTGATCGGCGCCATCCGCGTGCTGGCCGCCGGTGGCACCGGCGACGTGCGCAACGAGCTGAACGTGACGACGAACTACACGATCGGCGTGCTCTCGGGCGAGAACAACGGCTCCGGCGCGGCCTGGCGCTGGCTGCGCCTGGACGGCGCCCCGATCGGCGAGAACGCCATCCCGGGCACTGCCGGCAACACCAACAGCAACACGCTGAAGAACGGCTCGTACAGCTTCTTCTACGAGCTGACCTACACGGCCAACAACAGCACGAACCTGGGCTACTGGAACACCATCTCCAACGCAGTCCGGACGATCGCCGCGCCCGTTGGCCTGGTGAACCAGACCACGCTCGACTCGGGCTACAGCAAGGGCGGCCTGACCTGCCAAGGCAGCTCGTCGAACTGATCTGCACCCGGTCCTCTCCCGGGGCTCACGGCCCCGGGGAGGCACCTGCCCGATGCCCGCCTCGCGCGGGCTTTTTGCCGTATCGACACCTACCGGACCCCGCATGACCTTCCGCGCTGCACCGCTCCCCGCCACCGGCCAACCCGTGCGCCGCCGCGGCAGGGCCTGGCGAGTGCTGGCCCTGGTGCTGGCCCTGGTGCTGGCGAGCGTGTCCTGGCCTGCCCTGGCACAAGGTCCCGCGCAGGCGCCTGAACAGCCTCAGGCTCAGGCGCCCGCGCCGAGCGAGGAACCGCGATTCGACATCCTCGAGTACGTGATCGAGGGCGACACCGTGCTCGGCGCGGCCACCATCGAGCGCGTGGTCTATCCCTTCCTCGGGCCGGGCCGCCAGGCCTCCGATGCCGAGGCGGCGCGCCGTGCCCTGCAGCAGGCCTACCAGTCGGCCGGCTACCTCAGCGTGAGCGTCGTGCTGCCGCCGCAGCGCGTGGATGGCGGCGTGGTGCGACTGCAGGTGCAGCAGGCCGTGGTGGACCGCCTCAAGGTCACCGGGGCGCAGCACTTCCTGCCCAGCCAGGTGCGCGAGGGCATCCCCAGCCTCGCCCCCGGCCGCGTGCCGCTGTTCAGCGAGGTGCAGCAGGAACTCACCCGGCTGGCCATGGCCGCGCCGGACCGCCAGATCACGCCGCTGCTCGCCGCCGGCTCGCGGCCGGGCACGCTGGACGTCGAACTCAAGGTCGAGGACCAGCGTCCGCTGCACGGCGCCGTCGAGCTCAACAGCAAGCAGTCGCCCAACACCGAGCGCGGGCGGCTCGAGGCCGCCGTCAGCTACGACAACCTGTTCCAGCGCCAGCACAGCATCGCCGCCAACTGGTTCGTCGCGCCCACGCGGCCCTCGCAGGCCAACATCGTGTCGCTGCTGTACGGCCTGCCGCTGGGCGGCCCTGAGGACCGGCTCTCGCTGGCCTACACCTTCTCGGACAGCGACACGCCCACGCCGCTCGGCGGCCTGACGGTGTCACGCGGCGACACCTGGCGGCTGCGCTGGCGCGACAGCCTCGCGGCGCCCGACGGCATCCGCCACACCCTGACCTGGGGCCTGACCCGGCGCCACCTGCAGGACCGCAACGTCGATGTCGCGGGCTTCAGCGTCCAGCCTCCGTCGCTCGTCTACCCGACGCTGCACGCCGACTACGAGGTCGAGTTCGGTGGGCAACCCGCCGGTCGGCAGACGCGGCTCAACGCCGGCCTCACGCTCAGCCTGCCGGGCCTGAGCGCGCGCACGGTCGACTGCTTCGGCCGCCGCATCGACCAGTTCGAGTGCAAGCGTGCGGCCTCCTCGGCCCGGTTCCAGGTCGTCGGCCTCTCGGCCGAGCATCGCGAGCCGCTCGGGCGTGGTGCCGACAGCTGGCTGGCGGTGCTGCAGCTGCAGGGCCAGTACAGCGACACGCCGCTGCCCAGTTCGGAACAGGTCGTGTACGGTGGCCAGGACAGCGTGCGCGGCTTCCTCGAGGGCGAAGAGGCGGGCGACATCGGCCTGGCGCTGCGCGCCGAGCTCTGGGCACCGCGCTGGGCCGTGTGGGACGGCGCGGGCCTGCGGCTGCTGGGCTTCGTCGACCGTGCCGGGCTGCGGCGCCTGTACGCCCTGCCGTCGGAATCCGCCACGGCCACCCTGGGCAGCGCGGGCTTCGCTCTGCGGGTCGACTCGCGCATCGGCCTCACGGCCTCGCTGCAGTGGACCTACGCCACGCCGCAACGACTGCGCCCGGACCAGCCCCAGCGCTGGGACCTGTCGCTGCGCCAGGCGTTCTGAGGCCGCCGGCGCGCCGCGGGTCTGGTCCGAACGGTTCATCGCGACGCAGTGGCCGACACCCTGCCCGCCCATCATCAAAAGCTGTCTCGCCCGCACCCGCACCCGCCATGACCCTGGGCTCCCATCGACGCGTGTTCGACCCCCGAATCGGCCCCGCCGTGGCCGTGCCCGGGCCGAGCCGCCACGGGGCCGCGACCGGTGGGCGCCGCCGGCATGCGCTGTCGCTGGCCATCCTGGCCCTGCTGAGCCCGGCGGCCCCGGTGTGGCCGGAGGCCCAGGCCCAGACCCAGGCCCGCTCTCCGGTGGTCTTTGCCAGCCGCGCACCGGCCGCCGTGAACCCGCGGCCGGCCCTGCCCCAGCCCTTTGGCACGCAGTTCCGCGCCGATGGCGTGACGCGCGTCAACGACCCCGCGCTGCGCAACTTCGTCGCCGACCCGGCGCACCGCGATCGTGTGCGCTGGACCGTGGCACCCGATGGCCGCTCCGCGGTGCTCGACCAGAGCGATGTCGACCGCGTCATCCTCAACTGGGACAGCTTCGACATCGGCGCCGGCCGCCACGTCGAATTCCGCCAGAACCCCGACCCGTCGCGCTACGTCTCGGCGCTGAACCGCGTGTGGAGCCAGGACCCGACGCTGATCCTGGGCTCGCTGAAGGCCAACCGGGAGGTCGTGCTCGTCAACGCCAACGGCGTGTACTTCGGCCGCGGCGCGAAGGTGGACACCGGCAAGTTCGTGGCCTCGAGCCTGAGCCTCGCGGACTCGGTGTTCGAGCAGGGCCTGCGCAACGTGCGCGACGGCAGCGCGGTGTTCACCACCGCCGGCACCGACCACCAGCCGACTTCGCTGGACAGCGCCGTCACGGTGGAGTCCGGCGCCGAGATCCGCAGCGCCGCCGGCGGCGACGTGCTGCTGATCGCGCCACGGGTCGTGAACCAGGGCCGCATCGACACGCCGCAGGGCCAGGCGGTGCTCGCCGCCGGCGACCGCATCTACCTGATGAGTTCATCAGACCCGGCGCAGCGCGGCCTGATCGTGGCGGTCGATCCGGTGCGCGTGGGCGGCGCCGGCTCGGCCCCCGACCCGACGCTGGGCGTGGTCGAGAACACGGCAAACGGCCGCGCCGACACCGCCGCGCTGGCGCAGCAGATCAACGAGATCCGCGCCGACAGCGGCACCGTCAACCTGGTCGGGCTGCTGGTGCGCCAGGCGGGCCACATCAACGCCACCACGGCGGTGAAGGGCGCCAACGGCGCCATCCACCTGCAGGCGATGGCGTCGACCGTCAACCTCGTCGGCGGGCCGGATGCCTCCACGCCCGCCAGCCAGCGCGGCCTCGTGGTGGAGTCCGGCGCCAATGCGCGCGTGTCGGCCACGGGCGGCACGGTCGAACTCACGCCCGAGAGCCAGACCCGCGCGACTCCCAGCACGAGCGGCAGCACGCAACTCTCGGCCGAGGCCTTCAACCCGTCGCGGGTGCGCATCGAGGGCGAAGCCATTACCGTGGCGGCCGGCGCTCGGATCGAGGCGCCCGGTGGCGTCGTCGAGCTGCTGGCAGCCGGCTCGCGCCAGCTGAGCCCGCTGTTCAACTCGGCGGCCACGTTCAACCCGGCGATCGACGGCAGTCACGTCGTCGTGGCGCCGGGCGCGCTGCTGTCGACGGCCGGCCTGCGCGACGTGGCGGTGGACGGCTCGCGCTTCCAGGCCGCGCAGCGCCTGTTCCGCATCGAACTGGCCGACGCCCCCGTGCAGCGCGAAGGCCCGCTGTACCGCCAGGAGGTGTTCTTCGACACCCGCGACGCCAGCCGCATCGGCGTGGCCAACGTCACCGGCGCCACGGCCTCCACGGGCTTCACGGCGGCCGAGAAGTCCACCGCCGGCGGCACGCTGCGCGTGGAGTCGCAAGGCGCCGTGGTGATCGCGCAGGACGCCACGCTCGATGTGTCCGGCGGTTCGATCAACGTGTCGGCGGCCACGCTGCAGACCTCGCAGCTCACGGCCAACGGCGGCGTGCTGATGTTCAGCGCGGCCGATCCCGGCGTGCGCTACGACGCGCTGCTGGCCAGCACGCGCGCCACGCCGGTGCCGGCCTACCGCGAAGGCGCCGACGGCGGCCAGCTCGTGCTGAGCGCGCGTCGGCTCGCGCTGGCCGGGCAATTGACAGGCGACGTGGTGCTCGGCGAGCGCCAGCTCGACGGCCGTTCAAGCGCCCCGCGCCCGGCCAGCTTGACGGTGGGCCGCTTCAGCGGCGGCGGCCAGTACCTCACGGGCCTTGCGCTGCAGACGGACGCGGTGCCTCCCATCGACCCCGCGCTGTTCGCCGCGCCGCGCGCCGAGGCGCTGGCCGCCCTGCCCGCCGAGACCTCGCTGTCGCTGGCGGCAGTGGCGGCAGGCGGATTCGGCTCACTCAGCCTGCGGGCCGTGCACATCGACCAGGTCGACACCGGCACGCTCGATCTCGGCGTGGGCGGGCAGCTCGACCTGCTCGCGAGCCGCATCTCGCTCGACGGGGTGTTCAGCGCGCCGGGCGGCAGCTTCAGCATCGTGACGAACCGCTTCGACCCCGTGCGCGGCGAAGACAGCCTGGGCGACATCCGCCTGTCCGCCGCCACCGTGCTGGACGCCGCGGGCCGGTGGACCAACGACACCACCGCGGCCGCCACCGCCAGCCGCGCGCCGCTGCGGCTGGAGGGCGGCCGCGTCAGCGTGACCGCGGCGCGTGACCTGCTGGCCGCGCCCGGTGCGTCCATCGATGTCTCGG
>JACCDR012085810.1_pt1 | contig 10692 bp, 9 predicted proteins | sample 7446431 | NCBI WGS metagenome assembly JACCDR01 (sample SAMN15323443, study PRJNA562643) | freshwater metagenome | isolation source: river surface water | place: USA:Blue River Watershed | collected 2017-08-17 | reverse complement strand
GGCACGCAGTGATGCACGCGGGTGCGGTGGCGCTTGCGACCGGCAGTGTGGCGCTGGGGTGCGCGGAGTTCGTGGCGCACGTCGTGATCGACTACGGCAAGTGCGACGGCTGGTATGGCTTCCACACTGACCAAGCGTTGCATGTCGCGTGCAAGGTCGCGTGGGTGGGCATGTTGTCGGCGGGGGTGGTATGACCTTCGATCCCAAACTGGCATTCATCGAGTGCCCGAAATGCGATAGCGCGTTCCATGTGGAACAAATCAAGGGCGCGCAGTGGTTTTGTAACTGCTGCGCCCATGAGTTCGAGGGGCCGCGTGCGGGGGCTGGGAACACGTCCGGGTATGCCGCACGGCGTGATGCAAATCGCACGCGGTCCCGCGAAGATGTCGGCGCGCTGATTGCCATCGCCGTGCTCGTCGCGGCGTTCCTGTCGGTGCTGGCGTGTCCCCCGGTGTTCGCGCAGACGGACCCGCGCACGCTGCCGATGTGGGACGGCACCGGCATCACCTACGCGGGCACGTTCAACGTCCCCCAGGTAGACGCCAACGGCGTCATGTTGGACTACGGCGGCAACGGCGCGGCGGTGAGCGAGGACGGCAAGTTCCTCTACGTCGGCTGCTTCAAGACGCCGAACGAGCCGAACCAGAGCGGGCGCGGCCTCTACGCGAAGCTGGAGATTCCCGCGATCGGGCAGATGGCGCGCATCGTCGAGCCGTGCCGGGGCCTGTCCTACGCCACGCTGGCGAAGATTCACCCGGACCCGAACGCCTACCACCCCTCCAGCGCTGGCATTGTGGAGATTGGCGGCAAGGTGATCGTCAGCGGCTACATCACCTACGACGCCAACGGAGGCACGACGCGGAGCCATTGGAGCGGCGCGTCGCTCTCGACGCTGGCTGGCCCGTTCTCTGGCACGGTGTCGCCGGGGCTCGTCAAGGGCCAGATGGGTGTGATCCCGCAGGAGTGGCGGGCGCTGCTCGGCGGCGACGTCTACGCCACGGCTGGGTATACCTCGATCATCTCGCGGGCGAGTCTGGGGGCGGCGTTCACGGTGTTCAACTCGGCCGACGTGACCCGTGACGGCTTCGCCATGACCATGCTGCAGGGCTGTCTGCACTCGGTGCCGCTGTGCCAGACGTGGGGCTCACCCCAGAGCATCGAGGTCTACAACGGCAGTGAGCAGTCGGGCGGCTCGTTCTTCGTTCCCGGCACCCGCACGCTGGTGGCGATGGAGCGGGAAGCCCTCGGCCCGACGTGCTACGGCTACGCCACGCGCAATCAGGCCGAGCACGGCCAGAAGTATCTCGACGCGGTGAAGTGCTACAGCCTGAGCGATGCCCTCGACCAGAAAGGGCCGATGGGCTACCCCTACCAGCACGTCTGGAAGCTCTACGACCTGACCGGGCTCGTGGATGTGAAGCAGGGCCGGAAGCAGGCGTGGGAGAACAACAAACCCGCGAAGGTCGTGCCGCTGCCGAACAACGCGCCCAACGACGCGCTCGGCTACTACGGGGGCGCGGCGTTCAACCCGGTGCGCGGCGAGTTTTACTTGGTGCGCGAGCTGCACGGGGCCATCAGGGTTTACACCGGCTTCCCGAAGGCAGGTTCGCCGCCTCCACCGCCTCCCCCTCCCCCCAATCCCGTCGATTGCGTGGGCACGTGGGGCGCGTGGTCGCGTGTGGCGAACAGCGAATCGGCCTGCTCGGCGGAAGGCTCTCGGACGTTCAGCGAGTCGCGGCTGTTCACGGTCGTGACGCCCGCGAGCAACGGTGGCACGGCCTGTCCTGCGAGCCCCGAAACGCGCACGGCCACGGAGCCATGCACGCCCCCGGTCAGTCAAGTCACGTATACGTGCTGGGTCACGTCGTCGCCGTCGAGCTACGCGGACGGGGATGCGCGCCGGCAGATTCGCTGCGACACAAACGGCCCCACGGTCAGTCTGCCGAACGGCACGACGTTCACGGTTACGGTGCCCCGTAAATGACCGAGATCCCGGCCGAGCGCGGGTATACCTACAAGGTCTTCCACGTCGAAGGACGGCGGAAGCAGGCGCGCTGCCATGGCGGGCACATCCATTTCAAGGATGAAGCGGCGGGCGATGCGTTTGCCGACATCGATCATACGTGGGTGGATCGCGGCACCTACTGGGAGATGACGCGGGCCAGCTACCGGATGCAGGTGGCCAAGGACTTCGCGGCCCCGGCGCTCATCCGCTACCGCAACCGCTACGAGGGCGCGGACCACGCCATCACCTACGAGCCACATTCGCTGGTCTGGGCCACGGGGCGGGACTTGGCCAACGTGCGGCCGTTCAGGGCGCAGCAGTCGGTGCAGGGCGTGGTGAATGGCCCGGTGATCCGTTGGACGGACGCGTTCGGGCCGGGGCTGCACTTCGAGGTGGGGCTGCGGGGATCGGGCTTCACGAAGGAAATCGTTATCCAGCGCCGCAACGCACTGGAACAGCCGCCCACGGCACAGCATCGGCTCGTCCTGCTCTCGCGCTACGACGGCGGCACGCTCGACATCAAGGACACGCAGGGCCGCACCTGGGCGAAGGCGGGCGAGTTCGACGACGCCAGCGATGAGGGCTTCCGGCTGGAGGACGCGAGCGGCCCGCCCTCGTTCATCCGCCCCGCCTACATCGTGGAGTCGGACGCGGACGAGACGCGGCACCGGGTGCCGGTCATCTGGACGCAGCGCAACGGGGCCATGTGGCAGGCCAAGGTGCTGCCGACGAACGTGCTGGTCAATGGCACGTATCCCCTCCGCGCCGACACGGTGACGAGTTACTACGCCGGGGCGGGTGACGGGTTCGCGGAGTCGTTCAACCACGCGACGTGGGATCTCGCGCATGACGCGGCGGGTGACGCCGCGGACGCCACGAGCACGACGTGCCGTGTGTCATCGGGTGAGTTTGCGAGCGGCTGGAACATCCGGCGGGCGTTCTTCCCGGTGGACACGAGCGGCATCGGGGCCGGGGCCACGATCAACAGCGCGACCTTCCACGCCAAGACGTCCCTCAAGGGCGACAACGACGACAACGACGGCGATGACTTCTTTGTGCTCGTTGGCCCCACGTCGCAGGCAAGCAACACGACGCTCGCGGCGGGGGACTTCGACGCATGCGGAACCATCGACGCGCCGCAGGAGATCACGGGCGACCGCTTCGATTACAGCAGCATTGCGGCGGTGGGCGTTTATAACGACTGGACGCTCAACGCGACGGGGCTGAGCATCATCAACACCACGGGCTACACGCTGATTGGCTTGCGCGAAGGCCACGACGTGCTCGACAGCGCCATCGTGGGCGGCGTCAACGCGGACGTGCAGTGCCGTTTCTATACCAGTGAACAGGCGGGCACGGGGGACGACCCCTACTTGCTCGTGGACTACACGCCGCCGGGGGACGTCGTGGCTTGGATGAGGGCCTAAATGGCTGACAGTCACGCGAATTTCGCCTACGGGACGGTGCTCACTGCGCCGTCCCCTGCCTCATCGGGCACGTCGCTCACGCTGTCGTCTGGCGCGGGCGCGCTCATGCCGGCCGTGCCGTTCAACGCGACGGTGTGGCCCACGGGCGTCAACCCGCTGAACAGCAACGCGGAGATCGTGCGCGTCACGAACGTCTCGGGCGATGTGCTCACCATCTCCCGTGCGCAGGAAGGCACGTCGGCGCGGACGATTCTCGTGGGCGACCAGTTCGCCGCCACGATTACCGCCAAGACGCTGACGGACGCGGAACTGACGCTGACGGATGGGGCCAACTCGGTCGGATCTGGCACGCTGCGCCTGTCGAACGCGAACGGGATCAGCGTCGGCATCAACGGTCAGACCGTCACGTTTTCCCACAACGGCCTGACGACGGCGGCAGCGTCCGATCACTCCCACGGCAACCCGCAGCTCAATCTCACGAACCTGACCGGCACGACGGCCAGCAACTCGGGAGGGTTCACGCTGTCGCTGAGCGGCCCGCCTGCTGGGCTCACGACGGCACGGGCGAGCAATGACGCTATCGGCCTCAATACCGCGCTCACGGCCAACGGGCTGAGCGTCACGGCGAATAGCTCCGGCCTGTCGATCAACGTCCCGGCGTGGCTGACCACAGCGGCACTGAGCAACCACAGCCACGGCAACCCCACGCTGAACCTGACGAACCTCTCCGGCACCACGGCGAGCAATTCGGCAGGGCTCACGCTGTCGCTGTCGGCCAATCCCGCGCAGACGGTGCAGCCGGGGATTCAGTCCATCTCGGCGGGCACGACGCGAGCGACCACGGGCGAAGTGGTCTACAGCAACTCCAATGGCGTGTCGTTCGGGCTGAACGGGCAGACGCTCACTGCGTCTCACAACGGCCTGACGACGGCCCGCGCCTCCAATGACGGCGTGGGGCTGGCGACCGCGCAGAGCAACGTCACGTGGACTGTGAACAGCGCCGGGTTGTCGCTGGACGCCCGTGGCTACGCTGGGACCGGCACGAGCGCCACGAACGCCTCAGTCACGTTGAACAGCAACGGGTTGCAGATCAGCGTTGCAGCCCCAGGTGGCGGCGCGAACTTCTCGGCCGGTGTGTCGAACGTCGGCAACACGGGCGGCGATACCGGCGTCACTGGCACGCGGCTGGTGTTCGTCGGCTCGCAGAACATCACGCTCAATCAGGCGACAGACGCCAACGGGGCCACGATCAGCATTTCGGGCGGCGCGGGCGCGGCAGGGAACACCGGCTTTATCTCCGCAGGCGCGGCCACGGCCAGCCTCGGAACTGTCGTGTTTTCAAACAGCAACGGCGTGTCGTTTGGCGTGAATGGCCAGACGGTCACGGCCAGCCACAACGGGCTCACGCAGCAGTCCACGCAGCCGGTCGCGGCGAGCGCGGCGAATGGCTCGTTCGCCTTTTCCACGCTTAGCTTCTCCAACCTCAACGGGATTAGCTTTGGCACGTCGGCCGGGTCCGCGATTACGGCCAGCCACAATGGCCTGACCACGGCGCGTGCGTCGAACGATGCCGTGGGCCTGAATACCGCACTCACGGCGGGGCCGCTGGCGTGGACGGTCAACAGCGCGGGAATTTCGCTGAACGCGGGCAGCGCGGCGGGCACCACGAGCGGCTTCACCGGGAACCTGATTTCCGGCTCGATGACGCACAACACGGCGGGGCTGGCGCTGTCGCTGAACCACCCGGCGTGGCTCACGACCGCCATGCAGTCCAACGCGGTCACGCTGTCTAACATCCGCGTGTCGGCGGGGACCACGAGCAACCTGCTGTCGGCGCTCACGTTTGCCAATGGTAACGGCGTGAGCTTCGGGCTGGATGCGGGCACGATCACGGGCTCCCACAACGGCCTGACCTCGCAGAGCAACCAGAACGTGACGGCCGCGAACGGCGGCTTCGCGTTCCAGACGCTCTCGTTCTCCAACGTCAACGGCATCTCGTTCGGCACGTCGGCGGGCTCGGCCATCACGGCCAGCCACAACGCGCTCACCACGGCTCGCGCCAGTAACGACGCTATCGGCCTGAACACGGCCCAGTCCAACGTCACATGGACCGTGAATAGCTCGGGCCTGTCGCTCGATGCGCGGGGCTACGCGGGCACGGGCACCACGTTCGCCGGGGCCAACATCTCGGTGTCGCTCACGCAGAATAGCGCGGGCCTGAACATGTCCGCCTCGGTGGCGGCTCCGGGCGGCGGTGGGCTCACGCCGGTCGCCTCGGCCTCCAACGGCTCGTTCTCGTTCACCACGCTCGGCTTCAGCAACGCCAACAACGTGACGTTTGGCACGTCGGCCGGGTCGATCATCACGGCCAGTGTCGCGGCACCCGGCGCGGCGGCGGAACAGAACGCCATCAACCTGCTCGGCGCGAACACGGCGGGTAACACGACGGCCACGGGCTCCACGATTGGCTGGTCGGGCGTCAACCTGACGTTCTCCGGCACGAACGCGAGTCAGGTCGTGGTGTCGGCCCCGGCCACGTCGAGTCTCAGCGCCACGGGCCTCGTGAGCATTTCCACGAACGGCTCGACGATTTCGATCGGTGTGGCCGACTTCACGTATGAGGGGTTCAATCCCTACGCGGACATCGAGAAGATCGCCGGATCGTATGGGCAGGGCACGCTTCAGTTCGACCCGGTGCGTGCGCCGAACGTGCAGTTCGACCGAGTGATCATCCCGATCAATAACACCAACTCCAGCAACAGCAGCGGCTCGCACACGCTGTCGTTCTGGGTGGGGCTCTACTCGAAGAATGCCAGCACACTCAGCCTCGTGCAGTCCACGTCCTCCTCGACGGCGGTCACGCACTCTGGCACTGCGGGTTCCTACTCGCTGTATTCGGGACAGCGGTTGTTCACGATTCCGATGACCACGACGCTGACACAGGGCGACTACTGGCTCGGGTTCGTGTCGCGCACGACGTCTGGCGGCGCGAACGGCTCATATAGCCACTTCATCGCGTCCAACGTGGCGTCCAACTTCCTCGGGCACTTTGGCTCGTCGCACGCGACGACGGCGCAGCTCACGCTCGGGCAGGGCATTTACACCGCCTCGACTTCTGGTATTCCCGGCAGCGTGGCGTTTAGTCAGATCAACGGCTCAGGCTCGGCGGCGCGTCGTGCCGCCTTCATCTACTTCGGATCGGGGACCGTCTAGATGCTTATCATGCAAGACGTCGGCGGCGCGCATAACGCCGACCTCGTGAAGACGCAAGCACGGCTCCTAAAGGGCGCGTCGTGGAAGAAGCAGCGCGTCGTGGTGATTCTGCCCGCTGCGGCGAGTATCCCGGCGAAGGTGGCGCTGAGTCACTGGAATCTGGCGTTCCCGCCGAACCAGGGCGTGGTGCGGATTCTTGCGCAGGGCATGGAGGTGGGAGACGCCTACTCGCAGGCCATCCAGACGATTCTGGACCACCCAGACCTTGGGACGTGGGAATACCTATTGTCGATCGAGCACGATAACGCTCCTCCGGCCGATGGTGTGCTGCGTCTCATTCAGCAGATGGAAGCCCACCCGGAGTTTGCCTGCATCGGCGGGCTCTACTTCACCAAGGGCGAAGGCGGCGTGGCGCAGATTTGGGGCGACCCCCGCGACCCGCAACTGAACTTCCGGCCCCAGGTGCCCGACCCCAACGGCGGGCTCGTGGAGTGCTGCGGCACGGGCATGGGCTTCAACCTCTGGCGTCTGCAGATGTTCCGCGATGAGCGCCTCCGCAAGCCGTGGTTCAAGACGGATGCGGGTTGCACGCAGGATCTCTACTTCTGGACGGACGCGAAGAAGTATGGCTACCGCTGCGCCATCGATTGCAGCGTGAAGGTCGGACATTACGACCAGACCGGGGCCTTCGGGCAACCGGACTTCATGTGGTAGGGGGAACATGGCACGCAAGAGCGCACTGGTAAAGAATCTCGCACCGGCACCGACCAAGCTCGATCTGGGCTGCGGCCCGAACAAGCAGCCCGGTTACTACGGCGTCGATAGCATCGACTTCGTGGGCGTGGATCTCGTCTACGACCTGAGCCAGCCGTGGCCGTGGGCGGATGGCAGCATCGCGCAGGTGTTCAGCAGCCACTTCTACGAGCACCTGACCAACCCCCAGCGCGTCCACGTCCTGAACGAACTGCACCGGGTGCTCAAGACGGGCGGGACGGCCACGATCATCGCCCCGCACTGGTCCAACGCCTGTGCCTACGGCGATCCGACCCACCAGTGGCCCCCAGTCACGGAATGGGCCGCGCTCTACTGGAACGCCGCATGGCGGGCCGCCAACGCGCCCCACGCAGGCTATACCTGCGACTTCGACACCGTGACGGGGTTCGGGTTCGACAGCCGCATTCAGGCGTGGAATCAGGAGCGCCAGATGTTCGGGCTCGCCCATCACCTGAACGCGGCGCGGGACATCCACTTCACCCTGACGAAGCGATGACCCTGCCAGTGACGTGTCCTCGGTGTGGTGGGAGTTCGTGGGCGGTGGCGCTCAACACGTCCACGTGGCAGCAGTATCGGGAATGCAATGCCCGTCTGCACCACTACATGGCCCCGTGGCCCGCAATGGGCATCCTAACGCCATCCTATCCCACGGTTGCAAACCTGTGCGGGTTCCGGACGGATCTTGACGGGAACGTGCTGCCCGTCTTGGGCGAGGAGATGGCGCAGTGACCGCCGCGATTCCCGAAAGCCTGACCAAGCGATGATTGCTCAGACCTGTGCGCTCCCGGGTGTCCTGCGGCTCCGTCCCGCCTATCACCCCGACCATCGCGGGTCGGTGGAGGTGATTTACCAGCGGTCGGCCTACGAGGCGCTGGGCATCCACGAGACGTGGGTGCAGGAGAACGTGGCCACGTCCCGCATGCACGTTCTGCGGGGGCTGCACGCCCAGCCCGGACAGGCGAAGCTCATTCGTGTCCTCTCGGGGACCATCGTGGATGTGGTGGTGGATGTGCGGCCGGACTCGCCCACGTATCGCCAGCACGTCAAGTTGACGCTCCACCACGCCGATGCGCTGTATGTCCCCGCCGGGTTCGCTCACGGCTTCTGTGTGCTGGACCATCAGGCCGTAGTCTCGTATCTGCTCTCTGACGAATACGCGCCGACCCGTGAGCGCGGGTATGCGTGGAACGACCCTGCGTTCGGGATTGCCTGGCCGACCGAGACGCCCATCCTCTCGGCGCGTGACGCAGCGGCATTGCCGCTCGGAGACTAGCCATGTTCGGAGCCTACCCGTTTGGGGAGCCCTACTTCGGACAAGCGCCGAACTACCCAGCGGTCGTCTACACGCCCACATACGTCTATGTGGCGACCGTGCCGGCCGAATCGCGCTCGGTGCTCGTGAAATACGAGACCAGAACCGCTGTGGTGCCCAAGGATCGCCTGTCGGCGCGTCCCACGGAGACCCGGATCGCCATCGTGCCGCAGGAGCGGCGCACGACTGACACGGAGCGTTAAATGCCGAATCCTCTGAAGACGTTCACGAAAGACCCCGCCGCAGTCCTCGACTACACCGTGGATTGGGATGCGGATGACTGGCTGGGGAGCGACACCATCACGGGCACGCCCGTCTGGACGCTCCCCTCGGGCATCACCCTCGCCAGCCAGTCGAACACCACGACCACGGCCACGGCATGGCTGTCGGGGGGCACGGCCAACACGGACTATGACGTGGCCTGCAAGATCGCCACGACCGCAGGACGCACGGATGAGCGGACGATTCGGATTCAGGTAAGGAATCGGTAAAGGCATGGAGCGCCAATACCCGCTACTGCAACGCCTTGTCGCATGGTGTGTCCGGCGTGTTTGGTGCACATCGTGGGCGCTGCGCGTTGGTGGTTTCGATCCAAACACTGGATGGCCTTGAATTGATGCCCCCCATGCGCCCCTGTAGTGGGAAAGGGGGCCGATGCCCCGCCCTGGTGCGTGGGGGAGGAAAGTGCCCCACCTGCACCACGCAGGCTGAGCGGCTGAGAGGCAATTTCCGGCAACGTCTCGGAGGGCTCTACGACGCCTCATGGGACCGAGCCGCAGCAGCGTTTCGGCGCAAATATCCCATTTGTGGGATGCGCCCCGGAGGGAAGCCGCCCGTGATGAGCCGTTGCCATGAGCGGGGCCTCGTAACCCCGGCCTATCAGACCGACCATGTGGTGCCCACCCATGAACGGCCCGATCTGTTCTGGGACAGCGAGGGGAACTGGCAATCGCTCTGCCGGAACTGCGGGGCGGCAAAGTCAAGGGCTGGCCTGTAATGGGTGCTCGCGGACCAAAGCCGAAGCCTGGGCCAAGAAACGCCAGAGGCCGGCTGATAAGGCCTCGAAAGATGGCCCAGTGCGCCTGCGGTGGGAACATGCATGCTAAGGCATCGATGTGCCGCTCCTGTCATGGGGCCAAGAAAGCAGGAGACAAGGCCGCCGCGTTGACGTGTGCCTGCGGTAACGCGAAAACGCGCAAAGCGTCACAGTGCCGCGTGTGCGCCAGTCGCGACTACAACACTGGTCCGTTTGCATGCCTCCACTGCAAGGCGTCATTCTTCCGGAAGATTGGTGGGCGTGGGCATACCGGGGAGTATTGCAGCCCAGTGTGTTACCGGGAGGCAAGAAAGGCGACGAATGCACAGCGCCGGGCCGAAGTCGCTATGGCCCGAGCGGCAGCAAAGGCCGCCGCCTACGCGGAAAGGGTGTGCGCGATATGCAGTGAGCCAATGATGACCGAGCCCGGAAGCCGACATCTTAGCTGCATTAAGCGTGCTCGTGCTGAATATGCCCGAAAGCGATATTTAGAGTTACTTAGGGATAGAGAAGGGGCCGGACAGCCGAGGCCATGCGCGGTGTGTGGTGTGACGTTTATGCCACCGCCACGCCAAGGCAGGCATGGTTTGTGCTCCGATGCGTGCAGGGATGCAAGGAGACGCGCAGACAAAGCCCGAAGGAGGAAGCTCGTAAGGAGAGGTGAGCGCTTTGACCCCTTTGAGGTGTTTATGCGCGATGGTTGGCGTTGCGTTATCTGTGGTGTCGATACGCCAAGGAGCCTACGTGGCACCATCGCCCCAAACGCGCCAGAGCTTGACCATATCGTGCCTGTGGCGTGCGGCGGCGAGCACACAAGGGCCAACACTCAATGCCTGTGCCGGTCTTGTAACTGCGCCAAGGGGGCAGCGCAGGGATGGAACGGGGAAGGGGGCGTCAAGAGTTTGACTGGATGGGCGTCCAGTGC
>JACCDR011920206.1_pt1 | contig 10692 bp, 17 predicted proteins | sample 7446431 | NCBI WGS metagenome assembly JACCDR01 (sample SAMN15323443, study PRJNA562643) | freshwater metagenome | isolation source: river surface water | place: USA:Blue River Watershed | collected 2017-08-17 | reverse complement strand
TTGCCAGCGTGCGCGCGTTGGCGCCGGTGCACGTAGCGCGATCGGTCAATTCCGCCAGCATCTGCGCTTCGCTTTTCGTCAGTTCCATGGGAGCGGTTTTCATCTTCTTTTTCCTTGGAGTGAATCAGGCAGGGGCGACTACTGTATCAGTTCCCGCCGAACCCACCCAATGTAGCGCACCCGCCGCGACGTAGAAATAGCCTCCCCCGGCGGGGTTCGTCGCGCCTTTCGTGCCGTTGAGAATGCCCAGCGCATTGGTAGTGGCCGCGCCGCCGAATCCGCGCGTCGCACCGGCCACGCTGTTTCCCACCAGCAAATTGCCCGCGTTCATGTCGCCATACAACACGCCGCGCTTTACGCCCGTGATGTAGGTACCGATAACGAAGCGGTCATTGTTGACCAGTTCGCCTTCGGTGGCGCCCACGCCAATGGCAATGCTTCGGTTGCCGGTGTAGGCGGCGCTGCTGCCGACCACGATATTCTGTTGGCCGGTGGAAATGGTGGCCGCGCTGCCGATAGCAATATTCTCGCCCGTGCCGAGATTGATCGAACCCGCGTTCGCGTTGGCGCCAATGGCAACCGAATTTTTGCTGGCAAGCGCAGCGAAGCCCACCGCAACCGCATCGTTGGAGCGCGTGTTGGCAGTGGAGCCCACCACCACAGAGCGGTCCACCTGCGCGCCTTGCAGCGCCGTGCCGGCATCGCGACCGATGACCACCACATCGGGCGCGAGTGCCGTATCCGACCCCAGGTAAGCGCCCGCGCCGATGATGACGCAGCGGTCCATTCCGTTGCTGCCAGCGTTGGTAGTCTGGTATGCCGCACGATAGCCGATCACGACAGATTGATCGGTGCCGCGAATCGTTGGACCCTGCGCCAGCGCCTGGTGCCCCACCACGACAGAGCGCAGCGCAGGCGTGCCGCCGTTGCCGAGCGAAGTATCCAGAATGTTGTGACCGATCAGCACGTTTAGTGCGTTCTGGTCCGCCGTGTTGGCGTTGACGTAGCTTTGAAGAATCTTCGAACCGATGAAAATATTGCCGGCCAAGTACAGCGCTTGCCGCGCAACGTCTTCACCCAAGGCAATGTTCGGCGCATCCTGAGAAAACCCGCCGCTTCCGCTGTTGCGCACGGACGCCAGCGCACGCGGTCCCACCGCAATGCTGCCTTCTAGGAAGGCGTCATTTTGCAGGCCCAATCCTGCGCCGCCCATGGCCTGCCAGCCCAAGGCGATTTGATAGGACGCGGAATCGTTTTTCAGCGCATCAGCGCCCAAGGCGATGATGTGCTGCGCCGTGGGCGAAAGACCGCTGGCGTTGTTCGCCATGGTCAGGCGGTCCACATCCGACAGGATGATGCTGGGGATAATCGGAGTGGATACCTGACCCATGATTTACTCCCCCTGCGCGCCGAAGCGTGCCACGCGCGCGAACTCGCAGAAGTAGCCGGAGCAGTCCGCCGCTGCATACACCCACAGCGCATCCGTAGGCGTGATGAAGTCCAGCAGCAGTGTCTGCCCGACACTGAGCGCGCCCGTGGTCAGGTCCGCCTGCCCGCCAAACGAGTAGTACAGCGTCGCCGCCGCGTCGCGATTCTGCAGAATCAGCCCGATTCGATCATCGTTGGCTGCGCTGACGTTGAACGGCTGGCCCGCCACCAGGCGGAAGGGAATGGGCGTGGAGCGAATCGGGCCATCGCGTGTGATGCGCTGACCCGGTTTGGCAGCCGTGCCGAAATGGCTGTCCAATCTCGTCACGCTCATTCCCTGACCTGCGATTTCCAACGTTTTCATGTGAAGCCCTCGCGTGTGAGCGTGACGAAATGGATGACCAGCGATCAGCGGTACCGCTTGTAGCCGTGCAGGGTCAGGTACAGTGTGTAGGTGGTGCCCGCCGCCACATAGCTGGTCCAATTCAGCTGAATGGTGGAATTGGCGCCGAATACGCGCGGCCGGATCAGGCGATACGGACGCTTGCCGTCGCCCGCGATGGTGCCGAGCGCAATCGGCGTATTGGACAGGAACTTGCCCGATCCCGTATCCGCGATCTGCAGCAGCACCAGCGGAATGGGGTTCGTGGATTCGGCAATCGCCGCGCCAGCAATCGATACCTGATAGCTGGTCGCGATCCAGAAGAAGTCAGCATCGGCATCGATCTGCACATTCTGCGTGACGTTCGGGGTAACGCTGGACAGTGTGGCCGGACCCTGCTGCGGGCCATACCAGAAGTAATCTTTGCCCGTTTCACGCGGGTTGAAGAACGATTCGGGCGAACGCGGTGCGCGATTGGTCGGAGCCATGATGCTTCCCTCAGAAAGTGGTTAGGTGAAGTGATGACCGCTACAGTCTCAAACGCCCGAACCACTGAAACCGACACGCAGCGCGAGAGTGACCCCGCGCTGCGCGACGCGCTTACTGCGCGTTGCGGACCATCTTGCCGACCAGGCGCACACCGATGCGGCCATCCGCGCCCGAAGGCAGCGCGATCAGGGCCGGGAAGTTCACCACGCAGTTGAAAGCCTGCGTGGATTCGATGTACACCGGAATGATCGAGTACGACGCGCCGCAGCCGGCCGCGTATTCGATCTGTCCCGAAGTGGCGCCCGCAGCGGTTTCGCTGTAGGAAGCCACGCCCGCAAGGCGCGTCTGCGTCGGGAACTTCATCAGCGGCGCATCTTGCGCGAAGTACCGATTCTGGATGTTGAAGGTCAGCGCGCCGTTGCGCAGCACGCTGTACACATCATCCCAGTTGCGCGCGAACTGCGCCGCCGTCATCGTGGCCGCGGCGTTGAACCCCGGCACGTTGCCAGGGAAAAACTCCACTTCGATGCCGTACACCAGGAAGCGATTGCCCAGCGGCAGCGCGCCGCCCGTCTGCAGGTTCGTGTCCAGAACGGTCTTGGGGCCTGCGCCGCCGAAGGCGGAAGTGGTGCCCTGACCCTGCGGGACAGAGAAGAACGTGAAGGTCTGCTGACCGGCCAGCGGATACGTCTGGTAGTCATACAGCGGGTTGAAGATGGAATCGGCCTGCGGAAGCGCCGACTTGTACTGCGAAATGTCCTTGCGCGAAACGCCGCGCCGACCCTGCCACGTGCTCATAGTTCACTCCAAGTAGGTTAGGATTTGTGCGACCGCTACAGTCACAAGCAACCGAACCACTTAGAGCGAATCAGGGCTTACATGCCCTCATCTTCGCCCATGTACTCGCCGACGCCAGCCGAATCATCCTCATACTCGCCGACGAATTCACTGTCGCCGTTGAGCACCTGGGCCGAATCCACGTAGCCCATCTGCGAAGCTTCGATGTATTCGCCCAGCGGCAGCGACGCGGTAGCCGGCATGGATTTCAGCTGTTCCACGATGCCGTCGCGCAGCGCGACGGTGACGGCGCCCACGCCCAGGGCAGCACCCTTGCCGCGCAGCACCTTGCCGCCCACCACACCGATCAGCACACCGCTCGCCACCTTCGCCAGCACCTTCGGGATGCCGGTCTGCAGCATGGCGGGCAGGTACTTGGAACCGTAGCCGAACGCCAGGTCATTCGCGACGGCGCCGCCGGCACCGACCAGACCGCCCAGCACCACCGGCTTGACGCCCGACAGCGATGCGACGGGGTTCGAACGGGCGCGGATGTAGTGGCGCTTGCGCGAGTGCGAACGACGACGCGGGTTGCGGCGAGCGGTGATGTACCGACGCTTGGAACGGCGAGCGCTGCGGCGACGCGAAGACTTGCGCTTCTTGCGGCCGCGCGGGTTGGACAGCAGCAGGATTTCTGCGGACATGACACGAACTCCTTTCAACGGTCTTCAATACCGTGATCAGTGAATTCGTATCGCCCGCCGACGATGCCGAGTTGAGAGCCGTCATGTGATGCAATCAAAAGCGGACGGCTGGAAGACTTGAACTTGTGATAGTAGTCAGCTGACTCCCCATCACGTGTTGCGCGGTAATGTACACCCTGCAAGTGGCCGATGACAAGGCCGGTCTTGATCGGGCGCACGGATGCGCGGATTTCCTTCGAAGCGCGGGAACCGCTGAACGATTCCAGCAAGGCATCCGCCGCTTCCACATGTTCGCGGCGGGAGGGGTTTTTCTTCATTGCGCCAAACGCAGCGACAGCCTTAGCGCGATCCTTGCGCGCATTGGTCTGCAACACAATGTCTTCAATGCCGCTGTGATTGACCAGTCGCGCCCGCGTGCGTGCACTCTTGTAGGTAGCTGCTTCAATCACGGTCCGGGTTCCGTCGGTGAAGCGCACCGCCCACTTACGCCGCCCGCCCGGATTCTTGCGCGCCTTCCCCACCGCCGCCGGAATCGCGCGAATGGACAGCGAGCCCAAGTGTCCCAGCGCGCGTCGGGCGTTGAACAGTTCAGCTTTCAACGCGGCGACGTTGGGATACACCTTCGCCTTTTCGCGCTTGCTCGCCCACACGCCATCCTTGCGGAAGTAGTAATCCCGGTCTTTGTACGTCACCGCAAGAATGGCTTTCATGTGAACAGGCTCCGCAGCAGCGCGAGAAGTTTATTCCACCACGAGCGAACCGGGGGCGACGGGTTTGGGGACTGCGAAACTTTTGCAGCCTTCCGCGCTGTACGCGCTTTCCCCTCCTGCCGCCGATGCGGTCACGTTGAAACAGGTTTCACCGTAGGGCAGGTTCGTGACCAGATACGAAAGCGAGGTCAAATTGCTTGCCACTCGCGTTTTGCTCGCCGATCCTTTCACGCCCTGATACACCGAATAGGTAACACCGGTGATGGTGTTGCCTTCGGTGTCCTGCGTCACACCACCCCAGGTGAGCGACGCGGTGCGCGTGGGTCCGGCCTCGCTGACTCCCAGCGCAACCACCATCAGAAACAGCGCGCCGATCAGCGCCACCATCACATGCGAAGTTTTCATGTAGCCACCTTCAAAGTAAGTTGTTCCAGAGATTCCGCCGCCACGCGCCAGACTTCGCATTCGTCCAGCGCGGTCACCGGCGCCTCCCAATCATCCGCGAAAGCGCGCGAGTCCGCCAGTTCCCGCAAAGTGCGCAGCACCTTCGCAAGCCCCTGACGTTCCAGCAGGTCATCCAGGATGGCGCGTTCCGCTTCGGGCAACTGGGGCAGGCGGGAAGTGATGCGACGTGGCGCGGTCATTCCGCCAAGCGGTAACGCCGCGTCAAAGTCCGCGTCGCTGCTTTCGATATCCACGCCGTCCCACTTCTCGCGCAACTCGCGACGTTGCACGCGCCGGATGACTTGGAGCGCGCCGCGCGTCATGCCTTTTCAGCGACCTTGTAGACCTGCCGCCCAGTGCCGTCCTGCGCGATCATCTTGGACTTGGGCACCACGATTTGATAGACCACACCGGAGCGCATGAACTGCCCGGAGCGATCGACGTTCAGCGAATTGACCGCGTGAAATTTCTTTTCAGCGGGAAAGTACACGCTGTAGTCGGTGCTGGTGATCTGCTCCGCTTCGCTGGGATGAAACAAGTCATACAGCCCTCGCCCGATGGCGCCGCCGGCTGCATCTGTCACCGCGAAGAACGTATCCTTCGCCTGCGAGCCGAAGCGCAGCACCTTGAATGCGAGGAAAAGACCTGCGCCCAGCAGGCCATAGGTAAGCCACTGTTCCAGATTCACCCCACCCGGCCCGCTGCGCAGATACTTGCCTGCGCGCGAAGCGTAACGAGCACCGGCCGCTTTCAGGTACTTGCGTGCCATGATTTACTCCCGCGTCACCAGATACACACCGACAACGCCCAAGGCAATCAGCCCCCACGGAATGGGCGTCGGGAACTCGCGCGCATTCAGTTGATCCGGCGGCACCGAATACGCCAGGCCCGCATCCGTCAGCGGCGGCAGTCCCTGCTTGGCGCGTGCAATGTTGGTTTTCAGCAGCGACAACTGCTGTTTGCCCTGCACGTACGCGGTGAGTCCGGAACTCGCCGTCTGCATCACCGAATTCAGCGCGGCGGTGATCGAGTCCACCGCGCCGTGCAGGCCCGCGCGCCGTTCTTCTGCAGCGGCCAACAGCCGGGGATGCTGCTCGCTCATCCAGCGCAGAAACAGATATTCATTTGCACTCATTTCGCGCATGTCATTTCCCCTTGTTACCGCGCGTCGCGGCAATGACGAGCAGTCCCAGCCCCGCCAGCACATACGGGGTGTAGTTCGTGCGGGATGCGGTGACGCGCACCTCATCCAGCACTTCTTCCCCATTCGGCGCGTAAGCCGGATTCACTGCCGGATTTGCCAGCTGCCCGTTGTACTGCGGCCATCCGCTGGATGCGCCGGCCACAACCTGACTTGCCAGCGTGGGCGCCAGCGCCGCAGCCAGGTTCGCCGCTGATGTGAGCACAGGCGTGACGGGCGTTGGCGTCGCGATTTTCTGCGCGCCCACGACAATGGGCTGCAGTTCATCGATGGGCGAAGACTTCGGTTTCGCTACCGCCGCCTGCACACCCTTGTAGACGGCATAGCCAGCAGCGACGGGCAGCACCACCTTTGCTACTTTCTTGGCCGCCTTGCCGACCTTTTTCAGCGTCTTTTTCAGACCGCCCAAATTTTCCACATCGCCCATGTACATGATGCGCTCCTAATGCTTGCGCGAACGAAAGAGCAGCGCGGCAGCCGCGACACCGCCCGCGATGAGCAGCCACGGCGGGCTCTCATTTTCCGCAGCCGCGTTCTGCTCGCCACCGGATGAATAGTCGGGCATGTAGCCACCGCCACCGCCGCCACCGCTGGAGAATCCCGCAGAGGGTGCGCCACCCTGCGCCGCCTGCGCAGCCGCGTTCTGCGCCTGCTGCAACTCGCGCTCCTTGGCGCGCTGCGCGCGTTTCTCCACCTGCTGCGCCTTGCGCGCTTCGCGCTCGGCCTGCTTTTGCGCAGCAGCGGCAGCCGCTTCCGACATGGCCCGATTCTGCGCGTCAATGGTGGCCTGCATCTGCGCCAGCTGCTGCGCCTGGGCGTCGGCCGCAGCCTGCGCCTGCAGCTGCAACTGCTGTTGTTCGGCAGCGGCCGCCTTCTTTTTCTTGCCGCCCTTGAGCGCTTTGGCAACGCCCACGGTAGTGGCAATGCCGGCCGCGACGGGCAGAATCGGTGCGACCACGTTGAGCACGGGCGCGGCAACCTTCTTGACCGCCTTGCCGACTTTCTTCAACGCCTTCTTGAGCCCGCCCACGTCGCCCATGTAACGCGGCGGCGTACCAGCGCGAGCGCGAACGCGCATCGGCGCGCGGTGCAGGCGAACAGGGTGCGAAGTGTTCAGATACATGGAAAGCCCCTACAGGTTGAGGGTGTATTGGGAAGTGACGCCAGGTGGGAACCAGCCGGCAGGTTTGGGCAGGATGGACTCCAGCGGAATCCACTTGTCCTTTTTGCGCACGATGACGAGCACATGGGAGAACCCGTTGCCCCGGAATCCCACTGCCTTGAACGCTGCCGGATGGCCGGTCGCCATCAGCAGCGCCGCCAGCAACGTGGATTTGTCGTCGCAGTCACCTTGCCCGATTTCAAGCGTGCGCTGTGGCGCCTGCACCAGTTCCACGCCCACCGGGTCTTTGACGTAGCGAATTTGATCGCGCACGAATCGGTGTAGCGCGAGGATTTCCTTGCCATAGGCGCGAGGGGGTACGTTGCCCGCTTTCAGGATGTCCAGCGCCACATTGCGGATTACCTGATTCGGGTCGCGAATGGCGGCGAGCACAAAGGTTTTCATGTGGCGCAGCGTGGCAATGGTGCCATCGCGGCCAGGCGGCAAACCGGCCAATACTGCCGGCGGCGCTTCGGGCTGAATCAAAAGGCCGCGCGTCCCTACAGACGCGGGGCCGGGCGTGTCCACGTAGGACATGCAACGGGCTCCCGTAGTGTGTAAGGCACGCTACGGGAGGAAGGTTACGCGAGAAAATCCGTTGCTGTCAATCTGCGCGGATTTTGGCAGTCAAGTAACCGATAACAGCAGGAACAGCGCTCATGCGCGGTATCACGTTCCGTCCTCCCCGTCGATTTCGGCGTCATCCTCGCCGTCATCGTCATCGTCATCGTCATCGTCATCGTCATCGTCATCATCCGCATCCGCATCCGCATCCGAAGCCGGGTCGCCCGTGAGTGCGTCCACCAGTTCCGCGCGCAGCGCTTCGAACCAGGGCGCGTAGCCGGCAGTCTCCGGACAGAGCATGCTGATTTGCGTCTGAAACGTGGCCGCATCGCTGACGATGGGCAGCAGCTGCCCGTAGAAGCTTTCAGGGATTTCGTCCAGCACTTCATCTGCAACATCTGCCACGGGCGCGCCTTGCGCTGCTGCCGCACACAGTTCGCCAAGCAGCTGTTGTAATTCACCGATATTGAATGACACAGGTGGAGCCTTTGCGCCTTCGGGCGCGGTTGTGGAGAGGGTCACGTCAACCGGCGGAGTGTCCGCGCTTTGTAAGTTGCTGACAGGCGGCGCGGCCTTCGCTGCCGGTGACGTGGAAACGGGCTTTGCGCCAGCGGTCACGCGACGCACAGGCTGACGGCGAACGACAGGGGCGGCGCCATTGGCGCGGCGCTGGTTTTCCACCAGCAATTCCAATCCCGGTTTGACCACCGGCACCAGAGCCTTGACGATACTGCCGATGCTGTCGGGCTCGGACTCATCCGGCAATCCTCCGCCGCCCAACATTTTTTCGGCGCGCTTGATCGTGGTCAACGTTTTCCGAAACGCTTCGGCAGGGTCTGCAGCGGGCGCAGGCAGCGCAGGCACGGGATTCTGATTGAACGCGGGCGCGATCATTTTCTGTACCGCGCCCATCATCGCAATCATCTGCATCATCATCTGCATGGGGTCAGCGGGCGCGACCGGCTGCGGCGCGGCGGTGCGCATCTGCATTTCAAGCATGCGTTGCATCAGCGCTTCGGTGCGCGCGCTTTGCTGGTTCGCGTTTTCCTGCATCAGCCTGAACAGGCGTTCCGTGTCGGGCGCGTTGCTGTTTTCGCGCACGGTTTCATTCTCCCGTTCCACCATCAGGATTTTATTGAACTGCGTGCCGCGATGACCCACGCGCGTGCCCATGATGCGAATGCAGATTTTTGTCTCGCCAGGGCGAATGAACCCGTCCTTGGCGCGCTTCACGATATCGGCCAAGGACTGTGATCCTACGGGCGTATCGAACAGCAGCGATTGCTTGCTGTTGGCGATGGGGTTGCCGCGATCATCCAGACCGATGCGGAAAACCCGGATGGTTCCGCTGTTGACTTCACCCTCTGAGAGCTCGTCACGGAAGGCGGCGAAGTCCTGTTCCAGCTGATCATCCCCATTCCCGCTTAAGAATTCTCCCTCAATTGCTTTCATGTTCATGGACTTACCCTCAAAAACAGTACGGGAAAAGGATTAGCGGAAAATAGGCAAACAAAAACCGGCGCAAAATGTCTGCGCCGGTTATTTTAACTCAGGATTCGGGACGCGGAAACCGGGGGCGTTTCGGTGGTGCTCTGGAACTGGAAGCAATACTGGTCATCCCGAACGAGAGGGAAGCCGGCAGCCGGTACGTGCCCGCGTCCCATCTGCACCAGCGAGAAATGCGGCGGACCCCAGCGACAGGTGCGCATGCGCTGGAAGCCATTGTTGGGGTCGGGCTCGCCCAAGTGAGCGAAGCGGCAGCCGGCGCAGTGGCCGGGCGGGGGCGGATTGGCGGCGGGGATTTGAACGTCCATCTTTTTCCCTTGTGAAAAGCCCGCCAGGAATCCCCGGCGGGCGTGGCCGATGACGCGGGCTTACTTCACCTTGGACGCGGCCGCGGCCGGTGCCGGCGCCGGCAGCAGGTTCGTCAGCATCGCGTTGACGCGCGTGCGCACCTGCGACAGTCGATCCTGTTCCGTGATGTCCAGCACCTGCTCCGCCAGGTAGGTGTAGCCCATCGCGGATTTGGTGGACGGTGTGTAGCTGACCTTGAGCGCCACTTCCAGCGTCGGCACTTCGCCGGTGACCGGGTTGACCTTGTTCACCGCTTCGCCGATGCGCGTCTGCATCGGTTCGGGCAGGTACAGCGTGTCGGACGAGAAACGGACACCATCCCTCGCGCGGATGGCTTCGAAACGCCCATACAGCACGAACTGCCCTTCATTGTACTGCGTGGGCTTGATAATGGCCTGCGTGACCACGCCCATGACGATGAACAGCGTTTCGGTTTTCTCCGGCGCGGGCAGCTTTTCCTTGCCCTTGAGGCCCATCACTTCGGCGGTGGTCATCTTCTTGAGGGCGACCACGGGATTCGGGGTTGACATGTAGCGATACTCCTTACTTGGGGACACTGTAGAAAATCACGTGCCATTCAGCGTCAACGCGCAGGATGACGGAACCCGGCGCACGTGCGCGCATCTCGCGCACCGCATCGGCATACGTTCCTTCGATATTGAACGAACTTGGCCCGTTGTATTCCGTGACATGCCAAGCGGCGATTTCCGGAGGGGCGAATCCGAACAACCGCCGAATGGCGGTCCAGAGCGTTTCAAACATGGAAAGGCACTCCTTTTAAGCGAGAGAAAATATACGCCTGTTTTGAGCGTGTGTAAAGCCTACACACAAAATTAAACGTCTTTCGGACGGCAGCTGCCCCGGCGGTGCGGAAAGTGTAAACCACCGCAGTCGCAGGTATTGCGGCGCGCCTCCCGGCCCGTGGGCCGGTAGCCGTCAATCCGCCAGGCGCGGTGTCCCTGCGGACACACCGGCAC
>JACCDR011712454.1_pt1 | contig 10694 bp, 14 predicted proteins | sample 7446431 | NCBI WGS metagenome assembly JACCDR01 (sample SAMN15323443, study PRJNA562643) | freshwater metagenome | isolation source: river surface water | place: USA:Blue River Watershed | collected 2017-08-17 | reverse complement strand
TTAAAGTGTTATGTGGTGGAGTGTTTGCTCCAGAGTTAATTGCATCTCTAACCTTCTTATACCAGTCAACCCAGTTGTAGCTAGCAAACGGAGCATCAATTGGGGCTGGTGGTAGAATATCTGCCATTAGTTTACACTTCTAGAAACTTCATTCCATACTGAACCATCATGCATCAAACGCAAGACAGAGTTTGCGGTGCTGGTGAAATTCCCATTTAATTTTACAGTGGCACCACCATCAAATACAGTTAGAACACCACTAAAGATTAGAGTGACTTCTCTACCGGCCCAACCATGGTTAATGGTGCCAAAGTTGGTAGTTCCTGTAACAATAAACTTATCTCCGTTAGAAGGGAGGTTTAGTGGGTCTGCAGACGCAACTGACGGAATTTGTAGGTTACTGCCAACAATAGCAGTAGACCAGCCATTTGCTTCAATATTTTTACCAAGAAATACGTTACTTGTGGCAACAGTACAATTGATCGGGTTGGTGCCAGCAATAGCTTCAAAGCGAACACCATCTACATAAATTTTACTAGAAGCATTTGTGACAGTGATAGCTTGTGGTACATTTCTAATAACACCACCAAGAATACTCATATCACCACTATAGTTAATTACACCATGTTGTGTAATACCCCAAGCATCACAACCAATAAGTCTTGTTTGAATGTTTGAAGAGCTAGAAACGTTGTAACCAATTTCTTGTGCAGCAGCTTGGCAGCCAATTAAACGTGTATCATGACAACCAGTTTTAATGTAAAAACCAGTAGAACCAGCGTATGCTTGTGTGCCGTCTGCACTGCAGCTTAACAGTGTCATACTATTTACATTTGATAATTCATAACCAATGAAGTACCCATAACTAAAACAGTCAGTAACTTTGTTCCAGTCACCTAGAGTGTCAAATCGATAGGCAATGTTTCTATCGGCCCAGTTTGAAGGTTTGCTTACAGTGGCAATAGTAGCATAAGGCCAGCAATGGTTGTTTTTAATGTAAGAAATGTCAGCACAGTTGGATACATAAATACCATTTTGGCAATCAAAGCCATTATTCTGTACTCTGGCTCTTTGCTTACCTAGAGAATAGAAAGCTTGGTTAAAGCCAAGTACCATAGACTTGTACAAACCAGCATCATCACCACCTGCAATAAAAGCAGTACCAGTCCAAGACACTGAGTTTGCTTGAGGAAAAGTCATTCCTTTTGGAACGACTAAAAATCCTGTAACACTGCCCCCGCCCCCAATAGTCACACTAACTGCTGGGTTTATAATTAACTTACCTTTGATAGTGTTAAAAGGCGTGTTAGAGTTTGAAATTACACCAACTTGAGCATGTGGTCCAATTAAATGGACATTAGGAGGTAGTGTTAATGCGGTATCAATTAAGACATTCACACCATTTGGAATTACTACTGCGCCACCACCATTGTTACCAACTTCGGTAGCTGCATCTAAAATAGCTTGTGTGTCGTTTGTTGTACCATTATAAGCTGCCCCGTAATGACGGGGATCAGCAGCATTCCGATACACCGCAATATTAACGTCATTTAGCCAGTCTGATGTAATTGTAGTGCCAGCGCTAAAAGTAGTGTCCATTATTTAAATCCCATATACGTTAAGATCAAACTCCAGTTTTTCCAAGAAAAACGGATAGTTGTCAGAATACTCAACTCGAAAACTTCTATTTCTAAACCTACCGCATTTGGTAATAAACGGACTATTACTAAATAAATTTATTGGGCGTGGTGTCGATCCAGAATCAGCCCAATCATTGTCACTCCAAGATACGAAGGCGTTAGATGTCCCTGTGTTGTTATGCATGTTTCCATGTACAGAAAATCTATGGCAAACCTTCCAATTCTTAGTACCAAATGTTGTGTTTTCTGTGGTATACCTACATGTAAAATTCTGCCCAAAGTCTTGGTATACTTCTGGAGACATTAGTGAAATAGTGGTTTGGTTTTTAATAGCTAGATAACTAGCTCCGTTAAACATTCCCCAGGCAGCTTCAATTTTTAAACCAGTATTGTCTGATCCTTTCCACTCATACCAAATTTTTTCATCCACGTCGTAGGCCCATGTTGTTTGAACAGCTACAAGAACGTAAAAAGTATGCCCATTAGAAGAGACAATAAAACCATCTTGGTTTAAAAAGACGCCACCCTTGGTATTTGGTGTACTTGAAAAGGCTTGTAGAGTTCTGTCTACTACACTGTTAGAGACCCGTTCAACCTTAAAACTGTTAATAGAAAATACACCTATGTTTTGTTTTTCGTCTTGGCCTACAAAAAACACAGTGTCTCCAGTTTGAGCACCGCCTGTGATATACCCTACATTTCTAACAGGAGAGTCGTTTCTGCTTAGAGGGCTTTGTGTTGTATTTCCAGCATCCCAAAAATACTCTACACTACTTTGTCCTAGTACTGTGATGTAGTTTTTTACTTTGTAAGGTCTGATAGCATAATCACTTGAAATCTCAGCAACAATGAAGTCATCAGCTGCCCAAGTAAAAGGGTCATCTACGTCTGAGTTGTACAAGTCACTTGTGTTACTTTTAATTAGAAACACATACCCATTTAAATATAATGGATATGGTTGGTGTGGGGTTGGGATGTTTGGGCTTGTTACTGCAGTGCATGTAGTTGTGTTGTAATCATCAACCCACAACTGAGTACCATCAGTAAAAAGAATAAATCGAGTTCCATCGCTTTTTAAATAAGAACAAAAGCCTACAGCGCCAGAAGAAGTTCCTAGAGTTGTGACTGTGCGTGTTGTATAAGGCCCAATACCGTTTGTTGACAAGCTATATACTTTATTGTCAACAGCCCAATAAAACGTGTTTGTATCTACATCATAAAAATAACCTCTAAGAGAGGCTGTGTTGACACTTTTGTTAAGTGAATATGTTGTAGATGTAAGACCGTCTCGTTTGATTAATCTTACATTCCGCTCTTTATTTTCTTGCGAAATTCTATCATAAAACATGTTTACAATTTGTAAATCTCTTTGGGCAGCAAGATTGCCCGAGCGAAACATAGGGCGGCCGTCTACTTCAATAGACATTGTCCTATAAGTTTGTGTTTCTGGGCTATTTGTAAACATCAGTATCTTTTCTCTGCTTGAATAAATAAACTACTTTGTTCGTCACCATAATCAGAAGCTAGTTTCCAATATTCTGCAGCTTCTTGTTTTAAAGCTTTTCTATCTTCTAAAGGAACACCCACTTCAGGGGCAAGCAGCACTGCGGTTTTATACACTAAAGCAGAAGTCCAATATGCTGGAAAATCTGGGGTTTCTCCAGAAGCAGTAAAAGAGTCAAACTCCCGTTGGTATACCACTTGGGCTGTTTTGTTTGCAACTGTAGTGGCGTCACTTGTTAGAGGCCACAATTGTAAAGACCCACCTTGAATACTAGGAGTAAATTGCCAATGAACAGGAATACCTGAAGAGTTTCTTGGTAAAGCCATAAAATCATACAGGCTTTTACCTTTAATCTCGTACTGGCTTCCTGCAGAATCTCGCACATACACTGCAACAACTTTAATGGCGTTGGAGAGGGTGTATACTTGTGAGGTAGTAGAAAGAGTAAGTTGTTCCGTTACTCGCTTCCACAACGGCATTCCATCTGTAACAGCCAAAGCAATAACAGCGTTTAAAGCTTCAGCACCATCATCAATTTGAGCTGTTGTTAAGGCATTACCTTCACCAGGAATACCTAGTTTGGCATACGCTCTAGTAATAATTTGGTTTCGAGTAAGTTCCCAGGCTGTATTATTAGATGTTGCCATGTTATTTTAAAGTTTTAATTAATGAAAAGGGGTACTGTGTATTATCTGCTTTAGCACAATCAGCAGAGCCATAGTCTGCATACGCACTTAAATCATACAAATAACATACAGTTAGTTGAGTGTCATTTTCATTTCTTGGTCTAGCCCAAGGAACAGTTTGTCGGTCTTCTTGTACTCTTAAAAACTTTTGTGGATGATCCTGTTCAAAATCATCTTCACAAACCATAAGGCCGTCCCAGCGTTTTTTAAGTTCTGAAGATTTAAATTTAAATCCACAGACATCACACAACGCATTCCATTGTCCGGCCTTATAAGTCATTTTTTAAGCTCCTTGATGTCCGTTTTAATTTCTTCAAACATCGACCGAAGTTCTGTTTTAAATTCACGGAAATCATTTTTGTGTAGATAGTCTTCTTTGATCCTATCTTGCTGTCGTTTTAGTTCTCTAATATCGTCTTGAGTTTGCTCAAGATTTCGTTTAAAGAGGTACATACCAAAACCAAGTAAACCTGTGACAATCCAAGAAAGTAGTGCCGCTTCTGTCATCATGCACCATAGTAGCAAAGGCCCTGTGGTGTACCAGTACCTGAAACTACCATTGTGACACCAAATTCATATCGAATAGGGGTTGTCCAAATAGCCCCATTAGAACCAGTTGTAACAGAACCATTTACTTTTGCCAATACTGTCCCTGAAGTGTCTCCAGAAGCATTGTCGTATACAGTTACTGTGGCTACGTTTGTACCATCACTTACTGCATGCACTGCAGAAAGAACTCCACGACCTGTTGTAATTTGAAAAGTGCCTGCGTTTCTAAGTCCACTTGAAATTGCTGTTCCAGCCATAATTCCTCCAAAAGAAGAGGGGGAAGAGTCCCCCTCTAGATTAGTCGTCTACGGCTTCGCCAGTACCAGCAATAAAGAAATCAATCATGACAAAACCAGTACCACCAGCAGTAGAAGAACCTACTGTGTATGTTACTGTAATGGGTTTGTCTGATGTTTGTTTCGATAGAACTTCAACACCTGCGGAAGCGCCTGCATTTACTAGACCTACTTTTGAAGTAGCCATGGTAAATGCTTCTAGAATACCGTCAACGTCAGCACCAAGACCAACTGTAAAACTTGCTGTTGCAGTTGCAGCGTTTACGTTTTGTAGAACGTGTACACCAGTAATAACGGCATCTTTAGGAAGCCATGCTTTTGTGGTGCCTGCATCTGTACGAGCAACAGGAATTACAAGTTGGAGAGTAGTTCGGCGTTTTGGATATGAAAGAGTTGGGTTTGCATAAGCCATGCTTAATCTCCTTTAAAAAGGGGGTATGGGTATACCCCCAAAATCAATTAAGCGCCAGGGCTGCCGTACATACCGCGCCAGTCGGTCCAGCCAAAGCTGTAGCGAGCTGTTGCTTTGTACTTAGCATTCTCGGTATCCCAATCGTTGTCCATGTCAAAAGCGTCACCACGACGTTCAAAGTACTTCATACCATGAGGGGCATCAGTACGAATGAACCATGCGTCTGTGTCAGTTAGGTAGTGGTTTACAACTACATCACCAAACAGACCCATATTCTTTAGTGCGTTGGGATCGTTCAGGTCAGTACCTGTACGGCCGTCTGCTTTAAGAATGCGATGGGCTTCAAACATGAGTTGACGAGGGATAATGAGGGTTTTAGGCCGGACAGCAATTAGAAGACCGCGGTCGTTAGTAAAACCAGCAATATCAATTACTGCTTGCTCAAGAGCAGCTTCTGAAAGGTCAGCGGCTGTTGCAAGGCCGTTAGTAGCAGTGCCACCAGCTAGAAGCGGATGGCTGGCTGAACCACCAGCAGCAGAGGCAATTAGAGTAGCACCGTCACCACCAACAAAGCTGGTGTTAAACGCACGATTGTACACGTTGGCAGCAACAATCTCTTTGGTTTGACGCATTGAGAAAGCAAGACCTTGGGCCTTACGCTGACCTACCATGGCATACTGATCATCATCCATGATTTCACGAGTGATGATAAAACCAAGGGCATACGTTACGTGCTGGTAACGAGTGATAAAACCTTGCCGTTCGCTATCGAAAGTGACTGGAGTACCTTCACCTTTAACAGTTGCAAGACCAAACGAGCTTACACCAACGTCTTCTTCAAACGCTTTGCTTGATTTGAATGTATCAAAAAGCTTAGTGTACTCAACAGGATATTCGCTGTAGGCCTTACCGTACCAGGCATTAACACCCGGCCATAGGGCCTTTGCAAAACTACCAGAGTTGATAATAGACATAAATACCTCCTATTAGACGCCAGCTGAGCCAGTACCACTACCCATGGTAGTGCTGTTCAGTTTAACCCAATAGCTAAACTTAAAGTCACCAGGAATGTTGTCTGGACGGGCTGGGAAGCCTACGATTTTGATGGGAAGAGTAGCTGTAGTAGCTAGACCAGTGCTAGACAGCTGAATACCGGAAGCACCAGTTGTGGTGTTACCAGCAGCAATAGCAAACTGACCGTTTAGACCTACGTTGGCAGTGATGGTACCAGCAGCAACGCTAGTGCCTTCATACTCAACCTCATACACTACGCTGGGATCGTCAGCAACAAGCAGATAGCGATCTGTTGAAGCACGACGGAACACAGGAGTGTTTAAATCGTTTACAGGGGGGATGTTTTGTGCATCACCAACACCTGAGAAGAGAATACCAACTACAACACCAACAGGAATGTCAGTAGCAGCTGATACACGAGTCACTGTAGGAACACCTGAAGCGGCGCGAGCGTCACCCAGAAGTTTTACAGGATCACCCACCATGATAACAGAGCTATCAGAAGCGGGAACAAAATACACATTGGCCGCACCATTGTACGGGCCTGTAATAGTTTTTACAGGCCGAAAGCCATTTAGGCGTGAAACACTTGCCATGTTTTCTCCCGAATGTTTCCGGCCGCTTTATTTACGAACCTTCGCGGATTTCCACTTGTCCGTAGTCAGCTTTGCCGGATGGATTTTTAATGCTTTTCTCCAGCTCGTTAACATGTCCTTGTTTCGCAAGTTGGTCTTCTTTATACCAATCTTCTCGAATACGCATGACAAAGGCTTTTTGGCCTCCACCAACAGACACTTGAGCTTTTGAACCTTCGGCTTTACCTACATCAACCCGACGATCTCCTACTTTAACAGTAGAAGCATCTACAAGTTCGTAGCCAGCCTCTTCAAATTGTTTAATTCGATCTCCCGAATCATTTACAATCCGATATACGTACCCAGGTTCTTTGCCAGTTACAGTAAGAACGTTGCGGCCGTTAATTGGAGTGCGTTTTACTCGTGTCCCACTTGGGTTTGCTGTTCTCATAAGGTTCTCCTTAACGATTTTTTAGGGCTTTCAGTTCCCGAATGTAATCAGCTTCCGTATAACCAGGAGTTGCTGCTACGATCTTTCGCATTACTGTACGCTCTTCATCAGAAAGCGTAAAGTCATCTTTTTTCGTGTTACCACGGGTTGACGCATCTACTGCGCTAGGTCTAGCTGCAGCAGGTTTTACAAACTTATTAGAAAACTCTTTCCGAATTTCCTGTTCAACAAGTTCTAAAACTTCTGCAGGTGAATGTCCTTCTCGATATAGCTCTTTGCCTAGAGCATCTGCGGTCGCACGCATAGTTCGATTGGTTTCATACCAAGGATTGCGATTGACCCAAGATTGAAATTCAGGTGTATAGCCTTCTGGTTCTGTTACAGCAGCACTCTTACGTGCCTCAGAAACTACAAGGTCTTTTTCCTGTTTAATTTCATCAATCTTGTCTTCCAAAGCGAGCGCACGCTCATGGTCGCCATCAATAGTAGCTTGACGACGCTCGGCCTTTAAGGCACGCATTGCACGCTCATATTCCATTTCTTTAACTTTTGAGTGATGCTCACCCAAAGCTTTAAGAGCTTCTCGGACAGCTTTTAGCTCTTTACTTTGTTTTTCAATCTTAGTAAAAAGCTCACCTCGTCTTACAAATTCAGGAGCGTCAATAAATTCGCTCTCATCACCATCAAACTCTTCTTTTGGAATCCAGCCTTGATCAATGGCCTTTAGTTCAATTTCAGTATACTGACGTTCAGAACTTTGTTCGTTGGTGTTTTCTGTACTACCAGGATTTTCTACATTTTGATTTTCTGTGCTCATATTATTCCTTTACTACGGCTACAATGTCTTCGTCATTTAAAATGACGTAAGGAGTATCCTTGTCATTGGGGTCTTCTACTGTTTTGCCTGCGTTCTTTGCAAACACAACCACATCCCCAACGTGAGCCCAAGGCTCACCACCAAAATCTTTCCAGGCAGTAGAGCCTACAGCGACTACAACACCTTTATCAACACTAGCTTGGTATCGGACTTCTTTGTCCTTTACAATTTCTAGGCCAATAGCTTTGGCAGCTTTAAATACTTCATCATGTTCATCATACCGTTCTTGACGTACAAGAACGCGATGTCCGCTTGGAATAATCATTGAGCCTCCTCAAAATCTAGTTCGACATTTACCATGTCTTTTACAGCTTTAATGTACCCAGCAAATTCTCTATCTTGTAGGGGATTAAAGCCTGCTTCGCTTTGAAGCTGTTCTGTTAAAATTGCAACCCTTTCAGAGAGTTGTCGTGTCACTTCTTCTGTGACGGGGTGCTTTTTCCATTCTTGGAAGAGTTCTTTTGTGATAATTTATTTTGCTCCTCTTTTTGGCGCATTGTCTGTTGATGGGTTTGCTCGTTCTGAACAAGCTTCTGTTGAATTGTAGCGCGTTCACCAGCTTCAAAAATGCGCTGTTTGTGGATATTAATTGCAGCGTCAAGTTTGTGCTCCATGGCTTTCATTTGCATGTCTTGTGCCATTTTTTGAGCTTCCATAGCTTGTTTAAACTGCATATCACGAGCCTGTAGCTCTGATTTAAACGCAAGCTCTTGCTCTTTTAGAGCAGCTTTACGTTCCTCCATTTGACCCTTCATTTCCATTTCTTGAAGCTTAGGATCAGGTGGTGGTTGGAACTGTCCAGTTTGTTGAATACTAGGATGGAACAGTTTTTCGTAACTAGGTTGTTCTTGTGCTTCTAAAACACGTCGAGTCACTTCTAGTGGATCAAGAGTGCCTAGTGGTAATAACTCAAGAAGACCCTGTGCCTTCATCAGACGTTCTGTTTGTGTCGGTGTTGATGGATCAGCACTTGGACACACGTCGTATTTTGCATTATCAAAATCGTCTGGAAGAACTTGAATATCCATTACAGCTTCATACTTAGAAGGATCTAGGTATACACTGTTAAGTCTAAACAACTTTTTGTATTCACTTTTTAGTGCTCGGAAAATCCGTTTGTACACAGCAGTGAATACTTTCATGCCCTGCTCAATTGTTGCCATTGTTGTGGTGGCTGGGGTATTTTGCCCAGGCATTTTACCTACAAAAATTTCAGCAACAGAAGCAAGTTCTTTACCAGAAGTCACTAATGTCCCCATAAGTTCAAATAGGACATTAGAAGGTTCTTTTGTTGGAAGAGGAAGAATTTGCTTTCTTAAATCATCAGATGTGGTATTAAGTGTTTTCCACTCACCAGGAGTCCAACGCTGCTCTCCAAGTTTTAACTTAAGACCTTTTCCTAAAAAACCACCTTGAAGGTTGTTTAATGTACCAGCATCAATTAGCTGGTTAATAAGGGTGTTTACGCTTTCGTTAATTGGACTTAGAAGAAGACCAAAGCCAATGTCGTAAAAGCCACCATCAGGATTAGGAATAAAAGAAAACTTAGTGAAGTAGTGGATTGGCTCGATTTTTTGAAGCTCATTTGCTTCGTCGGTGAAAATGGTGGTCTCATCAAACCTCGCTGCAATACGTAAAACTTTTTTAGAACTACGCTCAAATGTAATTACATAGGGTTCAGCATACCCGTCATCATCCATGTCATAGTAGGTATGCTGTTCTACAATTTCGTAAGGAAGTGTAGTGTCTTGCTTAACAACAGCGTTTGTTTTGACAGAATCAATTAAAGTTGGTTCACCAAGTTCTACATCGTCTAGATAAAGACCAGCCATTTGCCGTTCTTTAACTTGTCGTTTATTTAAAAGAAGTCTTTGGCTAACGCGTTCAGCGTCTTCTAGACTCTTAGCCCAGTAGTTTACCACTAAATCTTTTGGAAGAATTAGCTCACTTACATTGTGCTTTAATGTACTATTATAGTAGGTTTTCTTAAAAATTGTACCTACAATAGGCAGCATGATTAAAAGCTTATCCATATCTTCTTCCCATGAAGACATTTCATGTAGAAGTTGGTAAGACATAAATGTAGAGATACGTTGTGAATGGGCTAATTTTTCCCCAGTGGGGTCTTTACCAATCACCTCAGCTTTTACAACATTTCCTGAAGACGGAACTAGACTTGGATAAGAGCGTGCATTAAACTGCATAGCAGCAGTAGAAAGAAGAGGATACTTTACATTAGACGCCCCGCGCCAAGGAAAGTTTTTCTCTTCTTTAACTTGTAAAGCTAAGTCAGTCCAATTGTCAATATTTTTTTCCCAATCAGAACGAGTAGATAGGTCATACTCATATCCTTCAGATACTTGCTGGGAAATTTTTTCTAGAACTTCTTTCTCTAGTTTTTCAGCAATGTTAGTGGCTTCAACTAGAGCACGAAGACTGTTAATAGCCTGTCCAGGCGTTTCTGCCATCGGCGTTGACTCCGCTTGCTGCAAGTTCATCATAATATTCTTCGTCTTCCTGTTCTTGTTGGGTTGGGGCTTCAATTAAACTATCAAGCATAATGCCAATGTAAGCAAAAGCATCTACCTGGTCGTCTTTTGTTCCGCGAGGAAATTTACAAAGCTCATCCTCAAAAGCAGAATACCAATCGGCGCCTTTCTCAAATTTAACACCTCCCGCGCGCATGCGGC
>JACCDR010833643.1_pt1 | contig 10694 bp, 6 predicted proteins | sample 7446431 | NCBI WGS metagenome assembly JACCDR01 (sample SAMN15323443, study PRJNA562643) | freshwater metagenome | isolation source: river surface water | place: USA:Blue River Watershed | collected 2017-08-17 | reverse complement strand
GTTGGCCGTCATGGTCAGGTTGGTGACCAGCTTGTTCTCGATGGCGTCCAGGAACACGGCCGGGAACAGGATGCGTGAGGTCGGGATGCCGTCCTTGACGACGGTGCCACCCTGCATCTCGGGGCGCCCGTTGAGCATCTCGTACATCGTCGTCGGACGGATGCCGATCTCGCGGTTGGGGCTCACGAAGATGCCCTCGCTGGCGAGCATCTGGTGGAAGGCCGTGCCGTCGCGGGCCACGTTGGTCGGGTGCTGCGCGTTCAGGTAGGCGGGCAGGGACATGCCACGGTCGGCGGCGTGACGGTACATGGTCACGTCGACCTGGACCTGCTGCGTGCGGCCTTGTGCGTCGATGTACGAGGGCATTGCGGGTTCTCCTTGAAATCTGCTGTTGGGTGGATCAGAGAGCCGCCACGCGCTCGATGATGCCGGTCGTGCCAACCGCTCCGGTACCGGCACTGCCCAGCGAAACCACGCGCCACGCCTTCATGGCGAGGGCGATCTGGTCGTTCACGTCCGTGACCGCCGCCGCCTCGGTGATGCCGGGCTGGATCGTGGCCTTGCGGACCTTGGCCGGCGCAGCGAGGGCGGTGCCCTTGGCGACGACGGTGCCCACCACGACGTAGTCGCCGACTGCGATGGCACCGGTACCGGCCGCCTGGGAGCCGTCGAAGGTGACCTCCATGCGGCCGTTGACGCGCACGGAACCGATGCTGTAGCCGTCCTGGGTGGCGGTCTCCATGGCCTCGACGCGACCTTCGATGGGGTCACCCAGCGCGCACAGGTCGAAGCGGCTGTCGGCGGCCAGCTTCACGAACTTGCCGACTTCCTTGTCGTCCCAGTTGTTTGCGGGGCCGGTACCGGCGCCGAGGCGTGCGGTGTAGACGCGGTCACGCGCATCGACCAGCTCGGTGAAGAGGAACTTGGGCATGGTTGGTTCTCCAGGGGTTCAGGTGTTGATCAGGCGTTGGCCGGCTTGTGGAAGGACGCGGCCTTCACCTTCAGGGCCCAGTGCGGGTCGGCCTGAGCCCCCTGGGCTTCGGGCTCGGAGCTGACGGCGGCGACACCACCGGCCTTGAACCGGGACTGGAAGGTCTCGGCGGTCGCAGCGTGCTCGGCAAGCAGGGCTTCGACGCTCATCTTGAGCGGGTCGATGGCGGCATGGCCGAGAGCGACCTTCATGTTCGACACGGAAGCGCCAGCGATCTTGACCAGCTCTTCGTGAGAGGCCTTCATCGACTGCACGCTGGCCTGGGCCGCGCTCAGCTCGACGCGCAGGTTGACGTTGGCCTCCTGGGCAGCGGTGAGCTGGCTCTGCAGGTAGGTGACCAGATCACCGTTGGCCGATCCGGAGGGAGCCGGAGCTTCCGTCGCGGCGGTGGCCGTCGCGGGAGTTTCGGTCGAGGCGACGGTACCCGCAGGCGTGTCAGCAGCCGGCGTCACGGGATCAGCCGTCGCGGCCGGGGCAGCAGCCTGGACGGCTGCACCAGCGGCGATGGCGGCGATGGTCTGAGGGGTCAGGGCTTGCTTCATCTCGTGTCCCACGCTGTACTTCCCATAATTGGATAGTGTCCCTTGTCGGCTGTCAAGGGTTTGCTTCTGAAATTCGCCGAGAACGGAATCGAAAGTCGAAATCCCATCGACGAGACCTGCTGCATGGGCCTGTTCGCCGAAGAACTCGCGGCCCTGGCCCATTCGCTGATCGGCCAGATTGACTGTGGTCCCACGTGCGTCGGCAACGTGCTCGATGAAAATGCCATAGGCGGCATTCAGTTGATCCTGCATTTGCCGGGCCGCAGTGTCGGACAGGGGCTCGACACTGTTCACCAGTGCCTTGTACTCCCCCGCCCGCATCACAGTGACACCGACGCCGGCCTCCTTCAGGGCCTTGGAATACTCCATGTGGGTGACGATGACACCGATGGAGCCGACCAGAGAGGTCTTGGAAGAGAACACCTTCCTGGCAGAGCTGCCGATCCAGTACGCCGCCGATGCCATCGTGCCATCGGCAAAGGCCCAGACCGGCTTGACATCCTTGTCGATGGCCTTGATCAGGTCCGAGGTGTCGGCAACCCCGCTGACGGCCCCGCCACCCGAATCGATGTCGAGCAGAATGCCCTGGATGTCCGAACGGCTCGCTGCGGCGACGAGTGCCCGGCGAATGTCGGCGTAGCTGGTAACGCCGAAGTACCGATTCCAGAAGCTGTCACGGTTGGTCAGCGGGCCCCGAACGGAAACCACGCCAATGCCACCCTGCACGGACAGCAAATAGGCGTCGTCATCCTCGTCATCGTCGGCACTGACCGGGCCCGCCATGATCCGGTTGTGGGCCTCGACAGCAACGGCCAGGGAATGCTCGGAGCCCGCCCACAGGAGTTCCGGGTAGGTGTACTTGGTGCTCATGTCATTCCCTTGCGGCAGTTCCGTCAATTCTAACGAGAAACGGCTGCGTTGATGGGCACAACTTCAGCCTCGGCCTTCTTGTTCTGACCACGCGCGCCACCAGAAGGAGCGTCGCTCTTCAAGTTCTGGTTCATGGTGCTGCCCGAATTGGACGCCCCGTTGTAGCCGTCACCGGCCGGCTGAAGGCTGGTGTTCGGCCGGAACCCGGTCCCGCTCATAGGCTTGTACCCCTGCGGTGGCAGATGCCCTGTGAGCTGGATGGATGCCTCCTCGTCGCTGATCAAGCCGAGGCTGAGCAGCTCCAGCACGCGCGACTGCTTCAGCGCCTTGAAGCTCTCCAGCTCGGCGTCGGGACGCAGATCGATGGGGTTGAACGAGAAGTCGATGTAGACATCGTGCCCGAGCAAGCGGACAGCCAGCGTCAGGATCTTGCTCAGCATCTCGTTGAGCTTGCCCCAGACGCTGCCCTCCACGTACTTCATGAACATGAGCACTTCGGCCGAGGCGGTATTGGCAGTGGCGCCGGCCTGACCGAGGATCGTGGGCAGCACCTTGGCGCCCGTGATCATCTTGGCGTCCAGCAGGCCTTGGATCACCTTGTACTCGTTGTGGAGCTGGGTGTTGCCGTGGTCCAGCACCTCGACACCGATGGTGTCGAAGACAACCAGGGCATCCTCGGGCTCCAGGCCGTTCACCTGTTCGGCCAAGTTCGAGATGATCGTGTTCATGTACGCCGACAGCTTCTCGCTGTCGTGCAGCATGTCCTGCGGGATCGTCTTGCGGAAGCGCTCCTCGTCGATGGTGACCACCACGCGTGGATGGATCGCCTTCTTCACGATACGACGGATGTCGTTCATGAAGTCACCAGACGCCAGGACAGCCTGCAGCGACGACTCGATGGGGGATTCGGAGTAGGCGTTGAGCGGGTCCTGGTCGAGCGTGACCATGAAGAAGGTCGGGATGTCCAGCTCGATGTCTTCACCCCCTACTTTCTGGTGAGGGATGAGACGCTTGCCGTCCGACGACGGGTGCAAGGTGACCTGACTGACGCTGATGGCCTGAATGAAGTCAGGAAGCCTGACCTTGTCCAGTACCAGCTCTCCAGCCATCGCGCCGTAGGTCAGCAGCTCCTTGGCCCAGGTCTCACACAGCGAGCGCAGAGACGGCGACCCATCGAACCCGATGGTGTAGTCGTTCAGGATGTTCATCCTGGTAATGACTTGGGCAGCCGCCGCAGTCGCCTCCGGGTTGAACGTCCCGTCCATGTTCTTGGCCGGCGCCGTGTACCCACTGGTGATGCCTGTGCGGATATAGCTGACGACAGCGGCGCTGAGGTCCGGGGACGACTTGATGAACTGACGGATCGTCTCCCGCGTGCTCGTGGAGACACGCAGGGTGTTGATGTCGGTGTTGAGGGTCGCCCTGTCCGTGAGGGTCAGCGCCGTCTTCGGGTTGGGCTTGGCCGTCCTCAGGTACGACGGAAGCACCTTCTGCTTGCCCTTGGCGGTGGGCAAGGGAGAAGCAGGCAGCTCGGCCGCCCCTTCCACCTCAGGGGGGGCCGAGAACAGCCAGGGAAGCAAGCTCTTGATGTTCATGGTGGATTCAAAGCTCGACAATGCGCAGGTAGGCAGTTCGTTCGTCGACCCGACCGCCCACGGTGGTGATCCTGACAGTGACCCAGGCAAGTTGACTCCTGGATACCGTCCCGCCAGAGACCCACACCTTCACCACCCCGTTGGAATGTGACGGCGCTTGGGGGCCACTCCCAATGGTGATCCCCCCACCAAAGTCGCTCACGGTGACTGTCTGGATTGTGTCCTGCACAGCACTGAGCCATGAGGTCCAAGGCCAGTCATAGTCGAGCGTGGACGAGGGGTCCTTCTCGATGACCCACTTGGTGCCCTCAAGGGTGAACTTAGTCCTCTGGATGGGCAGGGTCCTCACCCCTGGCACCGTCGAGGTCAGAGGTGGTGCGGGCGCAGGGGCCGGAGCGTCTGCAGTAACACTCAGCACTGCGGCATTGCTAGTGACGCTACCAGCGGAATTGCTGGCCGTGACGCTGAACGACACCCCTGAGTCTAGCTGTGCAGCAGTGAAGCTATAGCTCGCACTTGTTGCCCCCGGAACAGCCACGCCACCACGGAGCCACTGATAGGTGATCGGCGTCGAACCGTTGGCGACGACCGAGAACGTGACTGCGCTACCTGAAGCCACAGTCTGAGTCACAGGGTGTACAGCAATAGACGGAGCCACTGCAGCAGCAGTGACCGTCAACACGGCGGCGTTGCTGTTGGTGCTGCCGGCGCTATTGGTGGCCGTGCAGACGAACACGGCCCCAGTATCAGCCAGCGTGGCCGTGAAGCTGTAGCTGGCACTGGTGGCGCCGCTAATGGGCGCACCGTTGCGTGCCCATTGCAGGGCCGGCGTGGGTGTACCGCTGAATGCGGCTGTGAAGGTGGCGGTAAAACCGTCGGCCACACTCACGTTGCCCGGCTGCGCGATGACGGCCGGCGCAATGCCCAGCAACGTGATGGACGTTGCCAGCGGCACGCTGAAGTTGCTGCTGTCACGGGCACGCATCTCCAGTGCATCGGTACTGGCTGGCGTACGGCCGGTGATGGTGACAGAGCGACCGCCGCCGATGATGTCCGTCCAGGCTCCTGCCCCGCCGATGCGCCACTGGTAGCCCGTCACGCCCACGGCATCGGTGGCGGCGGCACAGGTGGCGGTGTAGCCCGTGGCGGTGAGCCCTGTGATGACGATGACGGCGCCGTTGGGGAAGGCCGGCGCGGTGGTGTCGGTGGAGCCGATGACGGCACTGCCGGTCACGCTGTTGTCGGTGACGAACGGCAGGCCCACGGTCCAGGCGCTGTCGGCAAAGCCGGTGCTCTTGGCCCGCACGCGCGGGGTGTAGCTGGTGACCACGGACAGGCCGGCGGCCGTGAAGCTGGCCGCGCCCGCGCTGGTGGGGTTGGCAGCGCCAGTGGCCGCCACCCAGTTACCGCTGCCTGTCGGGCTCTCCAACTGCACGTCGAAGCCCGAGGGCACGCCGCCCGTGCTGGCGGGCGTCCACGAGATCAGGGCCGTGGTGCCGCCCGTGGGGTCACCCGCAACGGCCAGCGGCGCATCGGCCGCGCTGGCCGGCGTTTCAACGTCGGTGAGCGCCCACGCGGGAGCGCCGCCGCTGTCGGTGGCGAACCACTGCGCAGCCATTATGAGAACGCCCCAACGTAGTAGGTGGCCCGCCTTGTGGCCGCCTGGGCTCCACCAGTAGCCGTGCCGTCGCTGTTGGTCACGAAGGCGCTGCCGAGTTCGCCTACCCGGCGCGCGGTGAGCCCGGCCACACTGACAGTGCAGACGCCGCTGGCGTCGGTAGTTTCATCAGCGCCCTTCTTGATCGGCGCGACCCACTGATCGGGCGTCACCTCCTCGAAGATCGCGTACTTCAGGCCGGTCAGGCTGACGGCGCCGTTGACCGCGAAGGTGAAGGTGGTGGCCAGTGGCGCCAGCACCGTGAGCGTCGCCGCCGTACTGGTGGCCGGCGGGGCGGTGTCGCCCGTGACGATGCAGCGGTAGGTGTCTCCGTTGTTGGCGCTGCCACCCGTCACGCTGGTGGCCGGCGTGGTGTAGCTCGCGCTGGTGGCGCCGCTGATGTTGACGTAGCCACCGCCGGCTGCCGGCTGTCGCTGCCACTGGTAGGTGAGCGTGCCCGAGCCGGTGGCCGACACCGTGAAGGTGACCGTGGCCGGGGTGGTGACGCTGGCATTGGCCGGCTGCGTGGTGATGCTGGGCGCCGAGCCACCAGCGGCGACGGTGAGCGCCACGTCGGCACTGAGCACCGTTCCGCCGCTCCAGTCCACGGCCAGCCGCACGCGGTCGGTGTTATTCCAGCTTCCGCCGCTGACCGTGGTGGCCCCGGTGGTGAAGCTGGCAGAGGTCGCGCCGGGCACGTCAGCCCAGGCTCCTGCCCCTGCCGCTTGGCGCTGCCAGCGAAGGCCGGTGAAGGTGCCGCCGACGCTAGCAATGAAGGTGGCGGCAGCGGGGGCGGTGACGGTCTGCGCAGTGGGCTGAGCGTCTATTGTGGGTGCAACAACAACCGGCGTGTAATCGACCTCCAGTTGGAAGGAAAACACGTCGAAAGTTGCGGCTACATCGGTGGCGGCGAACCCGAACAAGGCAATGCCGTTGGTGTTGGTGTGGTCGTTGATCTGAGCCGGCGTCCAGGCTGCGCCAGTGACCGGATTAACCGCCCACGTGAAAGTGTGCAACGCCGCCGTCTCTGCCAGCGCTTGCGCCGTCGCGTACCGAAAATTTCCACCAACATACAAAGACCCTGCGACAGAGCAAGATGCCGCAGAGTTCTTCTTCATGTAGATCTGGACGCGGACAGCATTGACCGTCGCGTCGGCCGGTATCGAGAACTCGCTACCTGTGCCCCCGAAGTGGTCCGAGTAGAAATTGGCCGTTGTGGTGCCGGTAATTCGACTTGCAGAACTGTCTGGATAGTCCCGCAAGTGAGTCGCAATCCACTGGAAGTTGAACGCCGAGTAGGCGTTCCACGTCGCAGGGTTCGTGTACTCGGTCCTCGGCAGTCGAGATTGAGTTGCCATTAGGCCACCTTGATTGCTTTCACTGGGTCAAGAGGATGCACAGCAAGCAGCGCGCACTTGTACTGCGGGTCATAGTGCAGCCCCTTGTACGCTCTGTGCCGGGTGAACGGGCCGGAGCCTTGCGCGACCGTCATGATCTCTGCAGTGGCGGTACTGGCTCCGGTCTTTGTGATCTTTGCGAACAGCAATGGTCCGCTCGGGTTCACCCAGTCGTACACATTGGCGGCGTTCATCCACAGAGACAACCAATAGCCCTGTCCCGAGCACCAGACAAGGCCGTAGATGCCCTTGCCAGCAGGCATCGACGCACCGCTCACGGTGACATTCGTCACCGCGCCCGTCGAGGAGTCAATGAACTTCGCCAGCCACTGCCCGCCGCTATCGACTGACCCCAAGGACAGGATGGTCCCCGAATCATCAATGGCAACGTGCTGATAGCTAGTCGGATTCACGCTGGGACCGACGATGGCCGCCGAGCGCGTCTCCAAGTTCAGCGCCCACAGGTTGTCTGTTGTCTCTCCTGTGTTCGGGTAACTCCAGTAGTACAGGATTTTCCCGTCGCGCGACAGGCAGCGCCTTGATCTCCACGTACCTTGCGGCGTTGGTACATGAGGCGGGTAGTACCCCGCAGGACGCCAAACGCCTTCCCGAGTGACGGCGCCGATGGCTGCGGCACTCCAACCCGCCCCCTGGAACGGGATTCCTTGACCCATTGCGACGAAGCTGGTCAGCAATTCGTCGGTGAAATCGGAATAGGCCAGTGTGCCGTAGCTGTGAGGGCTGTACCCCTTTCCATCAGGAAAGTAAGTCGTGCCGAGATAGCCAGGATCGGCCACCCATGCATTGCGCACCACCGCCGAAGATGCCGGGGAAAAGAACTCCACAGTTGGCGTGTTTCGGCCGAGCAGATACCGCGATACAGCGTTGAGTGCTGTGCCGGCGTGCCCGCCGCCGAACAGGTAGAACTCATGGTTCTTTTCGCTGTAGGTCGGCGCAGAGTAGTCCCACTGGGCTGAGTAGCCTTGATACGCCGTGAGGTCTCCAGGCTCAATGGCAGGTACTTGATCCTGCCAGATCGTCCCTGGCACGTCGGACCACTCCCACGTCGCAGCCGGCACCCACGTTGGCACAAAGACCGCCCGCGCGCCGCGCATCGTGTCGGTACGCACTGCAGCCGGCAGATAGTCGCCCACCCACTTGAATGGAGCATCGTTGACGGCCGGAGAGCCGGCAACGTCCCCCGGCGAGTAGACGCCAGTGTCGGCAGACACTTCGCCCACGCTGGCCAGGGTATTGTTGGGGTACAAGGCCAGGAAAGCTGCAGCACGCACACCGTCGTAATGGGCAACGATGTTGTTCCGCACCGTGGTCGTGACCGGAACCATTGTTCCGCTGCCCGTCATCGCAAAGGTCGGAACACCTGTCGAGACTACTGCGCCGTTCGGGTCGTTCGAAGGTATGTGGAACAGCGAAAGCACCTGCACAGCGTTGCCATCGCCAAGAGGGTAGCCGCGAAGTTGCAGAGTCGTGTTCTGCGCGATCAAGTAGGAGTGGGTCTGGAGCAGCGGGTCGGTGCTGGGCTCGCCGGAGGTGGGGAACTGCTGTTCTCCGCTGCGCAGGATGTTGTGGCTTGAGTTGTTGCTCATCGAGCCGTAGTCGAGCAGCACATTGCCAGTGACTTCGACCACGCCGCCGCAAGGCGTGTTGATGAGGGAGTTCGAGCCACCAAAGCCTTGCGCGTCCATGTAGGCGCGGAAGAAGTTGCCCCGAACTGTGGTGACGCGGCACCGGCTCTTGACGAAATGCCCGTAGCTGTCCTGCTTGTACCCCACCGTCCCGGTGCGAATGAAGGTGCAGCCGACGACCTCGGTCAGCGCGTTGTTGCCGGTGTAGATGTCGTGGTGCAGGCCGGCGGCGCCATCCGAGTTGTCGATGAAGACGCAGGCGTTGATGTGGAAGCTGGTGCTGAGGTGATAGCGCGCCTTGATGGCATCGCCCCAGCCAGTGAACAAGCACCGGTCGAACGTGAAAGTGGCGGGGGCACCGTCAGGGTTCGGGTAGTCGGTGAGTTGCCAAAAGGCCGCCGAGATGACGGTCGAGCCCGTTGGGGCGGGACTGCCACGCATGCGGATGCCACGCAAGGTGAGGTTGTGGCACGGGATGCCCGCCGTCACGAATTGCGGCTGCCCGCCGCCCCGAACCCCTGACGCGCACCACCAGCTTGAGTCGATGAACGGCGGCTCGTTCATGTCCTCGGCTTCAATGGTCAGCGTGTCGATGTTCACGCCAGCCTCGACGCCGCCCGGCCAGTTGTCCCTGATCGACATGGAGCCAGCGTCGAATCGGTCGTCGGCCATTGCGTAGGTGCCCGCCGCGACCTTCACCACGTCGCCCGACTGCCAGCCGGCTTCTCGGCACTGCTGCAAGCGGGCGTAACTGCCGATGGTCGCGCCGCCGCGCGTCAGTCGAAACGGCGTCGCTGACCCAACGGCTGCGGTAGCGGTATACGCCACGCCTGGGGCATTGACCAAGCCGCCGTTGTTGGTGGCGGTGATGGTCTTGGCGCCAGCGGACGCAGGGGCGTAGATGAAACGAGCGACAGGGGCGGCCGGGCTGATTGAGACAGTCCCTACCGCGTCCCCGCCATTCAGTGAGTAGAAGCGGCTGTTCGCATCGCCGTCGCTCAAAGTGAGTGTGACCGGACCTGTCAACGCCCCGTTGATGCTCACAGTAAAGGGAGTGGAAGTGGTCCTGGCAATCCCTGTGGCCGGGCCGGTGATGCTGATGGTCTGTGGCGCAGCGCTGGTGTAGACGGCCCCGCTGCCGGTGTTGGTAAGCCCACCACTGTTCGTCATGGTCACCGTGCTGCTGCCAGCCGCGCTGCGCGTCAGGGTGGTCGTCTGCGCCGCGCTGCTGCCGGCGGTGAAGCTCAGGCTGGTGGAGCCCAGAACGCCGCCATTGCTTGCCGCCAGCGTCACACTCAAGCCGCCAGCCGGGATGGGGCCGTTGGGGGTGACCGTGACGGTGACTGGGGTGCCGTTGGTGCCGCTGTTGGGCACGCTCAGGGTCAGGGCCGTGGCGAAGACGGCGTTTACCGGCAGCGCCGGGTCGGCCGAGATCGTGACCTTGCCGATCACAGGGTCGGACAGGTTGGTGCGCGCAGCCGCCGTGACGCCGCCGCCTGCGGCCGGGAACACCAGATCGGCGGTCGCCGGGCTGACGGCTGCCGTCATGCTGAAGACCAGCGTGGCGCCCGCGCGGAACTCCACCCTGTCCACAGCCCCGGTGCTGGACACCGTGCGGGCCAGCAGCGCCCCGAGCGTGGCGCCGCGCGGGGTATTGCTGTCCAGCACCCACGGGCCATAGGTGGTGATGTCGCGCACCGTGGCGCCGTTCAGGCTGCGCACTGTCACGTCCAGGCCGCCGGCCGTCCAGGGCGCGAACAGGGCCGCGCGCTGGGCGGTCTGGTTGGTAGCGGCGGCAACGGCTGCGGCAACTGCCGGCTCGTGGATAGTGATAGGCATCAGGCAACCCGGAAAGATTGGAGGGGAGAGACACCATGCTGTGTCTCGCGCACGAAGCGCTTGAGCCCGCACTCTTTCAGCCAGAACTCGTTGTGCTCGGAGCAGAACCAGCGGTTGTGGTCTTCCCAGTCACGGCCGACCTTGATGCTCATGGCGC
>JACCDR010758866.1_pt1 | contig 10694 bp, 6 predicted proteins | sample 7446431 | NCBI WGS metagenome assembly JACCDR01 (sample SAMN15323443, study PRJNA562643) | freshwater metagenome | isolation source: river surface water | place: USA:Blue River Watershed | collected 2017-08-17 | reverse complement strand
CATTACTTCCGCCTACGCGGGTGGTGGCTACCAGCACGCATTCACCCCGGGTTCTACGAGCCCGACATTCACGTTCGAGTCTAGCGCAGCAGACGTTCTCGTCATGCGCTACGGCGGTGTCCGTGTCAACACCATCGAAATCAAGGCAGCCTTCGGTGAAATCGTCACCGCATCGTTCGGCCTTGAAGGCGTCAACCGTCAGAAGCAGGTAAGCGCGGGCAACCCGACTTACACCAACATCGTCCCGTTCCACTTCTCCGGTGCGGACATCAAGGTCGATGGTGGCACGCTCCTGACCACGGTCAAGGACTTCACGTTCGGCGTCAACAACAACATCGAGCGTATCGGTACACTTCGCAAGACCCGTTCTTGGAAGCGTCTGGCTCTCGGCATGCGTGAGGTCACCCTCGCCCTGACGATTGACTTCACTGACACGTCCGAGTATGACAGGTTCCTCGCTGAGGACATCTTCGATGTCGAACTCAACATGCAGGGACCTGACCAAGGCGTCAACCCCACCTACCTCGTTCTGGAAATCCCGAACGTCAGGTGGAACAAGGTTGCCGTTCCGCTCTCGGCAGGCGACTACCTTGAGCAGTCGGTCGAGGCCCTCGTGGTCGCGCCGATTGGTGGAGACATCTTCACCGCCACCCTCGTGAACAACGAGCCCACGGTAGCCTAAACAGGGCAACCGTCCGGGGGGCTGGGCCACCATACCCAGCCTCCCAACTAGCCCCCTTAGCGGGTAGGAGAAACGAATGAGCATTCTTCGTAAGGCCACTCAGGAAACCAAGCGCATCGAACTTGACGAGACGGACTACCTCGTGGTCCGTGCGGACATCAGCAAGCGTGAGTTCAACATCATCGCTGGGCAGATGCCCGCCAACGCTGAGAAGGATGGGCTCTCGGTCGAGCAGGCCACGGAGTTCTCTGCATTCCTGTTCGAGACACTGGTCGTAGGCTGGTCCCTCTCGGACGACAAGCCAACCGCCGAAGACTACGGCGAACTCTCTGCGGAGTCCGGCAACGCCATCGACGCCGCTCTGGCTGACCACTTCTCGGCACTTCTTCCTGACAGCGCCGAGGGAAAGTAGCCTTCGACCTAGCGAACCAGCACGCTAGGGGGTTCAAGGTGGAGAACACCTTGGCTCGTAACCGCCGACTCGCACGAGCATTCAGTCTGTACCTCGACTGTCGCACCACCCAGTTGTTCCACCTTCGGGTTGAGAAGGACAAGGGCCGCAAGGCCGAGAACAAGATTGTAGAGTTCGTGACTGGTTACTCGCAACTGCCCGAGGCTGGCGGGATGCTGGACCAACCAGTTTGGCTACTGGCAATCTTCGACTACTTCCGTAGCGGAGAGAATGCCGCTGCCGCCAAGAACCTCAAGTAAGGAACCACATGGGCCACCCCGATAGCAACAACTATTGCGATAACGCAACACTTGACGCAATCAGGGTGGCCCTTTTCTTTGTGCCCGGTGACGAGTAATGGCTAACGAACTTACGGACATTCGCCTCGTCATTGAGGTTGTAGCAAACAGTGCTCCGCTCGACAAGGTTTACGCCTCGATGCAGAAGGTCAACCAAGCAACGATGGTTGGCCAGAAGATGCAGTCGAACGCTGCCAAGAACGTCTCCGCTGCCTCGCGTGGCTGGGCTGCCTTCTCTGAGAAGTTGGCCGTCACTGAGCGCAAGATGGACGCCGTGTTCCGTGCTGGTGTCCACCTGCAGGCTATGGGCCGTGACCTCACTGGTGCCGGTAAGAGCCTGCTCGGCTTTGCCGTTGATGTCGTAACCCGGTACGGTGAGTACGACTTCATCCTGCGCCAGACCAGCGTCGCCCTGAACACGAACGAGGAATGGCAGCGCAAGTTGAACAAGGCCATCCAAGCGACGGCCATCACCCTCGGTAAGTACAAGCCGGAAGAAGTGGCCGAAGCCTACAGGCTGTGGGGTGCCGCTACCGGTGACGTTGTGGACTCGCAGGAGTCCCTCGCTCGTATCACACAGACCGTCGAGAAGATTTTGATTGCTACCGGCATGGCCGGTGGAACCGTTGAGTCCAACATCAAGGGTATCTACGGTGTCCTCAAGCAGTACAACCTCGACATGGACCAAGCCGGACACGTCACCGAAGTCCTCGCCGTGCTGACAGAGCGTACCGCTGCTAACTTCGGTGACCTCACCGGAGCCTTCGTCTACACAGGCTCGGCAATCGGCAACGTCGGTGGCACCTTCGAGGACACGGCTCAGGTCTTGGGTATCCTCGCTGACGCCGGTTACCGTGGCACCAAGGCTGGTCGTGGCCTGTCGATGGTGTTCGAGGCGTTCCTCTCGCCTGCCACCAAGAAGGCTGAGAAGGCCCTGAACGCTCTGGCCAAGAGGGCATCGGGCGGCAAGAAGAACTGGGAAGACCTCATCACGCCTATCAAGAATGGTAAGCGTCACTTCATCGGCATCCGCGACACGGTTACGAACCTCGCCAAGGCCATGAAGGATATGGGTCCGATTGAGCGCCAGCAGGCCATCAACGCCATCTTCACCAACAACGCTGCTCGTGCCATGCTCCCGACCATTCAGTCTCAGATTGTCCTGTGGGAGCAGCAGGCCAAGGCCGGTAAGAAGTTGACCTCGGTCTTCGATGAGCAGAAGTACAGCCTCAAGACGGCCTCCACGTTCTTCGCCAACATGACCGACCAGTTCAAGGGCAGCATCCAGTCCCTCATCGGGTCGTTCCAGAACAGCCTGTTCCCAATCCTTGAGATGCTGGCTGGCGAAATCATGAAGATTGCTGGCCCTATCCTCAAGTTCCTGACGGATAAGATGAAGGTTCTCACGACATTCCTCGATAAGAACCCGGCATTGGTTGAGTTGGTCGTCAAGTTCGGTGCTATTGCAGCCGTCATCCTCGTCGTTGTCGGCTCCTTCTTCACCCTGCTCGGCACCATCGCCCTGTTCATGAGCAACATCTTCCTTGTCGGTGCCGCCCTCATGCCGCTTGTCACCGTCATCGCTGCCCTCATCGCAGGTATCGTCGGCCTCGGCGTAGCCTTTGCCAACAACACGCAGGGCATCAGGACCGCGTTCTTCGACCTGACCCGTGCAGTCCAGAGGTTCTTCGACATCCTGACGGGTGGCGACAAGGGCCGTGGACAAATCATCAAGGACATCACTGACGCTCTCCGCGAACTGGCCACCATCGCGCTCGGTCAGATTGTCAAGTGGATGGAGCAGTTGACCATCTGGCTTGACTCGCGCAGCCCCGAAGACATCGCCAACATCCGTGAACTGGCCATCCAGATTGGCAAGGTAGTGGGTGCGTTCCTTGCCTTCAAGGCTGCCTGCGCTGGCGTCGAGTTGGCGTTCGGCATCATCAAGACCGGCGTCATGTTCCTCATCGGCCCGTTCACGTCCATCATCGGGCTCATCTTCTCGTTCCAAGGTGCGCTCCGTGGCATCATCGCCCTGCTCCCGCTGGTCGGTGTGGCCGCTGGTCCCATCTCGTGGATTATCATGGGTATCGTTGCGGCCATCGCAGCGTTCGTGGTAGCATATCAAACGAACTTCATGGGGTTCAAGGACTTCGTTGACGGTATCATCGCATGGGTCGTAACCAACGTGGTCCCGGTTCTCACCGGCATCGCGGAGACTGTGGGCGGGGTCATCTCGACCATCGTCACCAACGTCACCGGCTTCATCAACGACGTACTCATCCCGGCTGCTCAGCAGTTCATCGACTGGGTTGTCAAGACCTTCGGGCCTCTGCTCGAACAGGTCGGCAAGACGGTCGGTGCCATCGGTGAGTTCATCGGCGCTCTGGTCGAAATCTTCCAGCAGGCTACCGTTGACATCGACCTCGGTTTCATGAAGCCTATTGGCGACCTGCTCAACTGGCTGGTTGGGTTCTTCGCGGCCAACTTCGGTGCCCTGCTCAACATCGTCAGCAAGTTCGTTGAGGGTGTGGTCCAGTTCATCACCGGCCTGTTCCGCATCGTGCAGGGCATCTTCGAGGTCTTCACCGCAGCACTCAAGGGTGACTGGTCCAAGTTCTTCCAAGGGCTCGGCAACATTGTAGGTGGCTTCGTTGACACCATCGTGGCGTTCTGGTCCACCCTGTGGAACCTCGTCACCACGGCGGTCAAGGAAGGGCTCGGAGTCATCGACCGCATCTTCACCGGCATCTTCGGTGAGGGTCCGGACTCCATCTACGGCCACATCAAGGGCTTCATCCAGACGCTCATCAAGTTCGGTGGGGACGTTCTCGGCGGGTTCGTCAAGGGCGTGGGTGACGCTGTAGGTGGCGCAGTCAAGCAGGTTACCGGCTTCATCGGCTCCATCGTTGATGGGGTCAAGGGCTTCCTCGGTATCAACAGCCCGTCCACTCTGTTCGCCTCGTTCGGTAAGAACATCGTGCAGGGACTCTGGAACGGCATCGTCGGACTCAAGGACTGGATTATCGACAAGGTGATGGCCTTCGTCAAGGACATCCTGCCCGGTCCAATCAAGGATGTCCTCGGCATCCACTCGCCGTCGAAGATGATGGCTGGCCTCGGCGTCAACATCGTTGAGGGTCTGGCTCAGGGTATCGCCAACACGGAGGCTCAGGCCGTCGCTGCCATGCAGTCGGTTGCCAACTCCGTAGCAGACGTTGCCACGGGTGCGGTCGGCAGCATGAACTTCGACGCAGGTGGCCAGTTCAACATGAGCAACACAATGGACGCAACGCGCCACATCGAACTCAGTGTCGATGTCACATCGGGCGATGGCTCGGTTGACCAACTCGACATGAACACCCTCGCTGACCTCATCACAGGCAGCAGCATGGTCCGCGCTCTTGAGCGCATGGGAGCAACTGACTAATGGCAACGACGACTTGGAATGTGTCGAAGGACTCGCGTGTCGCATACAGGACGAGCGACGGCTGGGAGGCTGGCTCCGGTGTGTCCGATGGACTGCCGGTAGGTCAGTACTCCGGCTACCGTTACCGTACCCTGCTCGGCTTCTCGTACTCGTTCTCCGGCATGGTCGAGATTACCAGCGCCATCCTGAACATCAAGACCTCTAGTCAAATCCACGTTGCCTTCGGTTCCGACCCTGACATCATCGTCAAGAAGTTGACTGGCTCGTTCTCGGAGGGTTCGTCCGACGCGCTGTCGTCCTCGAATGCTGTCACGTGGGCCAACCAGCCCGGTTCGTCCAGCACCGACCAAGCCACCAAGGACGTTACAACCTCTGAGGGTACGTGGGTCACCATTGACATCACGACCATGATTGAGAACATCCGCGCTGCGGGTGCTACGTTCTACGGCCTGCAGATTAGGGCTAACGACGAAACGGCTGCAGCCGACGTTACTGAGTTCTACTCGTCCGAGTTCGGCACCAGCCACGACGCCTACATCTCCGTCACCTACTCCACGAACAACGCACCGAACGCCCCGACCAGCCCGACTCCGACAGCCGATACGGTTGTCTCCGGCCTGACCCCGACGTTCGCCGCCACGTTCAGCGACCCTGACGTGGGTGACGCCATGACCAACGCACAGGTTCTCGTCTACGCTGATGACGGCACCACCCTCATTTGGGACTCCGGTTCCTTCGCTGCTGTCGGTGCATCCTTCTCGAAGGTGTACGCTGGCCCCGCTCTGACGGGCAACACCTTCTACAAGTGGAAGGGTCGTACCTACGACGGCGTGGCGTGGGGTGCCTATACTGCGCTCAACAGGTTCAAGGTCAACTCGACTCCTAATGCGCCGACCATCTCGCTTACCGAGTCCCCGACCTCCGACATCAAGACGCTAACCCCGACGTTCAACATCACGCACTCCGACCCTGACCCGTCCGACTCGTCTATGACGGGATACCACATCATCCTTGAGACAAGTGGTGGTTCTTCGGTATGGGACTCGGGCGACCTGTCCATCTCGGCAACCGTTACGAAGCAGCACCTTTACGCTGGCCCTGCCCTCTCGTGGCAGACCGCCTACCGTTGGCGTGCACGCACCAAGGACTCGAACGGAGTGTGGGGTGCCTACTCGTCTAACGCTACATTCACCACGCACACCACGGGTACGCCCATCAACCTCGACCCGACCGGTGGTGAGATTGCTTCCTCGCTGACACCGACCCTCGTGGGTTCGCGTGCAACGACAGCAGACTCGCTGACCCACGCTCAGATTGAGGTCTACGCATCCAACGGTACCACCCTGATTTGGGACTCGGGTACCACGACTACCGGCGTCACATCGTCCGGCTTCTCGCGTGCATACGCAGGCTCGGCGCTGTCCTCGGCTACGACCTACAAGTGGCGTGCTCGTGTCACATCCTCCATCGGTGGCGTCTCCGCTTGGAGCGCACTGCAGACCTTCATCACGCCTGATACCAACACGCCTTCCGGTACTACTCCGGTAGGTTCCGGTATCACTCCGGTAACCAACCTGCAGTTCACCTTCACTCGCTCGGCAACCTTCGTTGACCACGAGTTCTACCTGTACCAAAGCGACGGCACCACGCTCGTCACTTCGGACACGCCATCCTCGTATGCAGCAACGGGCTCCAAGACCTTCACCTACTCTGGCACGCTGGCCTACAACACCACCTACAAGTGGAAGGTTCGCGTGGACTCCGGTGGTGCCAACTGGTCGCCGTTCACATCGCTCATCACATTCACCACGGACTCCGCTGGTGTCCCGACGCAGAACGCACCGGCTGCCGACTCCCTGCTCGGCGCTCCATTCGTATTCGATGAGTGGGACGACATCACGGGTGTGACCAACGGTGGCTCCGCGTCTGCCTCGCTTGAGACAGGCAGCGGCCTGTTCACCACAGGCATCGGCTCGATGAAGATTGCCATTAGCGGTCTGGCCGCTTCCGGCACGTCCTACACCTACAGGACGCTGGCCGCTCCGCTCGACCTGAGCAGGCTCGGCTCGCTGACTCCGGGTTCTATCTCCGTTCGCTACTCGTCCAGCACAAACGTGAGCACCCTGCGCCTGCGCATCGAGTTCGCAACGTCTGCCGACTACGTTGAGTACGACATCAAGCCGGGTTCGACTGGCGCGTTTGAAACCAAGTCGTTCGTCAAGGGAACCCATGTTGCAACCGGTGGTACCATCAACTGGGCCAACGTCAACAAGATTGGTGTACGGCTGGTCGCAACGGGCGGTGGCTCCGTCACCACCGACATCTACGTTGACGACCTCAAGTTCGACTCGACCAACCCTGCCTTCGACGGCACGACCTTCAACTCGGAAGTTGTGTCCACGTTCCGCATCCGTGTATACTCTGACTCCGATGGCACGAGCCTCGTGTGGGACGCCGGCGACATCGCTGGTTCCGGCACGACCTTCGCCAAGTTGTATGCTGGCTCGGCTCTGACCAAGGGCCAGACCTACTACTGGCAGGCACGCTACGTCAAGAGCACGGGACCGACAGGCAACTACTCGGCCCTCATCCCGTTCACAATCAACAGCGACCCATCCATCCCGACCTCGCTGTCTCCGTCCTCGGGTGGCATCGTGGCCGACTCGCTTGTTCCGCAGTTCACCGCCACCTTCGGTGACAACGAACTGTCCACGTTCGCTGACTACCCGACCTACATGGAAGTCGAGGTCTACCGTTCCTCGGACTCCGTGCTGGCCTACCAGTTGATTACGAAGACGGGCCTGATTGCTTCGGCCAACACCATCTACGATGGCCTGTCCGGAACCGTCAAGGTCACGGGTGCTGCCGCTCCGCTCGTCTACGAGACGGAGTACAAGTACCGTGTCAGGTACTACGACTCCAAGGGAGCCCGTGGTACGTGGTCGTCGTACACGACGTTCATGCCATCTGAGTCCCCGACTGCGACCATTTCGTCTCCGGCTGACGCTGGCACAGTCTCGTCCCCGTCCTTCGATGTGACGTGGGGCATGTCCTCGCCGGGTGGCTGGGGTCAGAACAGGTACCGTGTCCGTGTGGTCCGTGCAGCGGACGACGTTACGCTCATCGACACCGGTCAGGTATTCTCGTCGGCAACTACCTATGTAGTACCGGCTGGCTACCTTGTCAACGGTCTGGAATACGACATCATCGTTGGCCTGTGGGACGTGAACGGCCTGTCGGACTCCGACACCAACACGGTCACAGCCAACTGGACCGCACCAGACCCCATCGAGAACTTCACCGTCGCTGACGACGTGTCGCTCTCGGCCAACATTCTGCGCTGGGATGCATCCAACCTGCTCGGCTCTGACTTCCGTCAGTACGTCATCTACCGCAAGTTGAGCACCGGCACTGAGTGGGAAATCTTCGCCACCATCCCGCAGCAGTCCACCGTCATCTACTATGACTACACCGCTGCCAACACGAAGACCTACGAGTACAAGATTACGCAGTTGCAGATTGTTCCCGGCGACGTGGACCTTGAGTCCAACGACTCGGACATCGGCTCTGCCACCCTTGACACCGACTCGTGGTTCGTCGTGGGTGCCGACCGTGCCGCATCTCACATCTTCGAGGTTCCTGTCATCGCCGCTCCGTTCGCTGAGCCCGTGCAGCAAGAAGTCTTCGAGCCACTGGGTACCAGCCGTAAGGTCATCATCCGTGGCCGTGTCATGGGTGCCGAGGGTACGCTGCAGGGCAAGTGGGTAACGACTGAGCGTGACGCTGCGCTCGAACAGATTGCCTACATCAAGAGCAACGCCGGTCCCCACATCCTCAAGTCCCCGTTCGGTGACGTGTGGAATGTGGAGTTCAGTGGTCCGAACAAGGACTATGAGGCTGGCGGTCACTTCAACGCCAGCATCAACTGGACCGAGGTCGCGTAAGTGTACAACGTATCGCAGGCATTCATCTCGGCCCTTCAAGGACCGGGCCATGTTCTTCGTGTGAAGATGCAGGTGCTCGACACTGACTTCAATGTCATTGACTCGGGCGAGTTCCATGACATCGGTCGCGGTACCGGTGTCACGGACATCCTCGTTGACGGCAACGTTGACGTGGACATCACCCGCCTGACTCGCCGTACGATGACGGTCAACCTGCTCAACCCCGGTGGCATCTGGACACCCGGCTCCGATTGGGGCGGAACGTTCTACGTCAACCGGCTGGTCAGGCTGTACCGTGGCATCTCCTACGGTGACGCTGAGGAACTGGTGCCCATCGGTACGTTCGCAATCGACAACGCTGATACAGCAGTCGAGCGCAACATGAGCCTCATCGTGCTCTCGGGCTCTGACCTGTGGAAGAAGTTTACCAAGTCGATGTTCGCGCAGAACAAGACGTGGGCTGCCAACACACCGTACAACACCATCATCGCCTACATTGCTGACCAAGCGGGGGTCACTCGTCTGAACCTCGACCCGCTGTCCTCTCGTGACGCTGCCGACAAGACGACCGACAAGAAGTTCTCCGTCGAGCAGGGTGACAATCGCGGTGAGGCCATCGCTACGCTGTGCAAGAACGCAGGCATCGACGTGTTCTTCGACCCTCTCGGTCGGCTGACCACGGAAGACCTGCGTACCCCCGGTTCCAAGTCTGTAGTCTACACCTACGACCCGGAGGACAACAACAACCTGCTCACCGTCAAGACCACGTACACGGATGCAAACCTGTACAACAGTGTGCTAGTATTGGGTACTGCGGACAAGGACAACATCATCGTCAGTCGCATCAGGGATACGGACCCGACCTCCGTGACCAGCGTGGACCGCATCGGTGAGCGCGTGTTCAGGTACGAGAGTGAGGACATCGGCACGCAGAACAAGGCCGATGCCGTAGCAGAACAGTTGTTCTATAAGCACGTTCTCATCAATGAGGACATCACCCTTGAGACGCTGTGCAACCCGGCGTTCGAGGGCAACGATGTCATCAAGGTCAGGGAGATGGACTTCGCTGGCCTGAACAAGAACTACAGGCTGCGGGCCTTCACCGTTCCGCTCTCCACAACGCGCCAGTCCATCCGGCTGCTGCGTGAGGTTCTCATCTAATGCAGTTCAGCGACAACGACGCCACCCGCATCCTGCAGGTAATCGAAGAACGCATCCGTCGCCGCATGAAGAACGGTGCCTTCGTCCACACTACGTGGGGCGAGGTTGCTAGCATCGACACGACCGAGGGCTCGGCCTCCGTGTTCCTGTACGACGAACTCACCGAGTTCAACGTAGCATCCGAGGGCTTCATCCTGCCTCCACTCATCGACATCAACGTCGGTGACAAGGTGAAGGTGGCCATCGACTACCAGCGTGGCGAGCGTTGGATTGCCGCTGTCGCAGGTAACTTCGCAACTAAGGCCATCGAGATTGACCTGACCGGTGGCGACATCACGATGGATGGGTTGCTGACTACGCGCGAAGGCGTTACCATCAACTCGCCCACCGGCTACCTCCGCATCCAGACGGACGGCACACACGGCCTGCTCATCGGGCCGGAGGACCAAGTGTCCAACGTTCCGTTCCGTATCGGGCCGACCGGTATCATTGAGTGGGGCTCGGGCTCCGGCGCTCGTGACACGAACCTGTATCGTGACTCGGCCAACGTACTTAAGACTGACGACTCCCTCGCGGTCACGGGCGCGGCGTCCTTCGGTGACGGCACACTCGTTGCGGGCCAAGTTCGCATTGACGAAGCCCTGTCCTCGGGCCTTGTCATCTACAACGACAACACCTACTTCATGCGTGGCTTCCAGTCCACTGACACGGAGGCTCGCATCAGGCT